>Ga0209636_10004423_pt1 | contig 14320 bp, 16 predicted proteins | sample DeeMarSWOR152_54_FD_187464 | JGI IMG/M metagenome (GOLD analysis project Ga0209636, IMG submission 187464) | Marine sediment microbial communities from White Oak River estuary, North Carolina - WOR-1-52-54 (SPAdes) (version 2) | ecosystem: Environmental > Aquatic > Marine > Intertidal zone >...
GTAAGCTTCTTGTTCTTTCTCTATTTTGGTTTCTATACTGTTCTGAATTCATTGTGCAGTCGCAAATTCTGTTTGTGGCACATTCGTTGGTTCTTTGTCTGCTGCGGTATTGTGTTTGCATGCAGTTACGCGTGCAGTCGCAATCTTGTGTTCTCAATCTATCTTTATCTCGATCTTGCATTTGAAGCAAATCACAGTCCTGTGTTCTTAGTCTATCTTGGTCCTGTCTTTGAAGTAGATCGCCGTTGCCGGTTCCATTGACGTAGGCTAGTATGGGTATAGCGAAGAAAGCGATAGATAGTACGCCTAGGACCAATGCTGTTCCCGCAATCATTTTCATTTTACCGTCCATCACTTGTCACCTCCGTTCTTTTGCTTAGAAGAAAACGATGGTTTTCGTGCGGTTTAGATGTTCAGTGTAACAAAACGTTTCAGATTTTGAAACAGCTTATAAAGGGTGTTTCGTCTTTAGATTGTTGATTGAAACATGCGCTCTAGCACTTTGATTTTCATTTTAGTGATTGCACTTCTAGTTAGTTTTCTTGGCTTGTTGGTTTTTGGATTTGAAGGGGGTTTTGGTGGAAGAGGTCGAGGGATGGGTGCAGAGGTTCCACGGTCTTTCTGGCTTGTTTTGTTTGTTGTGCCGCTTGTTGTTGTAGTGGCTGTACTTGGATATGCTTTGGTTTTTCCAGAGCTCAGTGAGAAGAAGCCCGAGGAAAAGCCTTCTTCGGTTCCAGCGGTTGAGAAGAGGGGGTCTGCCCTTGATGCGGTTTTGCGAGTTTTGAATGAGGATGAGAGGAAGGTGATCGAGACTTTGGTTGCTGAGGGAGGAATGATGTTGCAGAAAGATATTCGCTGGAAGACTGGCCTTTCACGGGTGAAGACTCATAGGGTACTTTTTAGGTTAGCCAAGAGAGGAATTGTTTCAGCTGAGAAATACTACAACACGAATAAGATTGTCTTAGCAGACTGGCTTAAGAAAGAAAAGACTGCTTGAGACCAACCTATAGAGAAATCTCTAAAGCCGTAAAACATAACTATCAGAAGCGACTGTGGCATGTTTAAGGTTGCAAAGATGAAAAGCGTTTTATGGAAAGGTGTTGGTTTCGGGCTTACGTCGGGGGTCATCACCACCTTAGGTATGATCATTGGGTTGCATTCAGGCACTCGCTCCAAACTCGCAGTTGAAGTAGGTATTATCACATTGGCAATAGCGGATGCCTTATCAGATTCCATGGGAATTCATGTTTCTGAAGAGGCTGAGATGGAACACACGACAAAAGAAATATGGGAAACTTCATTCTTCACGTTTTTATCAAAGCTCTTCGTTACTTTGACCTTCATTTTTCCAATAATATTCTTAGAGTTCTCTACTGCGATACTAACAAGTATTTTTTGGGGTCTTTTCTTGATCACGGTTTTCAGCCTTTTCATGGCAAGGTCGCAAAAACAAAACCAGTATAAGGTAATCTTCGAACACGTCTTCATTGCAGCCTTAGTAGTTCTATTAGCTCATTACCTAGGTGACTTAATCTACGAAATTCTTGCAACATAAAGTTTTTGCGGATTACATTGTACGAGCATTAGCGAGTTTTTTTAGCACTCTTAGAGCGATTAACGTAATCCATTTGCTAGCTTTTCCTTTCGCTTCTATGTTGGTGTGCATTCTTCCAACTGGGGTGCTTTCAAGAATCCACGTGCCGTCTTGTTGTCGTTTTTGCAAAAGGATTTGGACAGCATCTGAGAGGCGGTCATCTTTCAAATAGTCTAGTTTGGTTAAGACGTCTAGTCCTCTTAGTATATTATATCTGTAAAACCATGGAAATCCAAGCTTTAGCCAAGATTGCTTAATCACCCGATAGTTGTGATGGTCTGCCTTGAAAAGTCGATGCATAAGAAGGAATTCTGCACCATTCTCTATTGCATTCTTCATTTCTTTGGTCAGTTCTCTCTTGTTAATTTCGCTGAAAGCCTCAAGAGGACAGATCGTTCCATAAAAGCATCCGTGTGTGTCTTTGACGTGTGCTCGCCAGTAGGGGCAGAGCCATCCGCCGTCTTTGTTTTGAATCTTTACAAGCCATTCCAGAGCCTTTTTCACTCGAGCGTCATTTTTATATCCGATACGAATCAATGCTGCTACAACGTTGCCAGTTAGACAGGAATATTGATGTTCATAAACTAGTGCGGGAGCCCACTCATTAGCTGGAGGCAATTTCTTTCCGTTCTTTCGTATTGATTCGTATTCTTTCATCGCTTGTTCTAGGCTGTAACATGAAAAGCCGCCTTCATCGTGTTGAAATTGAAAAATGTATTCGCAAGCTTTTCTAACTCCCGCGTCAGTTTTGTCCATTCCCAGTTGGCTTAGGGTCATTATTTGCCAGTAGGAGGATTTGTATTTGGGCAGGTAGGGACTCGTGGGCTCTTCCCAGCATCCATGTGGGCTCTGTTTTGTCATGATTTTTGTCACAGTTAGAGAGTTAGGAATAGCCTTCCTTGTAGCTATTACTTGGGGATCATCTTCACTTTTGTCTAAAATATTTCGGAGGGTAAAATAGCGAACAGACGGGTTAGACCATTCAAGAAGCCAGTCTATTGGGCTTTCTTTTAGTATTTGAATCTGGTTCTTCAGGAAATGCATCTCCAGACTCTTATCGGGGAGGACCAAAGTAATTAGAATTATTTGGTTTTCGTTACTTTCCTTGCGAAGTCCTTTCCAAACTCGAAGCATTTCTGGGTTTCATTCTTGTCAGGAACCCATTTAACCGTCAACGCAGGGGCAACTATTTCCATACCCGCCTTTTCCAGTTTCTCTTCGATAGTCTTAACCGCTCCGCCTCCCCAGCCATAGGAGCCAAAGGCCGCAGCCATTTTGTTTCTCGGTCTTAAACCTTGCATTTCTTCTAGAAATGGAGCCATGGTTGGTAGAACACCGTTGTTTATGGTTGACGAGCCAATAAGTATTCCTTTCGCTTCAAGAAGTTCTTTGATGATGTCTCCTCGATCTGAAAATGGAAGCCTAAAAAGCATTGTCTCAACACCCTGGCTGCTAATGCCCTCAACTATAGCTTTAGCCATTTTTTCTGTGCTGCCCCACATAGTATCGTACACAACCAGAATTTTTCTTCCCGCCTCTCCCTTTGCCCAGCTAAGATAAGCTTCAACTATTTTTGTTGGATTGCTGCGCCAGATGATGCCATGACTCGGTGCAATCATGCTAATCTTCAGGCCTAGTTTCTGAATTTCCTCGATTTTCCTTATCACCAATCGACTGAAAGGCCACAAGATGTTAGCGTAATATTTGGTTGCCTCTTCCATCAGTATTTTCTCATCAACTTCATCGTCGAATCTTTTTGAGGTTGCCAAGTGTTGTCCGAAGGCGTCATTGGGTAAAAGCAAAGCATCTTTTTCTATATAGGTGAACATGCTGTCTGGCCAGTGAAGCATAGGTGCTTCAATGAATTTTAAACTTCTTTCGCCTAGACCTATCTCGTCGCCGGTTCTTACAACTTTGAAATCCCAGTTGCCAAAATAGTGTTTTTGCAATCCCTCTTTGCATCGAGAAGTGCCTATCACCTTTGCTTGAGGGGCTAGTTTCAAAATTTCGGAGATGGCTCCAGAATGATCCGTTTCAACGTGGTTAGCCACTACATAGTCTATCTTAGAGGGGTCAATAATCTTCCTAATCCTTTCTATCATCTCCGCCGCGAAGGGCCCGTAGACGCTATCGATTAGGGCCGTTTTTTCGTCAACAATTAAATAAGCGTTGTATGTAGTTCCGCGATGGGTTGAGTAGGTGAAGCCGTGAAACTGTCTAACATTCCAGTCGATGGCTCCAACCCAGAAAATGTTTTCTAAGACTTTAATGGAAGTCATGTTAAGTTTCACCAAGTGGAGAATTAATAGTTAATTGATATTAACCTTCCGTATTTCTATTAGAGATACCCAGCAGATCCGATGTGACATGGTGGAAAAGATGCTTTTGCGTGTATACATCCATTAAACAAGAGATGTGAAATGGCTACTCATTTTTTCTTGAAAAACAACCAGTTCTTCCTTCCCTTAAACCTCACCAAACAATAATCGCCTCTAAGCTTGCCGCCTTTGATTTCGAAAACCAACTTGTCTTCGTTCCTTTCCTTCAAGATGTACTCCCCCATGTCCCAGATTTCCACGGTGCCCGCACCATATTGCCCCTCAGGAATTGTTCCTTCAAAACTTGCGTATTCAACTGGATGATCTTCCACCTGCACTGCAAGTCTTTTTACGCCGCTCTCTGTGGGCGGAGTTTTGGGAACCGCCCAGCTTTTCAAAACTCCGTCCATTTCCAACCTCAAATCATAATGTAGATGCGTAGCTTGGTGTTTCTGAATGACGTAAATACTTCCACCACCCGCTTCCACACTACCCTTAGGTTCCCTTGTTTTCTCAAAATCCCTTTTATTCCAGTACTTTTCAAGTCTCATTTTCTTTCCCTCTATTCAGGAAAGATAACTCCCAAAGACCAGATAAGAACTATTCCTAGAATGAACAAGACAAACTGAATCATAGATTTTCCAATATTCTCTTCCTTTCGTATCTCTGGAATCAATTCGGAGGCTGAAAGGTAGATGAAACCTCCTGCAGCTAGAGCGATAAGAAAACCAACAAAGTTCTCTATGTTCATTGAAAAGTAATTAGAGATGAGGACTCCGACAACAGCTGTCAGCGCAGATAAGAAGTTGAACAACAGAGCTTTGTATCTTGTAAAACCACCATAGACCAGGACTCCGAAGTCTCCTATTTCTTGGGGTAGTTCGTGGAAGATTACGGCGATGGTGGTGGCCAGTCCCACTGGAATGGTTATGAGAAAACTGGCGGCAATTATCATTCCATCAATGAGGTTGTGTATTCCGTCTCCGATCACGTTTAAATAAACAAATTTCCTTACGGTCATTTTTTCCTCAACTTCGGATTCATATCCATGTACATGTCCGTGGTACCAATAGAGGAAGCGTTCAAGGAAGAAGAATCCGAGAAAACCTAGAGTAATGTAAAGAACAACGATTGAAAGTTTCCCTTCGCCAAGGAATTCTATTGCTTCTGGTAGCAAATCTAGGTAAGCCGCGCCTAATATGGAACCTGCTGAAAAGCTGAGAAGAACAAACAAGATTTTGTCTAGCGTAGTCTCTTTTAGAGATATGGCAAAAATTCCAATCAACGACAAGAAGCTGACCACCCCAACGGCCAAAATCGCGTAAAGTAAACTAGACAAAACATCTTCTCCCTTATTTTATTTCTTAATATGGACCCATTAATGAAGTTAGTGGAAATGTTAGGAATTTAAGTTTAATAGTGACGATGGAAAAGCTATATCATGAGAGCGAGGTTTCAATGCACGAACATCTCCATCCGCTAAGAGGGACAAGATATCTTGGAATAGCCTTGGTCATCACCATATCTTTCTTCGTTATTGAACTAGTTGGAGGAATCTTAACAAAAAGCCTAGCTCTTCAAACAGACGCCCTGCATATGCTAAACGATGTCTTAGCTCTAGTCTTCGCTCTCCTAGCCGCGTGGCTAACTCTGCGTCCCGCCTCGGTGAAAAGAACCTATGGCTATTATCGCGCAGAGATTCTAGCGGCTTTTTTGAACGGCATCTTTTTGTGGGCCATAGCAATTTTCGTCTTCTATGAGGCCTTTCATCTAATCCAACGACCGGCTCCAGTAGAAATCCAAAACATGCTGATCATCGCTGTTTTGGGCCTCATAGCCAACGGACTAGCTGCAGTAACTCTTTCAAGGTCAAGCGATGAAAGTTTGAACGTTAGAGGCGCCTTTCTACATGTGGTCGCCGACACCTTAGGCTCGATAGGAGCAATTTCCGCCGGACTAATTATGTTTTTCACCAGATGGTACCAAGTAGACGCTCTAATCAGTATGATGATAGGTGTATTAATCTTCTATAGTTCCGGAAAACTTGTCCGAGACTCTGTGAACGTTCTTCTTGAAGGTGTTCCTTCTCACATCGACGTGAGTGCGCTAGAGCGCAGAATAGTTGAACTAGAAGGCGTAAACGGAATCCACGATCTTCACGTGTGGTGTATCACCCCAACTAAGATGTGCTGCATGAGCGGTCACGTAGTGATGAAAAAGGAGACAAACAGAAAGAAGCTAATCACGACTTTGATCAACATGTTAAAAGAAGAGTTTGGAATCGACCACACAACTATCCAACTAGAGGATGAAGGCTACCCAAAAGCGGTTGGCGAACACTAAAATCTAGATGCCGCCTGAGAAAGATTGTAGGTTTTCTTTAGCGGTTGGTAGTTCATATCAACTAGCTTTCTTCACGACAGCCTTCGCAAGCTTTTCTCCTAGCTTAGCCGCCTGAAGTTTATCGGCTTCCCGAGGAGCACCTTCTATAGCTATTCCAGGCTTTACGAACCTCGGATTAAAGACTCCAATAATTCGTTCAATGTTTTCAAGGGCCGTTACTTGACCACCAGTTCCGGTTGTGAATACCGCCATTGGCTTACCTGACATCTTATGACGAATGGAATAAAGGTCTGTCAAGAGCGTCAGTATTTGGCCGGACATGATGCTGAAATGCGATGGAGACCCGACTGCGTAGCCGTCAGCGTCAATAGCGTCTTCTGGAGTTACGGACTCAGCTCTCTTCAGTTCAACGGCGACTCCTAAGACCCGTTTAACCCCTTCTGCCAGAGCCCCAGCTAGTTTCTCGGTGTTACCAGTTTTAGAATAGTACATTATCAGAATCTTAGGGCTCATTTTGATGACCACATCATAAACTAATTGTTGATTACCCTAAAAACTGTTCCTTATACGTCTCTCAACTTGAGCTTTGGACGAAGAAAAAGTGAGGGAGAACATACGAAAAATCATTTGCGCACTGAGCATGTGGTTGGAGCCTTTCCTTTTCTATTTTACTTCAATTTTTATTGGAGGGGTACGTTTCGCTTTTAACGGCACTTTCACCCTAAGTAAGCCGTTGTTAAATTTAGCCCTGGCTTTTTTGGGATTGACCTTTATGGGGCAGTGTAGATGTCCATGGAATGCTAAATCTTCCCTTTCTGCTATGACATGGATGATATCCTCGTGCATACTCAGGTCTATGTCCTTCTTTTTCACTCCGGGCAAATCAACCTCGACAACGTAGTTCTCACCTTCGGCATCCAGACATGCAAACATGTGTGGAGGCACCACAACTTTTTCAGACAAAATTGATCACCTAATACGTTCTTTTTGAAGTGTAGACTTTTAAATGTATGTGGCTGTGATACAACAGCAACAAAAGTTTCCGAACTGGTTCGCCCGTTATTCCGCCACAAGATCTGAGAGATATTATATGACTTACGTCATATTTATATCTTATGCACGCGGCATTTTTGTTGAAAACTCTATCCTTGTAATCTGACACTTGTCACCTTGGTAAAAACGTGAAGGCTGAGGGACAGACCTTGTTCAAGACGCATATTCCACATTTTGGTTTCCTTGCCACGCAGATTCTTCTACCGTGAAATATTAGTAGGTCTGTAATTCTTTTCCAATGGGTTTTTGGAACTGTTTTCATTAAATCGTCCTCTATTTTGTTCGGATTTTCATGCTCTGAAAGTCCGAGTCTTCTCGTAAGTCTGCGAACATGGGTGTCCACAGCTATTCCTCCGATAACACCATATGCGTTCGACAAGACAATATTCGCCGTCTTTCTTGCAACACCAGTCAACTTGAGCATCTCTTCCATTGTTTTTGGAACTTCAGAGTTGAACTTTTCAACTAGGATTTGGCAGCATTTCTTAATGTTTCTGGCCTTGTTTCTGTAGAAGCCGGTGGATCTTATGTCTTTTTCGAGTTCCTTTAGATCCACATTGGCGTAGTCTTCTGTCTTTCTATACTTTTTGAAGAGGGTTTTCGTGACAATGTTTACCCTTTTGTCTGTGCATTGAGCTGAAAGGATGGTGGCCACCAAGAGCTCCAGAGGGCTGGTGTAGTCCAGGGCTATTTTTGCGTCTGGGTGTTCTTTTTCCAACAGTTCAATGATCTTTAGCACTCTAGTTTTGTTGTCACGTTTGATATCGACGGGTTTCGATTTCCCTTGCATTGCAATATTTTCCTTCAGATAACTTCAACTTGTGGAGATCTCTATTTCTATGTCTTTCAACACGTCCTCAGCCCTTTTTCTAGCGTCTAAAAAAAGTTTTTCTTCCCCTTTCTCTTTCTTCAAGAATTCAGTCAGTTCTCTACGTATTTCAAGCAAGCTCTTTCTTCGGTTTTCCTTGTTTAAGGGCTTGTTGCCTTGAAGTTTAACATCTCCCTCCCAGAAACCCTCAGCGAAGTACCAATCCTTGAACCACGTGCATCCTGATTTCCATAATAAATATCCGATGGAAGTGGCTGGAGGTGGAACGCCTAGCTCCAAGCCCTTTCTTGTTTCTTCATGGTTAACGTAAATTACCATAATGTGGGAATTCGGAGGAAGAAATTGTGAAAGATGTTTGAACAATTTTTCGTCCAACCTTTCCTCAGAGAGGTCTACAATCTTCGCGGATTCAAACTGTACCTGGTTGTCGTAGTATATCTCCAACCAAGGCTTGTAGAATTCACCTCTACCCGAAAAATACTTGGCCTTCACCACAGGGTTTTCAGAGGTCTCTCTATCAATGGTTTTTAAGTACAATTCAAAGTTAGTTTCTTCTACAAATCTCCCTCGCGAAATATTTTCAACGTGGAGGATATAATCATTTAATTCTTTTCCGTCGATGGAAGAGGTGAAATTTTTCTTCAGCATCTACATCATCTTGGCACTGGTCTAAACCTATCATAGATTTTAAATTTCAACCGTTTCACGATATTTTGGGTTCAATTTTTTTAGTTATCTCCTCTGGATCCTCGACCAGAGTGCAGCCTCCTTCAAAGCACATGTACGCCCTAGGTGTTTTAGTGAGAGAATATTTTAGGTTCGCCAACCTCTCATTATCGGCAGCAGGATCTAAGACTTCAATCACTTTCAAGGGGTTGTAAACGGTCAAACTTTCCTTTAGGAATCGGCGAGTTAGTGGATCTTTCTTTGGACCTACTATGTGTATCTGCACTGGATGTAGGTACAACTCCACAGCAAGTCCATAGGCGGCTGCCAGAATGCCGTATCTTTGATAGCTTGAGGCAAGATGCTCCAAGGTTCTTCTAGCCAGTTCTAGGTACTTTTCCCTGCCTGTCAAGTAATGGAGTCTCAGGAAAACGGTGGCAACCACACTGTTTTCGTCAAGGGACTTGTCCAGAACTTTCAAGGCTCCCAAGGCTTCATCGTTTTTTGGTCTGTCGTAGAAACCTCCGGCATCGTTCCACAAGTTGTTGAGCACGAATTTGGCGATGTTTTCTGCGTAATTTAAGAATTTTCTATCCGAGGTTGACTGATAGACATCTATTAGGCACCTTATCATTGAAGCCTGGTCTGTGAGTAGGCCTGGAAGACGCCTTTTGTTCTCAGAATAATAGTGATACATTCCCTTTCTTGGGCTGAAAGTCTTCTCAAGCATTAAATTAACTGTCCGTAGGGCAAATTTCTGATAAGATAGATTCTTGAGCACGATCGAGGCTAACAGATAAGCTGAGATCATCATGGCGTTCCAGTTTGTGTAAAGGGTTTTGTCTATCCTTGGGGGCGTTCTTTTCCAACGTTCTGATCGACTTAGTTTGTAGTATTCTTCGTCAGCGTCTTGGCTGCCGTAAAATCCTCCGTTGTCTTGGTCACTGAGGTTAGCGTCAACGTATGTTAGGATTCCCTGAGCGGTCTCTTTGAAGGTCTTTTCTCCGGTAACCTGATAGGTCTCCAAATAATTGACAAGCAACTTGGCGTTGTCTTCACACATCTTTTCGTAGTGGGGAATGCTCCAGTCCCTTGTGGTGGAGTAGCGGAAAAAGCCCCCTTCCTCCCTATCGTAGATGCCGCCAGCACTCATCTTTTGCAGGGTCTTGGTTGCGATGTTTAAAAGCGCTTTGTGTCCCTGCATGTGATATTCTAGGAGCGCCAACGCCAACGCCCCACTCTGGGGGAATTTGGGTGCATTGCCAAAGCCTCCATGCAACGAATCGAAACTCGACGCAATTTCTAATGTTAGATTGTCAACGATGGACTGGAAGAACTCGTGATCCATACGATATTCTATTGATGGCGCTTTTATCTCTTCTTTTTTTACTTCCTTCAATTTGGCCTTGATGTTGTTTTTGTTTTTCTTGTAGAAGCGACTTATGCGTTGAAGCAATGGTTTCATCTGTTGTGGTGGAACGTACGTGGCGCCCGTGATCACCTCTCCGTTGGGGGTCAAGAAAGCTGTGGTGGGCCAGCCGCCCATATTGTATCGCTTGTCAATGTCTGGTCGCTGATCTCTGTCCACTCTTATTGGCACGTACTTTTCCTGAATCAGTTTCGCGACGTCCCTGTCAGAGTATGTCGTCCGATCCATGACGTGGCACCAATGACACCAAACCGCACTGATGGCTAGAAGGATGGGTCTATCTAGCTTCCTTGCCTTTTGGAAAGCCTTTTTGCCCCATCGGAGCCATGGAACTTTCGTTTCAATCATAGAAAATGGCCTCTCTCATGTCTGTCAACAAGGCAATTGCTGTTATAACACAAGTTAGCTAGCTAAATATAGTTTACAGAAAGTCTTTGCGTTTGTAATTAAACAATATTTTGGAGGTGATGTTATTGGATGTTAAGCTTTTCTTTGATGGTGAGGAGATCGATTTGAACGAATTTGTTGTAAAGATATTAAGTGGAACTCTTGTAGGGGCAGTGACGTCTCTACGCGGAATCGATAAGGACTGGACGAAGATTGAGGTAGAGATAACAAGGTAACGTTTGCTGACCCAGAAAAAAGGAGGGAATGGCTGGCAATGCGTTTCCCATATTTCAAATGGCTAGAGGAAAGCTAAACGAGGAGGGTTATGTCTGCATCTGAGGCAAGGTCGAGGAAGGCTGCTGCGCCAGCAATCTCGTCTACCTCAGGGATAAGGTCTTCTCTCTTTATGTCGAACATTTTCATAGTTGGACTGCAAGCATAAATCTTTAACAATCCTGAAGTCTTCATTCTTTTGAGCATTTCATAGAGTGTAGGATATTTCATTCCTTCAAGCTTCTTTTTCAGTTGTTCTTCCATGTGTTTGTAGGTGGCTGGCAGTCCAGCTTTTTCTAGGCCTCCCTTTACGAGCATGTTGAGGCCCCAGAAAGTGAAGTAAAGGTGAGTCTCCATGTCTAGGGCAGTTGCGGTGGAACCAAGTATAAAGGCGCAATAGAGCCTGTCCAAGGTGCCACTATGAACTATCATAGCCAGCTTCTTCTTTTTTTCAGGCATTATTTTTTCACTCCTCTTTTTGTTTTTCAAAATTGAGAATATAAGTTATACTATAACACTGTTATAAATTTTCTGCCAAGTGAACGAAAGATGTGAAAAAGAGATGACTAACGTAAAATATTAAAATCTCAATACTCGACTAAGGGATAAACAGAGGCTTATAAAAATGGTGAAGGTCAACGTTGACTGGACCAAGTGCACTGGCGACGGTGTCTGTGTGGACGTTTGTCCTGTAGACGTCTTCGAACTTCGAGATCTTCCTGAACATTCAGACACTCAGAAATCTGTTCCTGTTAGGGCAGATGATTGCATTCTTTGCATGGCCTGCGTGACTTCGTGTCCCACAGAAGCCATCACCGTGGAAGAAGAATAAAGATTGGTATCAGAAGACTAAGAGTAGCCAGTTAGGCTCGTTCCTTACTCTAGCTTTTCATTTTTTGCTTTCGTCATCTTTTTTCTAGGCGTTGGAAGTCATTGAACAGTCATTAATCCTCTTTTTCGCTACCACTTCTCTTTCTCTCTTCAAAAACGAATTCGGGAAACTCTCTTAGTTTGTCTGCCATAGCTTTGAGACTCTTGTTGACTTTGTGATTTATCGTTTTTTCCTCGAAAGTTCCGTCTGGTCGCCTCGCGCCTGATTTGGCCCGCGTCAGGACCTCAATACCTTGATCTATGTTTTTCACGGGGTATATGTGGAACTTTTCTTTTCGAACGGCTTCTACTACTTCCTCCTTTAGCATGAGATTATGCACGTTGCTCTCAGGGACTATAACCCCCTGCTCTCCAGTGAAGCCCTTGGCCTTACAGACTTCGAAGAAGCCCTCGATTTTTTCATTTACCCCGCCAATCGCTTGAACCTCTCCCTTCTGGTTAACAGAACCTGTCACCGCGATGGTTTGCTTGATGGGGAGGCCTGAAAGGGCTGACAAAAGTGCATATAGTTCTGTGCTAGAAGCGCTGTCGCCCTCGACCATTCCGTAGCTTTGTTCAAAGACAAGGCGGGCTGAAAGGCTGAGGGGCTTGTCTCGGGCGTACTTCTCGGCCAAGTATCCGCTGAGGATCATTACCCCTTTGGTGTGGATGGGACCTGCCATTTTCGCTTCTCTTTGGATGTCGATTATTCCTTCTCGTCCTAGTCCTATGCTTGCGGTGACACGTGAAGGTACGCCAAAGGAGAAGTCTCCTAGGCTCATAACTGAGAGGCCGTTTACTTGTCCCACGGCTTCTCCATCGGTATCAATGAGGAGAACATTTCGTTCAATCATTTCTTGGATCTTCTCCTGAATGAGGTTAGAGCGATAGATCTTCTCATCGATGGCCTTTTTGACGTGATCAGCATTTACATATTCAGAATTCTCTTGTAGGGCGTAGAAGTTGGCTTCCCGAACGATGTCGGCGATCTCGCCAAACGTTGTAGAGAGCTTTTTCTGATCTTGGGCCAGTCTGGAGCCATACTCAACTATTTTGGCTACTCCTGAAGCGTGAAGGTGTTTCAGTTTCTCCTTCCGGCAAAGGGTACAGACAAATGACGCATATTTTCGTACGTTCTCATCTGTGCGATTCATGGTGGTGTCAAAGTCTGCTTTGACCTTGAAGAGTTCTTTGAAGTCCATGTCCAAGAGGTATAGCCGTTGATAGAGGAGAGGATTTCCGATAAGGACCACTTTGACATCCAAGGGGATGGGCTCAGGCCTCAACCCTTTGGTGGTAATGAAACCTAGGCGCTCCCCTGCTTCCTCAATAGTGATGCACCTATTCATCAAGGCCCTTTTCAAGGAGTCATATGAGAACATATTGCGGAGCACCTCTTCAGCCGGAAGCACCAGATATCCACCGTTGGCTTTGTGTAAGGAACCTCCACGAACCATTGTGAAGTCGGTGGTAAGGACGCCGAACTGCGCCTCCTTCTCTATTCTTCCGAAGAGATTTTGATGGGTAGGATTGAGCTCCGTGACAACAGGGGCACCTTTCAGGTCGGAGTTGTCCACTATTACGTTCACTTCATACTTCCTAAGGGGAAGCTCCTTCAACCAGGGAACTGGAATGGGAACCGGAGGAGCCTTGGGTTCCTTTATGAAGAGAGTTACATTTTCCAAAATGTCTTTTCGCACGTCCTCCAAGTAGGTTCTAACATCAGGGAACTTCTCATATTTCTCCATAAGACCGTCGACTAGGTGGCCGATGGCGTAAAGGGCGACTTCTCGATTTAGCTTTTGGATCTCTTCATTTCCCTTCCTTTCCAACCCTTTAAGGCGTCTCATGGCGCTTCTCAGTTCTGACTTCAATTTGTCCCTCCTTTTCTCAATTTCACCCCTAATTTGATGGGGCAGAGCCAGCAGTTCCTGATCACTTAGTGGTTTACCCTTCACCAACGGAATTATGAGCACTCCAATTGGTGTGCTCTGAATAACAAAACCCTCCTTCTGAGCCTTTTCGTTGAGTTGGGCCACAAGTCCCGCCCTTTCTTCTTCAATTGTTCTAATTACGGCATCTCTTTTTGTACCATAATCTTCGCTTTCAAAGGCCTTGGGCAACACGCTTCGAACTTCGGCAATGAAGTTTTTCATATCCCTCTGGAACTCTTTTCCTCGACCAAGAGGCAGCTTTATGGCCTTTGGTACAAAAGGGGCACTAAAGTTGTTGACGTAGCACCAGTCTGGGGGTACGGGTTTATCCTTAGCAATCTCCTCTAGAAAGTCCCTTACCGCCGTCGTCCTACCCGAACCTGGAAGACCCGCTACATATATGTTGAAACCGCGTTCTTTGATTTCCAAGCCAAACTTAAGGGCTCTGACCGCTCTTTCTTGGCCAATTATCTCTTCAAGAATCGCCATCTCTTCAGTGGTTTCGCAATGGACGCACTTGGGAGCGCATTCTAACCTAAGCTTCTCGGCAGGTAATTCGTTCAACATATGAATACTTCCCTAATCTAAATTGCGATGAAGATATTTAAATCATGATTCAGTATT
>Ga0209636_10004424_pt1 | contig 14319 bp, 8 predicted proteins | sample DeeMarSWOR152_54_FD_187464 | JGI IMG/M metagenome (GOLD analysis project Ga0209636, IMG submission 187464) | Marine sediment microbial communities from White Oak River estuary, North Carolina - WOR-1-52-54 (SPAdes) (version 2) | ecosystem: Environmental > Aquatic > Marine > Intertidal zone >...
TTCTGGAGGATAAAAATGATTATGAAAATCGATTATTTTCATCTGTTTTTCTCCTCTCTACCCTTTTTAACCATAAATGATATACTGGCACACCAATCAATACAAGAGAGAGTCCAAAAAGACTTTCAACAGGATCAGAAAGAATTTGATTAACGACTATGGCGAATGAAGATATGATGAAAAGTGCAGGGATTACCGGATAACCCCATATCCGATAATCACGCAAAATTCCCGGCCGTCGTCGAAGCAAGAATAAGCCGATTGCCATGAGTGCAAAGAATATCCATTCGGTATAGATCACCCGGGTGAATAATGCTTTGTAAGTACCTGAGGCAACAAGTACAGAGGACCAAACAGCTTGCAAAATAATGGCTTTGTGAGGCGTATTGTATCGTGGATGTATCTCCCCAATCCATCGAAACAACAAGCCATCCCGCGCCATGGAAAAATAAACGCGAGGACCGCAGAGAATGATGCCGCTTAAAGCCCCTAATGTTGAAAATATCACTAGACCGCTCATAAAAGCGCCTCCTCCGAATCCAAAGAGAGCATCTGCTGCATCCGCGGCGATCCGTGTAGATGAGGCGACTCGATCCAACGGTAAAATATACATGTATACAGCATTTAGTGCGATGTAACACAGTGTTACAATCAGTGTTCCCCACATCAAGGCCCGAGGAATAGTCTTCCGAGGATTCACGGTTTCCTCGGAATTATAAGCAACCATATGCCATCCTCCGAAGGCGAATAATCCGGCAATCATGGCGAGCAAAAAACTACTCAGCGATACCTCACTCTGTGCAATATTTCCCGTTGCAAAATGCTCAGGAACACGCGAACCGAGTGCAAAGCCGGCAATGATAATAAAGATAACAGCAAGAACTTTCCCCGTTGTAAAAAGCGTTTGAAGGACAGTTCCATGTTTAACTCCGAAATAATTGATAGCTGAGAGAATAACTATAACAGCAATGGAAACAGTCTTAATCATGGCACCATTCAATGGGAAAAAATAGGAAAAATATCGGGAAAAAATGACTGAAATCCCTGCGATAATACCGGAATGTACACTCCAAAACATGGCCCAACCCCATAAAAATCCTATCGAGGGAGAAAATGCCTCTTTCAGATACACATATACTCCTCCGGATTGTGTAAATATTGATGCCAATTCCGCACACACAAGAGCACCAAAAAACGTCAAAAGGCCAGATATCAGCCAAACCAGAAAAATTCCTTTTACAGTATTCACTTGACCTGTAATTTCAGATGGCTGAACGAAAATAGACGCTCCGATTATTGTCCCGACAACCATTGCAGTTGCATGAGGAAGGCGTATTGCTCGTCGCAATTCTGGGCTGTTTTTATTATTTTGCGTATTCATGAGTTGATATTCTCAATAGCTTCTATCACAGGAAAAAATTGAGGTCAATTGCACTATAGATATCGAAATAGTCACCGAGGAAAGAAAAAACGAAAATTATCTCTGCTTGCTCTGGATTATTCGTATCGCAAGCAATCGACAGGATTGGTGAGGGAAGCTTTAATAGATTGATAGCTGACTGTGAGCAGCGCGATAATCAAGGCCAGGATTGCCGACAACACGAACGGCCACAGACCAATACTTATTTTGAATGCAAAATTCTGGAGCCACCTGTTCATCATGAAATACCCGACAGGCCAGGCTACAACATTTGCCACTAACACCCATTTGGTAAATTCTTTGCTCAGCAAAATCAAGATATTTCCAGTAGAAGCTCCTAAGACTTTTCGTACTCCGATCTCCTTGGTCCTCTCTTCAGCGGTAAAAGCTGCTAGACCAAAGAGCCCCAAACAGGCGACAAATATGGAAAGAACAGAGAATATCAAGAATATATTGCGAGTCTTCCTTTCACTTTCATACAGGAGATCGATCCTGCTGTCCAAGAAACTGAATTCAAACTGCTCTCCTGGATAAGTCTCTGCCCATTTTTGTTCGATAAAGCCGATTGTTCCTCTGACATCACCGGGCATGACTCTGACAGAAATGGTGTCGAAGTAATCCGGAGCCAGCATAAGAAGGAAAGGCTCTATGATCCGATGCAGGGATTTGAAATGGAAATCTTCCACCACGCCAACGATGGTGCATTCCACAAATTCAGTTGCACTTTGGTACCTGAGCAATTTTTTTCCGACTGCGTCCTCTGGTGTGTAGCCGATTTCTTTAGCAGCAGCCTGATTGAGTATAACCGCTCCCTCGATATCTGTACTGAATTCTTTGGAGAAATTTCGGCCTTGGATCACATTGAATCCAAAGGTTTCTACAAATTCATAGTCTGTGGCCGTGTAAATAATCGAAAAAATATCATCCGAATCATCTCTCTTGAAGACCGTGTCAGAAAACATCGCGCTTCCAGGAATATTGGAGGAAACTGCCACGGATTTGATCCGCGTGTCCTGCGTCAAGGTATTCCGAAAAGCCTCGATATTTTTACGGATGGTGTTGCTTTCTGCTGGAATGATAACCACATTCTCTTTGTCGAAACCCAAAGACCTGTTCTGTATATATTCCATCTGACTGAAGATGATAAGCGTTCCGATAATCAAAGTGATAGAGATAACGAATTGGAGAACGGCCATTCCTCTTCGAAATGTCGATTTTCCTGTTCCGGAAAGTACACTTCCTTTCAAGACCCTTGCCGGATGAAAAGCTGTGAGATAGAAAGCCGGGTACAGCCCAGCCAGTAATCCTGTTATGACTGTAATTCCGATCAGGAGAAACCAGTTCCTGAAATGGAAAAGATGGGTAACGGATAAGGATTTATTCGATATTGTGTTGAAAAGAGGGATAAATAATCTGATGAGGAGGACAGCCAAGACCAGTGCTATGATGGCTAAAAGCACAGATTCCCCTACAAACTGGCCCCAGAGCTGCCGCTTGACAGCACCAACTGTTTTGCGTATGCCCACTTCTCGGGCTCTTTTATTTGCTCGAGCAGTGGAAAGATTCATAAAATTGATGCAGGCAATGACCAGAATCAAAAGAGCAATGGCAGAGAAAATATAGACAGAAGTCAGGCTGCCCTGGGGTTCAATTTCAAACTGCTCACTGGGTTGAAGATGGATATCCAAGAGAGGATACAACTTCAACTGAAACACATCATTGATATCAGCCTCAGTCCCGACCACAGCAATGAAATCCGCAGCCATGTATTTAGTCATCAGCGCAGGGAACTTGCTCTGAAGATTTTCAACAGATATTCCCTCCTTCACCAGAACAAAGGTGTAAAGAAAATTATTGAACCAGGGGCTCAAACGCTCTTCCGGATAGGTCGAAAGGGAGGCGAGCATGTCAAACTGGACATGGGAGTTGGGGGGAACCGCTTCTAAGATTCCTGTGATTTGGAAATCTGTCAGAGTCCCTTCCCAATCGAGGGTGAGGGCCTTGCCCACAGCATCTTCAGTTCCAAGGTACTTCAAGGCATTCTCGCGGGTAAGAACAATAGTATTGGGCTGGATGAGGGCGGTCTGGGGATCTCCTTCCTCGAGACGAAAATCAAAAATTGCAAAAAGGGAGTTATCCGCAAAAAGTAGCAATTGCTTTCGGAATATATTCCGATGGTCTTTAACTGATAGCTCTTCTCTGTCCAAACGAACAAAATTCTCGATTTCTGGATAATCTCTGACCATGGCAGGTCCATACGGTCCAGAAGTAATGGGGGCCTGGCCGTGCATATCTCTAAAATCAAATTTCCGCTCCACTCTATAAATCCGTTCTGCATTCTGATGGAACCGGTCATAGCTCGATTCATCCTGCACCCAGAGGAATATCATCAGGCAGGCGGCCATCCCGATGGCTAATCCCAGGAGATTTATTAAAGAGTACAGCTTATTTCGGAACAGATTTCGAAATGCTATCTTGATGTAGTTTCTGAACATTTATCCCTCCATATATATTTCACATTCATTGAATTTTACGAAATAAATAGTAAAAGAGTTCATTTCGATAGAGTAAAGTAAGGAAGACCAGGATTTTATGCCGTTTTCGGAAAAAATCGGATCTTAAACTCTTCTTTGTTCTGTCTCAGTTCTGATTGATACACGGAGGGAAAAGAGGTGTCAACTTATTGAAAGAAGGGATGAAATCTATCAGGAAGGATGGACTTCATTAGCTCGCAATTTTGAAAGCGTTATTATTTGTTCTTCAATTTTCTTAATTCCTTTTTCAGTCTCCTTATCTCTTTTTCTTTTTGTTCCAGCACTTGCTTTTTTCTTCTCTGCTCTTTTTTCCTTTTCTCTACTGCTAGAACTCTTCTTTTAAGACTTTGTTCGTCGAAATGGAAAAGATATGAAATCGATATCTTCAATGCTGCTGCTATTCTTTCTAGAGTGTGTAAACCAGGATTTTCAATCTTTCCAGATTCAATATTGCTCAAATGTGACCGAGAAATGCCAGCAGTTTTTTCAATATCGACTTGGCTTAACCCTCTCTCCAACCTGAGCAATTTGATTCGCTTACCTATAAGACCCGCTTTTTTCATTATCCTCTTCCTCACTCTGAGGGCTTCGCAAGTCTATTCCCTTTTTCTCCCTGATATGTTGGCCTCACCGAACTCGAGAGAGAGCCAACCTTCAAGAGTATCACCTTTAATGGTAGACGAAAAATCAATTGGCATAGACCGACCGCCTGCCTCGATATTCACGGTAAACGTAAGTTCGTTGTCCTCATAAGTGAGGTTTTCCATTTCGACGTCTCCTGAAGAACCCTGGAACATTCCTTTTAGAGCGCCATCCTCCATAGAAAAAACAAAAACGAACGTATACTGTCCATCTTCGGTTTGCACATCCCACTCTCCAAGAAGGGATTCGTAGTTCTTTTCCTGAGCGACCGCAAGGAAGCTCATCGATAAGCAAAACAGGACAGCCCATGCACATGTTAAGACCGGATTTTTTGATTTTTTCATGAAATCTCCTTCTGCGCTGTGTAACGTACCACACAAAAATCTGAACAGTCAATCTTAAAACTTAGAATGAAGTATGTTATTTTCATTAGGTTTCAATAAAGGCAGCGAACAGATCAGAAGGATCTTAATTCAACCAATCTCTTCCTCGCATCCTCGACCTCAAACAAACCAGGATCAGCATCCTTCCATAGGTCAAGGAATTTCTCGTAATTTGCTCCCGCCTTATCATTATTCCCTTGCTGTTGGTACAGTGAAGCCAACCTGAAATAATATAAAGGATGGATGAGCCATCTTTCTTTGCGATTCGGATCAAAACGAATCAATTCCTCGTACTCTGCAATTGCCTTGTCTATTTGACCCGCATGTTGATATATCCGAGCTAACACATCTTTTTGGAATGGAATATTGTGCTCTATTAAAGGAATATAAGGCGGCGCATAGGGTCTTCCTAAAGAGGCGGCGTTTTCGCACATTTTGGCTGCATTTTCAATAGATTTCTCTGCGAGTAAAATTTCTGCATGGAATAAATCATGGTAGAATTTTTCCCTTTTCCTCTCAATATCTGATAAATCAAGTATAACAGAATCCATTTCAGAGAGCTTTATCTTTGCTAAATCAAATTGTCCTTCCTCTAATTCTATATATCCTGAACCTAGACTGTGTAATATCTTGAAGAATGGGATGTTGGATTCTTTAATTTTTTGAAAACAACTCAGGCTAAGGCTGTATTCGCCTTTATCGTAATGTATCCAGGCTCTCACCAAATCTGCAAGACATAATAAATTTCTATTCTCGACTGTTTTCGCATTTTCTGCTGCCAAATCAAGATTTTCCATCGAATGATTAAATTGTCTGAGCCAATAATAAAAAAATCCTTTCCATACATAGCCAATCGCTTTCATTCCGGGATCAGACACCTCTGCAATGAACTGATTTATCCAGTCAATCGCCTCAAGATAGTTTTCCTTCAAAGCCAATACGTAGCCAATTTTTATTTTGGAAAAATAAAAGTCGGGTTTGATCCTCAATGCATTCTTATATTCTAGAACAGCCTCATCAAGCTTCCCCAAATAGAAATACATGTCACCCGTAGAATCAAATGGATTGGCATCCTTTGGGTGTAACGATTTATACTGTGCAAAATACTCGATTGCTTTTCCATAATCCTCTTTAATTTGTGCATATGCATAACCTATCTCATTGAGTGCTAATCCAAAGGAAGGATCTAATTCCAGCACTTTCTCGTATTCTTCTATGGCTTTTTCGCTTTTTATATCTCCATAATATTCAGCTAAATCCATATGAAATCTTTTTTCTCTCGGATATTTCTGAACCAGCTTTTCAAGAAGCCGAGATCGCAATGTTCTGTCTTCATCGATGAATTCAGCGTGCCAGGCGTCTATCAATAACCTCTCTTTTTCTGATGCCTTCTCTGAATACAACTTAGCTTTTCGCAAAGACTCGTTACGCGCCTTTAAATTTTGCATGCCAGTATAGACTTCAGAAAGGAGGATATAAGCTGAGGCAAATGTGGGATCAATTTCAATTGCTTGCTGAAGTGCTTGATGCGCATCTTCCCAATAAAGCCTTTCTTTAGATTCTCTTCCTATGAGAAAATATTTATATGCCTCTAGTGAAGAGGTGGCCACATCCATTATTTGTATTTGAGTCTGTTCAATTATCTGTCGGTTTATCCCCATCCCTCTAGAAATTTCTCTGCTCAGTTCATCTATCTGGTTTTCTAATATGCTTTGCTCACCCAATCCTCTCGAACTGGCACTTTTCAGAAGTTTTTTGGTTTCTGTATCCAAAACTTTCACATCTGTGACAAACATTTCTCCGGCCTTGGTGAATGTTCCTAGAACAATGGCTTCAATCCCTTCGAGACGGCAGAGTTCAAAGCCCAAATCTCTATCTATAATATCTGTCCGTTCCTTTTTCTTTTGCTTGCTAAGATCCTGTAAGCGCTCCCACGTGGCCACATGAAGATATCCTGTATTTTCGAGATTTGTAATCAGAAGATTTGGAATGGCTATCTGCAAATAGTCGAAGGAATCATCCCCTGTATGATTCTCAAAACTTATCACAGCTATTGAGTTTTTTATCTTAGGAGCCAGCAGGGGCTCTTTATGAGGAAAAAATTTCCATAAAAGTACAGCCGATATTATAAATACAATGATGATCAAAGAGGGTACAAAAAGCTTTTTCAAGCCAAATGTCACTGTAATCTCTCTGGATGTGATTGGTTTTCTGGGTGAGATGACCTTCTCGGAGGGGGGAATTCCTTTCTCTATGCCTGCCAATTCAAAAAAGACTTCCTCTGTATTCTGATATCTTTTCTCCCTGGCCTTCGCTAGACATTTCAAAATCAAATTTCTCAAACGTTCAGGAATCTGGTCATTAAAATTTCTGGGATCATCTGGAGCTTCATGTCTGTGTTTATAAGCAACGCTTAGAGCGGTATCTCCTTCAAATGGAACTTTTCCAGTGACCATTTCATAAAGCATAACGCCTAATGAATAGATATCTGACCGCTGATCGATTTCCTTGCTTTCTACCTGTTCAGGAGACATGTATTCAGGGGTACCGACCTGAGCTCCAGCGCCTGTGATACTCTTTCCCTCGACTGAACGGGCTATTCCAAAATCCATGATCCGAGCATTTCCGTCTTTATCGATCATGATGTTGCTGGGTTTCAAATCTCGATGCACCACTCCTAATTTATGTGCCTCAGCCAAACCATCACAAATTTGTCTGGCGATGCTAATGGCTGTACCGATTCCCAACTGCCCACTCATCCTGATCATGCTCTTGAGATCTTCACCACGAATGTATTCCATGGTGATGAAGTAAGCGCCTTCTGACTCGCCGAGATCAAACATGCGGCATACATTTTTATGCACAATCATTCGTGCTGCTTTCAACTCGTTTCTGAACCTCTCGATCGTCTTCTTGTGAGCCGCAATATCAGGTCTAATCAGCTTGAGGGCAATCTCCTGTTTCAGTCGAGTGTCCTCGGCTCTGTAGACTCTTCCCATCCCTCCTCTTCCCAGCTCTTCTATGATTTCGTATCTGTTGGAAAAGGTGGTTCCTCTGCTCAGGTCTTCTTTGGGTGCGTCGAGTGTTTCGGTAATCTCCATATCTTCAGATTCGGGAAGAAGAGCCGCACACTCTTTGCAGTACTTGGAATCGGAAGGATTAACAGTCTGACATTTGGGGCACCTGATAGCCATCGTTTTCCCCTTTACTTCGGCAAAAGGATATCAAGGAATGGAAAAGGAGTCAAATTAAAATATAAACCTTTTAAGATTCTCTGCGTCTAAATATATAAATTATAATCCTTGCCAGGGATCATATTTGATAAGATCTACTGGAGGATTGTGATGCTAAAGAACTATTTTAAAACCGCATTGCGAAATTTTCTGCGACATAAGGGATATTCTGTCATCAACATGGCCGGATTCTCTATCGGGATGGCCTGTTGTCTCCTCATCCTGATCTATGTCCGGCATGAATTGAGTTATGACAGATACCATAAGGATGCCCAGCGTATTTATCGCATTGTTCAGGACATCCGCACACAAACCTCAAGTCGGGATTTTGCCTATGTCTCGCCCATGGTCGCACCGACATTAAAGGCTGAATATCCTCAGGTTGAAACTGCAGCCCGTGCTATCCCAGCATCAAGCCAGTTGGTTAAACGGGAAGAAACCATCTTTTATGAAGACCGTTTTATATTTGCAGACCAGGAACTGTTCGATATTCTCACTATCCCATTTATCAGCGGAAATCCTGACGAAGCACTGACCAGGCCTCAAACTTTGGTCATCTCCCAAAAAATGGCACACAAATATTTTGGCTATGGGAATCCCCTAGGAAAAACTCTGATGATTAACGACAGAGAATACGAAGTTACAGGAGTGGTAGCAAATTCTCCTGATAATACCCATTTGAAATATGATTTAATTGCTTCAATGGAAACCATCGCTGACTGGAGTGAGATGTCCAACTGGTACTCAACCATGTTTTTAACCTATTTGAAGGTCAAGCCCAATGTCAATATGGAAGAGTTTTCCCAGAAAGTCAGCCGCCTTGCGGATCCATACGTGCAGGAACGTTTGAGGAGCCGCGGAGTCACATATCATTACATCCTGCAGCCACTCGCCGACATCCATCTTCACTCTCATACCAGCTATGAATTCGAACCTCCTGGGAATCCGATCTATGTCTATATCTTCACTCTGGTTGGCTTTGTTATCCTCCTGATCGCCTGCCTGAACTTCATAAATCTATCCACCGCACGCTCAGCAAACAGAGCCAAAGAAGTGGGCATGCGAAAGGTTGTGGGCGCCCAAAGGTTTCAGCTCATCGGCCAATTTTTGGGTGAATCACTCATGGTGGCATTATTGTCTTTGGCTCTAGCCATGGTCATAACCAGGATCACAACTCCTCTTGTGAATAATCTAACCGGAACCTCCCTGAGTTCCGATGTCCTTCTGAATCCAATCGTGCTGGTCTCTTTGATCGGAGGATCAATCCTGTTGGGTTTGACTGCAGGCATCTATCCCGCTTTTGTTCTCTCGGCCTTTAAACCGGTTGCTACGGTAAAAGGAATACTTAGGGATGGATACCGCAACTTCGCCATCCGCACTGTGCTGGTTGTTTTCCAGTTCACCATTTCTGTAGTTTTGATTGTCGGGACACTGATCATGTACAAACAATTTCACTTCATGAAGAACCAGAATTTGGGTTTTGAAAAGAAGCAAAAGCTCATTCTACCTCTCAGGGGCGGAATCAGCATCCAAGAAAATTATGAGGAAGTAAAAGACCTGTTCTCCAAACATCATGCCATTTCCAGCGCTACAGCGTCTTCCAGCATTCCGGGTCGGTCGACCGCAAGTTTCAGCATCAGCCTGGTCGGAGAGGAGGACCAAAAAGTCCAGGATATGTTCCATATGTACTTTGACCATGATTTCATTCCCGACTATGGTATAAAAATGGTGGCCGGACGGGCTTTCCAGAAAGAGATAAGAACAGACGTCACAGGTGCCTTTCTCATCAATGAGGCGGCACTCAAAGCCTTTGGCTGGAAAAGCCCTGAGGAAGCACTCGGAAAGCGCCTGCGATCAGGACATGGAGGACGTGTAAATCCGATCATCGGTGTGACGCAGAATTTCCATTATCGAGGGCTGCAAACTGAGGTAGAGCCCTTAGTCATGGAGAACCTTCCTCGGACCTTCCAGTGTATTACCCTTTCGATAGATACTTCCGACCTGAGTGAAACCATGGCTTTTGTTGAGTCCCAATGGAAGATACTGTTTCCGGATTATCCTTATGAAAGCTTTTTTCTGGATACGGATTTTGACCGCCAATACCACGCGGATGAACAAGTGGGCAGGATATTCAGTCTCTTTACTTTTTTGGGACTGTTCATCGCTTGTCTTGGGCTGCTGGGATTGTCTTCCTTTACAACAGAAAGCAGGACCAAAGAAATTGGCATACGGAAGGTCCTAGGAGCTTCTGTGGGAGGGATTGTCCTCATGCTATCCAAACAGTTCACTAAATGGGTGCTGTTGGCTAACATCATCGCCTGGCCTATTGCCTATTATTTCATGAGTAAGTGGTTGAAAAATTTTGCCTACCGCACAAATATCGATTTCATGATCTTTGTATTATCCGGCCTTCTTGTTCTGGCTGTCGCCTTGCTAACAGTCAGCTTCCAATCCATAAGAGCCGCCACTTCCAATCCTGCTGATTCCCTTCGATACGAATAAGAAAGATTTGAATTCAGAATATCAGGTTGGAGATCCATCTATAATAAAAAAATTAAAAAAAATGATTGCTGTTTTCGAAAAAAGTGAATAAAATACGTTTAAAATTTAGATTTAGGTATGAGATGGCAATCTCATAAGAGACCAATCTCAGAAGGAGTAAAAAAGATGGCAAAAGCAGCAGCTAAAAAAAAGGCAGCTCCAAAGGCTAAAGCAAAGCCTAAAGCCAAAGCCAAACCAAAAGCTAAAGCCAAAGCTAAACCGAAAGCAAAAAAAAAGAAGTAGACAGCGAGATAAGAACTTAGCTTATGCTCTCTCTCTGGAGAGAGAAGGGGGAGTTTTCATCTTAGTTAACCCTTTTAAATAAAAATTCATCCTCTTAGTTCTCATTCATACCTTAACGAATCAACAGGATCAGCAAGGGATGCTTTGACAGATTGGTAAGCCACGGACAAAACAGCAAGTCCAAAAGTCAAAGCCGAAGCGAGAAAAAAGATGCCAAAGTCCAGGGCCATCCTGTACGCAAAGTTCATAAGCCATTTGTTCATCGAAAAATAGGCAATCGGCCAAGCAAAAAGATTAGCTACAAGAACCCATTTTGTAAAGTCCCTGAATAAGAGGACAACAACGCTCGAAGAAGAAGCACCCAAAATTCTGCGCACACCAATCTCTTTGGTTCTCTTTTCGGCCATAAAGAAAGACAAGCCAAACAGCCCTAAACTGGAAATGATGACAGCCAGCAAGGCAAAATAACCAAAAACTCTCTTGAACCTCTGCTCTGAGCGGTAGAGTCTGTCGAGATCATCATCCATAAAAATGTAATGAAAGGGATATTCCTGTTCATAAGTCGTCCAAATTTTTTCCATATCTTTGATTGCAGGCTCAATCCCTGAAGGCTCCAATCTTGCCATTAAATATCGCTGTCCTTTATCTGCATACCTCAACACAAGCCCACCTATTTTGGAATGGAGAGATCGAAAATGATAATCGGCTACCACACCAATAACAGGTCCTTTTTTCTTGAAAATTTCGATATCCTTTCCTATTGGATCGGAAAATCCCATTAACCGGACTGCTTCTTTATTCAAAACATAACTGGTTCTGTCCGAGCCGAATTTCTCAGAAAAAAATCTGCCTTGCTCTATCGGTATTCCAAAAGTCTTGAGATAATCAGAGTCAACGTCATCGAAAAAAAGCTTGATGCTTTTACCCGTGGCTGGATCGGTCCAATCCGTGGAACTTAGATGATAAAACGGTCTTTTTGAAGATGTTGTTACGGATGAAACAGAGGGAAGCCTTAAAAATTCTTCTTTGACCACATCGTATCTATCCATCAGGTTTCGGGTCAATTCTAAGCACACCAAGGAGTTATGGTTGAGCCCGAGTTCTTTGTTCCGCATGTACCTAAGCTGTTTGTCGACAATCCCTATGCCAATGATCAGGGCAATGGAAAGAGTGAACTGGAAGGCAACGAGAATTTTACGAAAAAGGGAATGAAAACCTTTGCCAAATCCTGACAGCTGTCTCAGTGCACTCACTGGTTTAAACGAAGAGAGAACAACAGCAGGATAACTGCCAGAAATGAGACCTGTGAGCAGGGCAATTCCAAGAAGGAACATATAAAAGAGGACATTTCCTTGGAAACCTAAGCTCAGTTTTTTGGCTGTCAGATTGTTAAACACAGGCAGCAAGAACTCAACTATCACCAAAGCTAGAAATAAAGCCAACAAGGCCATCAACACAGACTCACCGAAGAAGCGCTTGGCAACATCCCTGCGGGTTGCGCCCAAAACCTTATGCATACCGACTTCCTTCGCTCTATTGCTGGAACGGGCTGTGCTTAAATTCATGAAGTTAACACAGGCAATGAGCAGAATAAAGAGAGCCACTGTTGAAAAAATATAAATATCCCTTATGTCACCTCTTGCACCTATCCCTCCAAATCCTCTGGATTTCAGGTGGATGTCCTCCAAGGCTAATAGCTGAAAAGACAGGCTCTCTGAATCCTCAATTCTGGAATGAGCATAACTTGTCAGCCTCTCTTTTTCTATCGGCTTGCTTTCAGGATGAAGAAGAACATAGGTAAAGATGAATGCTCTATCCCAACTGTTGAGATCCCAATCAAAATCTTCGAGGATTTGGACAGGAAAGAGGGTTTTGACCTGTAAATGGGAATTCTGCGGGAAATCCTTCATGATGCCAGTCACCTTAAACGCATATTGCCCGGCAACCACAAGAGTTTTACCCAAGGGATCTTCATCACCAAAATATTTCCTCCCTTGGGATTCAGCAAGAACGACAGACCTGGGATCTGATAGAGCGGTTTTGATATCTCCTTTAAGCAACGGAAAGGAAAAGATTTCAAAAAAGGCCGGATCCGCAACGGATGTTTCTTCTTCGAGGAATTTTTTCTCTTTATAGCTGACCAGCACATTATCGATTTCATAATATCTTGTAGTCCTAGCGATTTCTGGAAAATTTTGGACCAGAGAAGGAGCCATGGCCGGAGGTGTTACCGCGAATTTATCAGCCTTCCCGGCCCAATCATCCGTACACACAATCCTGTAGATTCTATCACCCTTATTATGGAATTTATCATAACCCAGTTCGTCTTGAACCCAGAGCAAGATGAGAATACAACAGGCCATACCGACGGCTAGTCCTCCTAGATTGATGAACGAATAAATTTTCTGCTTTTTCATGTTTCTGAAAGCAATTTTTAAATAGTTCTTTATCATCCTTACTCCGATTCTTTCATTTTATTTATACCTCTGTTCACAGCTTATTTTTAAGCAAAAATTGTGCCATTACCAGATCTTTAAAATGTCAGAATCCAAATTCAGAAGCAGAAGACACCTCTCCCTTAGAACCAATCCAGATTTTTTCCCTTTGCTAAAATTGTGTCAAAGCTAAAATCTGTGAAGTGTTCACAGGAGGACGGATATTGTTCGATTTTATACAGAAGTTATATGATTTCACATTGACAATGTCGTTTTTGTCGTGATAGGTTTGTTGTCAGCAGGAGGAGAGATGTCTCGACCAACAAAAAAAAGTGCTGTCACTCGCCGCAAATTCCTTAAAGCTGCTGCGGCTTCGTTCGTGGCGCCCGCCATTGTACCGTCCTCGGTGTTCGGCAAATCAGCTCCGAGTGACACTTTACAGATGGGCTGCATAGGTGTTGGCCGCCAGGGCCAGGGCGATATGCAGGAGTTGATCTACCGCGGTCTTGAAGTCAAAGCACGAGTGGTTGCTGTGTGCGACATTGATCAGCATCGATTGGAGGACGCGCAATGGCTGACAGATAAGATCTACTCCATAGAGCTGGGGAAAAACAGCTATAAAGCCTGTGCGGCTTACCGGGATTTCCGCGAACTGCTGGACCGCAAAGATATCGATGGCGTTCTGATTGTTACTCCCGACCATTGGCATGCGGCACATGCCATCGCGGCTGCTAAAGCAGGCAAAGACATCTACCTGGAAAAACCATTAACTTACACGATCATCGAAGGGAGGAAACTCGTGAAAGCGGTACGGCAAAACAAACGAATCCTCCAAGTGGGCTCGCAGCAGCGTTCCTCTACCTATTTTTTGATGGCCTGTGAATTGAA
>Ga0209636_10004425_pt1 | contig 14317 bp, 12 predicted proteins | sample DeeMarSWOR152_54_FD_187464 | JGI IMG/M metagenome (GOLD analysis project Ga0209636, IMG submission 187464) | Marine sediment microbial communities from White Oak River estuary, North Carolina - WOR-1-52-54 (SPAdes) (version 2) | ecosystem: Environmental > Aquatic > Marine > Intertidal zone >...
CGACCCTTCCGAACAGCGGTCCTACAAACGGATACATAACCGTGTTTGAGGATGCTTTCGCTAATAAATGTGAGAGCATCTAGTTGCCGCCGGCCCTGCGGGAATGGTACTCTCTTCCTATCCAAAAGTTCGAGGTGATTGCAATGAAGCGCACCAATCCGGGAACCAAACGGTATCGGCCCGGGAAGATAACTTCTTTGAGTGTGGCCTTAAGTGTTCTGACGATCGTCATCGTGGTCTGCGTGACTTCGGTCGCTGTCCCACCCAGTTGGTCCCGGATCACCGAAACCGATGCCCTGGGTGCACCTCCCACTGACAACCCGACCCAGCTCTTCGTCTTCGGAAACGACCTGTATGCCTACAACGACTATGGCCTCTACCACCGGATGCAGGAAACGCCCTGTGTCAAGTGGGAAAAGCTGTCTAGCCCCGTATCCCCGGGCAATTGGTCTTTCACCGCACTCGGCAGCGTGCTCTACTTGTGGCGGTGGTACCAGTCCAAGGCGTCGAAACAGCTCTACAAGATTGGGCTTCATCAGGCTGTCACGCCGGCCAATTGGCAAGCTATTACGTCTTCCGGCACGCCAGGGGGAGCCGATCCGTCCCCGCAGATCCTCTTCGGAGGATATATCTACGGCGTCTACTATCCGTCAGAAGCGGACACATTTGAAATCTGGCGTTCGGCGGACCACGGCAAGACGAGCATGGTTTGGACCAAGGTTGTCCCAATTGGCTTCGAGGATCCGCAGAACCACGCGCTCGGATTTCTCATCGCCTTCAACAACAAGTTGATCGCGGTAACCGACCAAACGCGCACGGGCGTGTTCGGCGATTCCAGTGGATTCCAGCAAGGGATCGAGGTCTGGGAGAGCCCCACGGGAAACTCGGGCAGCTGGACGCAAGTGAACGTCGACGGTTTCGGCACACAGACGCAGGTCGGTAAAGGGAAAGGCTTTCGCACAAACCACGATGTGGGAAGCGCTGCCGTTTACCAAGGGCACCTCTACGTCGGGACCAAGTCGCACTATGGGGCGGAAGTGTGGCGCTACGACGGTTTCGGGAAAGCAGGCTGGGCCAACGTGACCCCTGCCTGGGCGGGCGTCTTTGCCCTGGGAACCTCTCCCGGCCGCAACGAGGCGATGGCCGTCTACGGAGACGAACTCTACCTCGGTGAGGGCTTCACAACCGGCAACCTGGCCAAGTACAACGGTAGCACATGGTCGATCGTCGAAAGCGGGCCGAACCCCTTCCACACGGACAACGGTGGGATTGCATCGCTCGCTGTCCTCGGCGGGAAGCTGTACGCGGCGACGCTGCACGCCCCCTACAGCGCGACGACGCCTCAAGGGGACCAGGTTTGGGGCTATCCTTACAACACGCAGCCCGAATTCTGTATCACGCCGAGCCTCCCTGACCTTCTCTACGCTCCGCCCCTGATTCGCTGGCTTATCCCCGACCATCTCATCGAGATCTTCCCAATCCTGAAGTACAAAGGCGGCGATCCGATCGACCGCATGTATCTGATTGCCCTCTATCTCGATCGGGAACTGGTGCACCTCGAGGAGGGACCATTTCTCGGTCCCGACGAGACGGCCGAGCTTTTTTACAGCTTCGACGTGTCACCGGGCGAACATACGTTGATCGTACAGCTTGATCCGGAGAACGCGATCGAAGAGATCGACGAAGAGAACAACGTTGCCACGATCACGTTCTCCGTCCCGGAGGGAAAGAGGGAGGAACCGCGCGAGCCCGGACTCGAGCTGCACGTAGAAGCCGTTCCGATCTGTCGATCGCCGCGGGAGACCCACGAGCTTCACATTACCTGGTTCGCTGGAGGGGAGCCGCTCGAAGGTGGCAGGGTGGAGATTGCCTATCCCGACGGAAGGATCGATGCCGTCGATCTCTGGGCCTCGGAGGGCGAGCTCCCGCTTATCGTCGGACTGAGTGAAGGTGGTCTGGTGACGGTGACCCTTCGTGTTGAAACGCCGCAGGGAGTGGCAAGCACAACAACGAGTGTGTACCTGCACCCATGCTGATCGCGTGCTGTCAACGTCTGCTTCAACCTCTACCGTTGCAGCCTTGCAGCACGTGTGAAACGTCGCGTCCAGTCAGAGATTCCTATTTGCCCAGCCATTTTGACGGATGAGCCAGCGATCCATACGATGTTTTCACAAACCGATCTGGAACAGAATCCGACAGGGGGTCGTCACCGATGGAAAAGGCTCAATTCAAGGTCTACGGCTATCGCTGGGTCGTGCTCATCGCGTTCATGTTCGTCATTGCGGTCAACCAGCTGCTCTGGATCACGTTTGCCCCGATCACCGGCGACGCCGCGAGGTTCTACGGTGTCGACGACCTCGCCATTGGCCTTCTGTCGATGAGCTTCATGATCGTGTTCATCCTCGTGTCGATCCCCGCCTCGTGGATCATTGACAGCTACGGGATCCGCGTTGGTGTAGGAATCGGTGCCGTGCTGACTGGTCTGTTCGGCCTCCTGCGTGGCCTTCTTGCGGCCGATTACACTTGGGTTCTCGTCACGCAGATTGGGATCGCGGTCGGCCAACCGTTCGTCCTCAACGCACTGACCAAGGTGGCGGCGCGGTGGTTTCCCTTGCGCGAGCGTGCAACGGCCACTGGGTTGGGATCCCTGGCGATCTACGTCGGGATCATCGTCGGCTTGGCCGTCACCCCGCAGCTTGTCCTGCGGTCAAGCATCGCAAGCATGCTCCTCATCTACGGCATCATCTCTGCCGCTGCAGGTGCCGTGTTCCTGCTGCTGGCGAGGGAACGTCCGCCGACACCCGTTGGCGAGGAGGCGCGCGCGCTGGTGCTCGATGGGTTCAAGCGTATCTGGAGGAAGAGAGAGTTCATTGTGTTGCTGGTTCTTTTCTTCATTGGCCTTGGTGTGTTCAACGCTGTGACCACCTGGATCGAGGACATCGTTCGGCCGCGCGGCTTCACCATCAGTCAAGCCGGCCTGACTGGTGGGCTAATGGTCCTCGGCGGGATTGTCGGGGCGATCGTCCTCCCGCCGTTGTCGGACCACGCGCGCAGGCGCGTCCCGTTCATACTCCTTGCCCTCGCCGGAGCGATACCGGGCCTGGTCGGGATCGCCTTTGCCCCGAGCTACGGACTGTTGCTCGCCTCGGCGTTTGTCCTCGGCCTGTTCTTGCTCAGTTCGGGCCCCATTGGCTTTCAGTACGGTGCCGAGATCGCCTACCCCACACCCGAGGGCACCTCCAACGGACTGCTGCTGTTGATGGGTCAGATCTCCGGGATCGCGTTCATCATCGGCATGGACGCGCTGAAATCCACGACTACTGGCTCGATGACGACCTCTCTGCTGATCCTCATCGGCTTGATGGTCGTGAGCCTGCTCCTCGCCACGCGGCTGAAGGAGTCGGAAATCTTCTCCGAGGGAGGGGACTAATCCTCAATTCTCGCCGGGACACGTCGGCCGCAATCTGCGGTCCTGTCGCTCTGACGAACAGCGAAAAGATCAGAGATGGCCTTCCTGCTTCAGTGAGAGGTAGCCCTTTCGGGTGACGATGAGGTGATCGAGGACCTGGATTCCAAGAAGCACACCCGCTTTTACGAGACGCTTGGTGAGGGTGAGGTCCTCGGAGCTGACTTCCAGTGCCCCGGAAGGATGATTGTGAGCGAGGATCACCGCCGCTGCCCGGTCGGTGATCGGATCGGCGAACACCTCGCGGGGATGGACCTGATTGGTGTTGACCAGGCCGACGGTGACCACGCGCGTCTCGATCACCTCGTGCGCACCGTTTAGGGAGACGCAAACGAAGTGCTCCTGCTTCTTATTGCGGATCCCTTGCAGGTAGGGGAGCACGTCCTTCGCCTCGCGGATCACTATCTTTTCTTTCATCAGGTGTCGTCTTGCCAGCTCAAACGCCGCCACGACTTGGCACGCCTTCGCGGTCCCCATGCCTTCAATCGACTGCAACGTCACCACGTCGATTCGATCGAGCCTGCCCTCGAGCTTTCGCAGGATCTTGGCGGATAGATCCAATACCCCGACTCCCTTGACTCCACTTCCAAGGAGCACTGCGAGCAGCTCCACATCCGAGAGCGCTGCTGCTCCCTTGGCGATCAGCTTCTCCCGAGGACGATCCACATCCGGCATGTCCCTGATGCGCTTGCCCCGTGGTGCCCATTTGAGCGCCGGCGGTTCCGCGGTTCTCTCATTATCTGTCATCTGTGATCACGTATTCATTATGCGTCTTTTGTCATACAAATGCAAGATGTCGGAGGAAGACAGGGTCGCTCGTTTGATCCGCCGCTGGGCTGGGAATGATTGAACGATGCGTTCACTGAAGCTGCAATCTGCAACACTGAAAGCTTCAGCCGCTGCTGATGTCCAAAGCTGCCCCCCGCGTTGACCCAATTTGGCTACCAAAGCCCAAAGAGGCCGTATTTTGTAACGCACACGCTACGAGACGCGCACGCTGAATTCGACAACCTCTTCTGGTTCCACCGACTCCCACGGGCGATGGTAGACGAATCGAAACGATTGCGATCCCGGTGCAACCGCCTCGTAGCGGAAGATGAACGTCCCGCCGAAGCCCACCATCTCCTTGGGGTGGGACTTGGCGCGGTACTCCGCCTCTTCGGTCTCGCGCAACACCGCGTATTCATACAGGAGTGTGTTTTCCCATTGAAAGCCGGTCGTCGCGTTGCCGACAAGCGCCACCATCAGGCGATCGCCCCGTCGTAACGCCAAGCGTGCGCCGTCGTCTTCCTCGGTGACGAGCCGGTACACGCGCAGTTCGAGGCCGCACACCGACGCGCTCGCCGAGAAACGGCCCATCTGCGACATTCGCTCGGATTCCACGACCTCCACACAGGCTGAGAACTCGCCGATGCTCGTCTGGACGAGGACGGTGTACGGCCCTTCGGAAAGCGGTTCCTCCTCATCGTTGACGAAGGCGACGCGACCCAGCCACTCCACTGTGTCCACCGCTGGGGTGTAGGCCTCGCTTCGGATCGTCTCCCCCGAGCCATCGACGAGCGATAAGCCGGTCACCCACACCGGGTCGCACAGACACGTGCACGGCTCCTCGCGCACGATCTCAAGCGCCAGGCGCGCTCCTTGCTCGATGACGAACGTTCCCACTGATACCCGCGCCGGTTCGGCCGTGGAAAACGAACTCGACGCCGAACTGCTCGCGCTCACCTGCCCGTTCATCGCTCCTCCCACAAAAACTAGGCTACAAAGCACGACCAAGAGAATGCGCAATCCCTTCATCGCCATACCCATCACCTCGTGGAGACCTACCCACAGCCGCGGCCGTTGTTTCAACGAAGAATGCTGGACAACCAGAGCTGTCGGTACATGTTCGCAAGATCATGTTCGTTGCTACGCCCTCCTCAGGCTCTTCTATGAGCCCGATTGAGGAGGGGCTTCGTGGCCAAACGGAGCATTGCGCGACCGATCCATTCCTCGTGCTCCGCATACCACCTGATCGTTCGGTGCAACCCCTCTACAAGAGAGGTCTGCGGGCTCCACGCGAGCTCGACTTCCGTCTTGCTGCCGTCCATAGCGTATCGAAAGTCGTGAACCGCACCCCGAGGGTCGGGCACAAAGCGGATCCGTTCATGAGACGGACCCGGCATCGAGGTTTGGGGGTCTTCAAGCGTCATTTCATCGAAAAGACCACACACCGCATCGATGAGATCGATGTTTCGACGTTCACAGACTCCGGAGAGGTTATAGATGTCCCCAATTCTCCCCCGGCAGAGCACTCGTTCCAGTCCTAGGCATGCATCCTCGACGTACAGCCAGTTTCGTCTCTCCTCTCCTCGGCCGTAGATCGGGATGGGTTCCCCGCGCAGGAGGCTGCAGACTGTTTTGGAAACGAGTTTTTCTGGCAGTTGGTTTGGCCCATACTGATTGGAGGTGCGAGCAATGAGCACAGGGAGTCCGTAGGTGTTGTTGTAGGACTGGCAGAGCAAATCCGCTGCAGCTTTGCTGACTGCGTACGGGGATGTGGGCCGGAGGGGGCTTGACTCCGTGAAGGTGCCTCGATGTCTCGAGGGCCCGTATACCTCGTCAGTCGAGACGTAAAGAAAAACCACTTCCGCTCGTCCTGGCTCGCGGCGGCCGATCCGTTCGGCCCAGCTTGAGCGTGCCACTTCTAGGAGAACCTGCGTTCCGCGAACGTTCGTCTCAATGAAGGGGCTCGCATCCTCGATGCTTCGATCCACATGTGTCTCGGCAGCAAAGTGGACGATAGCGTTCACTGGCGTGGGATCGACTTGTTGAAGGAGAACTTGGACAAGCTTGCGGTCACAGATATCTCCTTGCACGAAGCGATATCTCGCCGAAGAGGAATCGCCCCGCGCACTGCTTTGTGCTTCCGCGACATCGGCGAGATTCGTCGGATCCCCCGCGTACGTCAGCTTGTCCAGATTGATCACCGTCCAATTGGGATGAACGCGAAGGATGTGACGAATGAAGTGACTCCCGACGAAGCCACAGCCGCCCGTGACGAGAACGGTAGAGAACTGGCGCGCGTCGCTCTTTGTCACCTGGCCCTCCCAGCCCCTGTTCGGGCATCGTTCGACGGATGAACGAATCGGATGTCCGCTTTCCGGAACGGCGGCAGTCCTGCGTCTCGTTCGGAGACGATTGGGTGTTGAATCGGCCAACGAATGTCTACATCCTTATCGTTCCACAGAAATCCTGCCTCGCAGGTGGGCGAATACTCGGCCGTTGCCAAGTAGACGACGTCCGCCTCTTTGCTGAGGGTGCAGAAGCCGTGCGCGAAGCCCGGTGGAATGTACATCGACCGTGGATTCCGGTCCGACAGCAAGCAACCGACCCACTTCGCGTACGTCGGGGAGCCTACTCGGAGATCTACGGCTGCATCAAAGATCTCGCCGCGAGCAACGTGGACGAGCTTGCCCTGTGCGAACGGCGGATGCTGGTAGTGCAGGCCGCGCAGGACTCCGCGAGTGGAGTGTGTGTGATTCATCTGGACGAATGGCTCGCGAATCCCTGCCTGGTGGAACGCCGAGTGCTTGTAGACCTCCATGAGGAAGCCGCGCGTGTCAGCGAACACCGCGGACTCGATGAGGATGACATCCGGGATCTCAAGGTGGCGGAATTGGAATGCCATCAGAGGCGGACCTTCCCTTCTTCCTCGACCACAACCTGCCGGCCGTGCTCCCCACAGCCGCAGCCGACGACCTCTGCGTTCGCCCCGACTAAGCTTGTCTTTAGGAATGCATCCACGACCCTTGTACCGTTGAGGATCACCGACTCCGCAACGGTTGAGTGCACAATGGTACAGCCGCTTCCGATGCTCGTGTGCGGCCCAATCGAAGAAGAGACAATCGTCGTTCCCGAACCGATCGCGACAGGTCCGTGGATTGTACTCTTCTCGATGCTTGCCCCTTTCTCCAGTCGAACGTTTCCGATCACCGTGCTATCGCGGTCGATGTCTCCGTGGAGATCGCGGGAGACCGTCTCACTGAGGACCACGCGATTTGCCCCCAGCAGATCATCCGACTTCCCCGTATCAAGCCACCACTGATGGAGCAGAATGCTTCGTACATCCCCTCCCCCATCGATGAGGATCTGAAGTGCGTCTGTGATCTCAAGCTCTCCGCGCCAGGAAGGCTGCAGCTTGCTGATTGCCTGATGTACGCTGGGAGAGAACGCGTAGATGCCAACGAGAGCGAGGTTCGACGGAGGCCGTTTGGGCTTCTCAACGAGACCGATCACGCGGCCCGATCTATCAAGCGTGGCGACGCCGAATAGCCGAGGGTCTTCGACCTTCTTGAGGAGAATGAGCGCATCAGGATTCGACCGGCGGAAAAGGTCGACGAATCCTCGGAGATCGCCACCGATGAGGTTGTCGCCGAGGTACATCAGAAACGGATCCTCGTCCAGGAAATCCCTGGCAGTGAGCACGGCATGTGCAAGACCGAGAGGCTCTTGCTGCAGAATAAAGGAGAACTCAACAGGCCTCGGTTTGTGTGCAAGGGCCTCTCGGATCTGCAACCCCGTTTCGGGGGAGATAATCACGCCGATTTGCGTGATTCCAACCTTGGCGATCTGGTCGACGACGTAGTGTAGAATTGGGCGGTTTGCCACTGGTATGAGCTGCTTGGCCAATGTTCGCGTCAGCGGTCGAAGCCGCGTGCCCCGTCCGCCCGCAAGGATGAGTCCCTTCATGCCTTGCCCCCTCCGTAGGCGTTGCAGCGACCTGCGAAAGCCCGAAGCGAATCCCGCCAGTGTGGCATCACGTTCAGGTCTTGAACCTTGAGGGACAGGTTCTCGAGGACCGCGCATCTCGGCCTTCTTGCTGGCCTGTTCAACTCTTCGCTTCGCGCCGGGCGGACGACAAACGTGTTTGTGGGATCCGATGCCGATGCGAATCGCGTCGCACGGTTGGCGGCAGGATGTTCCGCATAACCAGCCCGGCGCAGGATCTCTAGGGCAAACGCGTAGCGCGTGCAACTGCCTTCGGAGCTAGCGTGATAGAGGCCGAACGCCTCACAGAACACGAGGGTTCGGATCTGGTGTGCGAGGTCGTCGACCCACGTCGGCGTTCCGCGCTGGTCGCTCGCTACCGCGAGGTCTTGTCTGGCCTGCGCAGCGGTGAGGATCGCATGGACGAAGTCGTCTTCGCCATCTCCGTACAACCAAGATGTCCGCACGATGAACGAGCGGGGATGGCTCCGCTGAACCGCTCGCTCCCCTGCGAGCTTCGACCAGCCGTAGACGTTCAGCGGGGCGGGCGGATCGGACTCGACGTACGAGGCTTCCTTCTCGCCGTCGAAGACGTAGTCGGTGCTGACATAAACATGGCTTGCTCTGACGGCGCGAGAGGCGATGGCCACATTGCGCGCGCCGGAGGCATTCACGTTGAACGCCCGTTCCGGGTCCGACTCACACCCGTCAACATCCGCGTACGCAGCCGCATTGATCACAACATCGGGGCGAGCGTAGCCAATGAGTGCCTTGGTGTGCCGAAGATCGCAGATGTCGACGTCAGCATGGGTAACTGCGATCACCGACCAATCAGACGAGAACGCGCGACAAAGTGCACGGCCAAGTAGACCCGCTGCTCCAATAACGACGATCTTCATATTCTTTCCCTCAGAGAGCCTCCGTTCGCCGCTTGCGCCGCATTGTCGAACCGAACAGTTGCAACGTTCGTATGGAGTATAGATTGTGCCCTAGATCCTCCGTCTCGCAAACCTGTCGTCACTTTTTTGGACAATCGCGGCACGAAAAGAGCCATTGCAGGGCGATTGATTCTCCACACCGGTGCAGTAAACTAAGAGTAGATGGTGCATACAAGCGATTGATCGCGAGCGTGGGGCTCTGGTGCCCACATCGGGGTACGCAGGGTGCGTCCGGCTCGGAGGGGGTCGAGACGATGGAGATGGCGTCGCCATACAAGGTGACCTATCACAAGAGGAAGCTCAAGGCGTACCTTGATCGGGAACGAATCTTCCCGGCGTGCCTCGAACTCGATCTCTCCACGGAGTGCAACCGACACTGCCCCTTTTGCCCGAGCGCGGCGAGCGGGGGCACAGCCTGCCTCGAATTGGGATTCATCGAGCGACTGCTCGCCCATCTTGGTGGTGAGACGCGCGGCTTGCTTCTTTCTGGAGGGGAGCCAACGATGGCGGCGACCTTTCCCGGCACGCTGCGGATTGCCCGAAAACACGGATTTCTCGAGATTGCAGTTGTTACCAACGGGGACTTCCTTTCCGATAATGTCGTCGCGGAGGCACTGTGTGCCCACGCTACGACAATCCGCGTTTCGCTCTATGACTGGACCCACATTCCTGAGGCAGATCTTCGTGGCACCCTCCGCCGGATCGAACAGCTCCGTGCGCGGATCGAGGAAACGAAGAGTTCGCTTCAGATTGGCATCAGTGCGCTGACCACCACAGACAATGCTCCCAAGATTGCCGAGGTGGGCCGCGCCGTTGCCTCGGCCGGCGCACACTGGATCTACTTTCATCCGTTCTGCATCCGCTGGGATGAAGGCGCTCCGCAGCGCATCGACCAACGCGGGGTTCTGGAGGCAATAGCCGGCTTTCGAAACACCGCCGCAGACGGATTCGGCATCTTCACTTTTCCCGATCGCTACGTAGAGCGCGAGATACGGTTCGATGGATATCACGCTGCCCACTTTCTGCTCGTTGTTGGCGCTGACGGAATGAACTATCTGGGCGCGGAAGTGAAATATCAGCGGCGGCATATTCTTGCTGAACTGGGGCAGAGATGGGATGGTAACTTCCTCTGGCGGAAGGAGAGACTAGACCGGATCGCTGCCGTTCGCAGCGACACGTATCCCGCCCTCGGAAGCCGGCACCGTGGGGTTCTGTACAATCATATGATCCAGAAGTTGCTCAATTGCGAGATACCGTCGTTTGACGACAAACAAGCAGGGAAGACATCGTACTTGTATCCCCACATCCTGTGAGGAGGGCAATGTGCCAGTACACAGACCGACCGCCAGTGTGATCATTCCCACGTACAACTGCAGCGGCCCATTGCGGCTGACACTGCAAACTGTCCTGTGGCAGGATCTCGAGGATTTCGAGGTGTGGGTGATCGGCGACGGGTGCACCGACGAGAGCGCGGAGGTCGTCGCCTCATTTGATGATCCTCGCCTTCACTGGGTGAATCTCTCTGAGAACTCTGGTGGCCCGAGCCGTCCGCGGAACGAAGCGCTTCGTCGGGCCCGTGGACAATACGTTGCCTACCTCGGCCACGACGATCTTTGGTTCCCTTGGCACCTCTCGTCCCTGGCGGCGTGCATTAAACAGAGTGGCGCTTCGTTTGCGTATTCACTCGGAGCCCTCATTGGCCCTTGCGGTTGCCTTGCCGCATTCTCTCTGCCGTCGCGCAAGGACCACGTCAAAGCGGGCCTCTCCCCGAGCAATTGGATGCATCGGCAGACCCTGATCGAGACCGTTGGACCGTGGGCAAGCCACGTCAAGGCCGGGGACGATCTGGAGTTTCTCAAGCGTCTGTGGGCATCGAGAGTTTCGATGTCGTTTTGCCGACAGTTTAGCGTGCTCAAGTTCCCCGCGGTGCAGTGGCGGATGTACGCTCTTCGAGAGGACTATCCTCAGACTGCCTATGTCGAGGCGATGCGCCGCGATCCGAAGCATCTGCGAGATCAGCTCATGATTGATATCGGCGTTTGTCTTTCGCACCGCGCCATCACGTGGGCCAAAGACCGAGGACCGACCTACCGCGCGCTGCGAAGGCTTCTGGTTCGTGCCACATATCTGTACGGCCGCACGCGTTGGCCGGTCAACCTGATTCTGTACCGCCGCTGGCGGCGACGTGCGGGGCTCGACTAGCGGAGCCCGTTCGCAGATACCGAAGATAGGCTTCGGGGTCTGCAAACAGGGCTTCTTTGACGGTAGAATAGGCGCGTCGATGAGCCGGGGATTCCGGAAGGAGAATCCGTTGCGGGATCAGAGCCTTGAGGAACTTCCTTATCCCGCGGGGCAACAGGAGTGACGCCTTCTGCCGGGCGCGTCGTATCCACAGGTATTCTCGCGCACCGGAGAATCCCCGCAGTTCAGACGCTGCCGATCCGAGGTGGAAAATGAGATCTCCGTGGAGGCTTCCAAAGTAGTAGTGATCTTCTCCGACGTTGGTCCGTCGCAGCGGGTACCACTGTAAGCTCTCCTTGAGTGCCAAAAAACCGTATCCGGTTCCGGACTCCTTGGGATTCGCAAGGTGGCGAACGTAGTCCCGTGCCGCAGCGGAATCCATTGCCGTCCTTGGGAGGAGAAGCTTCGGCTGATAGCGAAGGTAGAACTCACGCGGGAAGAAGAGGCAGGCCGTCGTCGGCTTTGGATCGCGTACTTCGTCCCGCACGATGGCGGCAAAGGCGTAGTTGCAAGAGAGCGCCGCGCCGAGGTCGGTTGCCCACCCGGCCCGGATCGGAAACGAATCCACGTGTAGGGTCACCACGTGGGTAACGTCGTCCTCGATCGCCGTGGCGATCAATCGTTCCAGGTAGTATGCGTGTTCAAGACTTGACCGAAGATCGGTCGTCGGGACGGAGCACACTCGAACATACGGCTTCGCGGTGAGGCGATCCCGTAGATCGGTGGGCAGGCGATTGGCCGCGGCGTATAGCGTGAACGGCACGCGCGTACAGCGCTCGATGTAGTGGAGATGAAGGTCGACAAGCTCCTCATCGTCGGGAAGCACCAGGTACACGACGGCAATTCCCAGCTTCATTCCGGTACCGCCCCCCCGTGTCGTGAAGCAAGATCGTAGAGCCTCCACGCATCGCCGCTCCGGGGCAGCTCCACGTCTTCGAGGAGGATCTTTTCGTCTCTGGAAACGCGGCGCTGGGGCAGGGCACCGTCGGCAAGGCAAATCGGGAGTCCGCGGTTTTGCACTGGCTCTCGGGCGTTCTCGATCAATCCGTAGCACGTATAGCCGCCGATACCATCGAGCCGTTCTCCCTCGCGGAGGTCGCGCTTGGCGTAGGCATACACGTTGGTCTGGAACCCGAAATATGGCTTGAGGAGAGAAATACCATCCAGGTACGCCTCCGCAATCGATCGCATCGCCTCGATGTGACAGAGGTGGTACGGGCGATGGAACACGTAGAACGGCCCGCTCCCCATCTTGTAGTAGGCGAGCATCCGCCTCTGAAACGCGTCTTCGCAGCGGCCGACCACGAACACGCCGCCGCCGGGTTCGGCACCGAGGAGGTAATCTACCAAGCCACCGCTGTCGCGGCAGGCTTCGAGATCGAAAAGGGCGAGGGCCTCGCGCACGTGCGTGGCCTCTGGACCGTGCATTCCCGGGACATTCGTCCGCAGTCCGAGCGCGTTGGCGACCAGCGCCATCTCGATGCCGAGCTTGGTTCCGTCCGTGTACGCGGTGGCCATCCGATAATCGAGACGCCGCTTGTCCGCTTCGGGAATGATCATCGTTGGATTTGCGTAGCGATCCAGGAATCCCTTGATATTCCCGGCCAGCACGGGCTCGATTCCCCACAGCTTCACCTCGTCCCACAGGCGCTTGATCACGCCGTGCTGATCCCCGTCACAGCTGGTGTAGACCACGCCGTTTTCCTCTGCCAGTGCAGCGAGGTGCGGGCCGAAGATCAGGTCGATCTCGGCGTTCATCAGCACGAGATGTTTTCGGTGAAGGAGCGCCTCCTCCGCGAACCGCCCCGCCGCCTCGATTGCACTCGACGCCTCAACGACCACATTCACCCCTGGAGAAGCAGCGATCAACGCCCCGTCCGAACAGACGCAAACAACCTGGCGTTCGATTGCGCCTGCAATCTGCTCCGGGGTCTCCGCAACTTCAAAGCGCTGCCCCATTGCCTCCACGCAGGAAATCGCTCGTTGCAGGTCAATGTCCGCGAGAGCCACACAGGCTATTCCTGGGGTGAGGGTGGTCTGATAGTACAGCCCGTGCCCCATCGAACCGGCCCCGATGATCCCCACGGTGATCGGCTCTCGCAGACTGGACAATCTGCCGAGAAGATCGGACAAGACAAACTCCTTTTCCTCACAACGGGAGAGTTGCTCCCTCATGCCTCCACGCAGAACCGGACGCTCCGGCTGAATGGTAGCGTACCGGCTGCAAGTTCAACCCAAGAGCGTCGGGTGGAGACGCTCGACTAAACGGCGGCTCTCTGGATCCTCGGCGGCGACCACCTCGATCTCCTCCGCCGATCTGACGCCGAGGCCGAGCTCTCCCGCCCGTTTGATCTGTGCCAGCTCGAAGATCGGGCCGGTCGCCACCTCGCGCGTGGTGGCGTAGAGTCGCAGGATCGCCACCCCCACCGCGTCGATCGCCACCCGGTCGGCAGAGGCGAGGATCACGCCCGGTGCGACACGTGTTCCCGTCGCCGGCCCGCCGCGCACGAACGCCTCCATCCCGTCCATCACAACAAGGTCGGGTGTGTAGGCGAGGTTCGCCTCGGCGATCATCTCCCGGATGTGACGTGAACCGTGCATCTCGCTCATGTAGGCGTAGCCGTCGTGCGGTGAGGTCTTGGCGATCACGCCGACCACGTTCTTCAGGCTGAGGGTGAAATGCCCGCCGTAGGCGTGCGTTTTGAGACAACACGTCTGCAGGATCACCTCGCCTTCGAGGAACAGCCTGGGGACCTCCACCCCACGCGACCAGTGCGAGCCGCCAAGCGGGACAACGACCCAGTCATCGGCCGGCAGGGAATCGGTCTCCACCGCCTCGATCCCCAGTTCCTGCGCGAGCGCATGGATCCCCTTCTTCTCGAACACCTCGTGAGTCACCCAGCTGCCGCCGCTACGCTCGGCA
>Ga0209636_10004426_pt1 | contig 14317 bp, 14 predicted proteins | sample DeeMarSWOR152_54_FD_187464 | JGI IMG/M metagenome (GOLD analysis project Ga0209636, IMG submission 187464) | Marine sediment microbial communities from White Oak River estuary, North Carolina - WOR-1-52-54 (SPAdes) (version 2) | ecosystem: Environmental > Aquatic > Marine > Intertidal zone >...
TCCTGAACTAACCCCAAAAAGTCTTGCGACTTTTTGGGGACCCGAATATAAACTGATGTTAAATTTAAGCACGGTTCCCAAGAAAATAGCAAGATTTCGTTGGGATGATTTAAATTGGCCGCCGCCTTGGCAGTCCAGGACGACGGGGATATTTATCCGGTGTCGGGTATATTTTATCAATAATTACCAAATAACGTCCATCGTCAAATTCGTCCAACTCTATTTTCTTTATCTGGTCTAATTTGCCTCCCAGGGCAGCAATGGCTTCTTTCGCCCTGTTTACCTCCTGGTCGATTTCCCCTTTCTTTTGAGCGATAAATCTTCCCCCGACCTGGCAAAAGGGCAGAGTTAGTTCCACCAAGGTAGGCAGCAAGGCCACAGCACGGGATAGAACCAGGGCAAATTGCTCACGATAGAGTAGTAAATGAGCTGCTTCCTCAGCTCTATTATTCAGCACTTCTACATTTTCCAGCTCCAGTTTGTGGATGATGTGGTGGAGGAAAGCTGCCTTTTTTGTTGTGGGTTCAATGAGTACCAGCCTGGGCTGAGGGAAAAGAATTTTGAGCGGCACGCCGGGGAAGCCGGCACCTGTGCCTATGTCTATAATATTGAAATCCGGCCTTTTCACCTCTTCCTCAGGCAAAGCCAGAGTGATGGTCAGGGAATCAAGGAAATGCTTTACCTGCACCGAGGAGTAATCTGTTATGGCTGTGAGGTTAATTTTTTTATTCCATTCAATTAGCTCCTGGTAGTAAAGCTCAAATTGCTTCACCTGCCTGGCGTTGAACTCTATCCCCAGCTTACCTGCTCCTTCAATAAGTTTTTTCATCGCGAGCCACGCTTAAAATTCGGAGGCCGTTTAGCAACCCGTTCGCCTTGAGCCTGTCGGAGGGCAACTTAATTTTATCATGACTGCCGCTCATGGTTCCGCTCACCACGAGCGGTTAATAAACAATCTCCAACATACTATTTGACACAATAATAAGAAAATTTATATAATTCAGAATAGTAGGATATATCATACGATACTAAGTTGGGCGCCAAGTTTATTCTAGGAGGGAAAATGGAAAACGAGAGCATGCAGGTAGTCGGTAAGTGTTTTGGCTCAACGGTTGTTGGCCCACGAGGGCAGATAGTTATACCCGTGGAAGCCAGAAAGGAATTGGATATGGATGTTGGTACCAGGCTGCTAACTTTTAAGCTATTTCCAGGAGGGGGTCTGGTCTTTGTTAAAGTGGAGGCAGTTGAGGAGTTAGTCAATATTATGACTCAACATGTTAATGAGTTTAGTAAGTTAGTAAGGGAAATTAGAACTGAAAATTTAGAAAATGAGGCCAATCAAGATTAACAATCCTGTTGCTAAACTTTTAGGCATCTTGGCTCTGCGTTGAAGCAAATACTTGCTGTGTTACAACAAGCAAATTTTTGAAAAATGAAAAGAGGCGAAGGGAAATGAAAAAAAGGCTAACACTAATAATAACAATCTGCTTGGTCGGTATCGGTATAGTACTCGGTATTGAACTTACCGGATGCGCTAGCCCTGAAGCTGCGCCGCCGGATACTGCTGTGGTTACTCGAGGCGATATAGTGAGAACCGTTTTAGTGGATGGCAATTTAGAAATGCCTCACAAGTCAGATTTATCATTTGGCGCCACCGGTATAGTGACAGAGGTGCTGGTTGATAAAGGGGATAGTGTGGTAAAAGGCCAAATATTAGCCAAGCTCGATGCACGTTCCCTAGAATTAAGTGTAGAAATAGCGCAGGCACAATACGAAACTGCTCAGATCAACTTGATGAAAACAATCTATCCTCACTATACCAAAACGTGGGGTACCGATATGCCTGGAGTATGGTTAGCTCTGGACGAAGCCCAAGATAATTTAAAACAGGCTCAGGAGCTTCTAAATGAGGGAAGGATCGAAGAGGCATACGTCACGCTGGGCTTAATTCAGGAAAACATAGACCAGGCTGAAGAGAAGTCGCAATCAAGGCCATGGTCGTTGCCCTGGTCGGTCAGATTGCTGGAGCTGCAAGTTGATATAGCCAGAGCAAATTTGGATGCGGCAAAGCTTAACCTGGAAAAGGCGATAATAGTGGCTCCCTTTGATGGCGTGGTAGCTGACATCACTATAACTGAAGGAAAGGACATCTCGACAGCGACATTAGTCACTCCGGCAATATCCTTGGTTGACACCAGTGAGATAGAGATGCCCGGCTTCATTGATGAAATAGATATCACCATGGTCAAGGTAGGACAGGCAGCGAATATTACTTTGGATGCCTTGCCTGACGAGGAAGTAAAGGGTAGGGTGGCTTTTATCTCCCTGGTAGGCACAACTCAAGCCGGGGTGGTATCTTACGACACCACCATAACTTTGGAAAATCCCGCTGAAGAGCTCAGGGATGGCATGACTGCCACTGCTGAAGTCATCGTCGAGCGTCGTGATAATGTATTGTTTATACCAAACAAGGCTATTCACGGTAGTTTACAAAATCCAATGGTTACAGTTGCTACTGATGGGCAAGTTGAGGAAAGGGAAATCAGCCTGGGTCTATCTGACGGGATAAACACTGAAGTTCTGTCGGGATTGGAGGAGGGAGAAAAGGTGATATTACTTACTCCTGGGGAGCGGCCGCCCGGTTTCTTCATGGGGTAGCCAATGCTTGAACTTGAAAACATAACCAAAGTGTATAAAGCGGGGCAGACCGAAATTCCTGCTCTGCGGGGGATTAGCTGCCACATTGACTCAGGGGAGATGGTATCTATCATAGGACCTTCGGGCTCGGGGAAGTCCACCCTGATGAATATCATCGGCTGCCTTGACAAGCCGACTTCAGGACGATACCGCCTGGATGGGACCGAGGTAAGTGAGCTTAACGATAATCAATTGGCCGAGATAAGAAATAAAAAGATAGGCTTTGTCTTCCAAAGCTTCAACTTGTTGTCCCGGACCACGGCCTTAGCCAATGTGGAACTGCCACTTATTTACAGTGGTGCCAGCAACCGACGGCAAAGAGCGTTACAGGTCCTGGAGTCAGTGGGACTAGCCCATCGGGTCACTCACAGGCCAAGCGAGCTAGCTGGAGGGGAGCAACAAAGGGTGGCTATCGCTCGAGCCCTAGTAAATAATCCCTCTCTTATTTTAGCTGATGAACCCACAGGCAACCTTGACACCCAGACTAGCAAGGAAATCATGCTAATTTTTAAGCAATTGAATGAGCAGCAAGGAATGACCATCGTTTTGGTTACTCATGAACCAGATATTGCCGCTTATACCCAGCGCACCATTAAACTTCGCGATGGCCAGATTGAAGGAAGTGTTCGTTGAGGGTCAGGGTGCCGCTTGAATTTCAAATAGAGGCATCGGAATGAAACTCTGGGATTGTTTCTCCACTGCGCTACGGGCTTTGTTTCGTAACAAGCTAAGGTCAGTTTTGACCATGCTGGGTATCCTGATTGGCGTGGCTGCCGTCATTTCTGTGCTATCTCTGGGAAGGGCACAGGAGGCTCAAGTAGAGGAGGCTTTTGCCACCTTGGGGGCTAACCTGATATACGTTATGCCTAGAGAAGCCGGCGTAGGTGGGATGGTAGGTGAGGCAACACTGACTGTGGGAGACGCCGAGGCGATTGCCCGTCACGCCCCTCCTGAATGGGGGGTGGCGCCAACGGCACAAACTTACGCCCAGGTTACAGCTGGAAGAGAGAGGCTTAACAGTTTGATTGCCGGGGTAACCCCCGAAGCCGAATGGGTTGACAACTACGCCGTGGCACTAGGCGGCTTCATTACCGAACCCGATTATAGGGCGAGGTCAAGGGTAGCTGTCCTGGGGAGCGAGGTAGCAGAGACCCTTTTTGGCCAGATGGACCCTACTGGCCAGAGCATAAGGATTGATGGGCGTCAATTCCAAATCATCGGCGTATTGGAAAGCAGGGGGACTGGATTTGGAGTTGAAGACCTCAGGGTCTATGTTCCTTTATCCACCTTCTATACCACTTTAGCAGCCTCACAGGTGGGCAGCCGCGGAAATACCGTTGACATGATCAGCGTCCAAGTAGTAAGCAGCGACGAGCTGGAATCTGCCGAGCAGGAGATCACTGCTATTTTACGGGACGTCCATGGCATCAGGGAGGGAGAAAACGATGACTTTAGAGTTATCAGCGTGGAGTCCGTGGCACGCCAGGTCACCCAGGTGATGGGAATAATCCAGCTCATCCTTGCTGGCATAGCCGGTATATCCTTGCTTGTTGGCGGCATCGGGATTATGAATATCATGCTGGTTTCGGTGACCGAGCGTATCAGGGAAATCGGTCTACGCAAGGCGGTAGGCGCCAAGCGTCGAGATATTCTGATTCAATTCCTCATTGAAGCTGCCACAGTGGGGCTCGGTGGCGGTGCTCTGGGGGTGGGCCTGGGGTGGATTATAGTTAAAATCATGTCTGTCATAGCGACAAATGCTGGTTTCCCCTTTGCTGCTACGCTTCCCGGCAATGCTGTTGCCCTGGCGGTAAGTGTTGCAATTTTTATCGGACTTATTTCTGGGTTGTACCCGGCCATCCGGGCAGCACGACTCGACCCCATCGAGTCCTTGCGTCACGAATAAACTACCTCCCCTGGATCAAAGACAAAAATTCACTGCGAGTTGCTACCTTGCTGCGGAAAGTTCCCCTCACCGACGAGGTTATCACAGTTGTTCCTGGCTTTTTTATCCCACGCATAACCATGCATAAGTGCTCTGCTTGAATGACTACAGCTACCCCATCGGGTTGAAGTGCTTCAAAGATGGCGTCAGCAATTTGCTGGGTCATCCTTTCTTGAAGCTGAGGGCGCCTGGCGCAGATTTCTACCACCCTGGCCAGCTTGCTTACCCCTACCACTCTACCACCAGGGCTAGGGATATAACCGACATGGGCGACGCCATAAAATGGCAGGAGATGGTGTTCACACATGGAATAGAAGGGAATGTCCTTTAGAATCACCATCTCTTCATATCCTTCCTCAAAGTCCACCGCTAGTTCAGCTTTAGGGTCGGCATCCAAACCGGAAAAAAGCTCGGCATACATTTCAGCCACCCTCTGTGGCGTGTCCTTTATACTCTTCCTAAGGGGATCTTCACCAATAGCTTCGATTATGGAGGCCATTGCCAGTTTGATTTTATCCTGATTAACCATCTAAATCCCCCTCTTTATAAGCCTTATGCTGCTTTTATCCGTGCTAGCATAGAAATCTGAACCGAGGTAAAGGAGCGGCTTTATCTTATCCAGGTCGAGAATCTCCGCCGGGGTAAATGCCTCCTCGAGGAAGTGCACAGCTACAATCTCACCGACTATCCAGATGTGGTCACCATAGGGCTTACTATCCGCCAGTTTGCACTCATAGGCAGCATAAGCATCTTTTAAGATAGGTGCCGTGGTCTTCAAAGGCCTCTCTCTCTCGATATTAAATCTTTCAAATTTGTCCATCTGCTGTCCAGAAGTGCCGCCGATGGAAGCAGCGAGGGAGGCTTTCCCTGAAGGAATGAAATTAATGCCAAACTCCCGGCTTTCCGTGATAAGCTGGTAAGTAAATCTCTTGGGTGAAACGGCGATGCCATAGAGGGGTGGCTTAAAAGAAATCGAGCTATGCCAGGCGGCGGTCATGGCATCATCCCTGCCCCGGGCACTAGCGGTAACTATAACTGCTACCTTGGGATTATGCTGGCCGAATTTCCCTATATCCTCGGTAACAATTTTTGGCATAATTCTCCCCTCCTTAATCCAGCGCCATCCTCTCTACAATACCACTCTGGCTCCCCGCCTCTCGTCATCTCTAGGCGTGGTGAAGAATCGCCGAGGTCGGGAATTTCAAAACTTCCTCAACGGCCGCCAGCTCAGCAGGGAGCTCCATAGGTGCCCGGGCATATCTTTCTGGCACACCGGGGTCCTTCAGCCCAGTGCCGGTGACGATGCAAACCACACGCTTGCCCGAGAAGTTTCTCTCCTTGGACAGCTTAATAAGCCCGGCTAAAGAGGCTGCTGAAGCTGGCTCGCCGAAGATGCCTTCCCTAATTGCCGCCAGTCTGTAAGCATTCATAATTTCGTCATCAGTAACACAGTCAATGATGCCTCCCGACTCATCCCGGGCAGCCACCGCCTTCTGCCAGCTAGCGGGATTGCCAATGCGAATAGCTGTGGCAATGGTCTTGGGTTGTTTGACAACCTTGTCCAGCACTATAGGGGCAGAGCCTGCGGCCTGAAAGCCCATCATCTTGGGAGTTTGGCTGGCCTTGCCCGCGCGATGGTATTCCACGAATCCCTTCCAGTAAGCGGTGATATTGCCGGCATTGCCTACAGGGATAAAGAGATAATCGGGGGCATCCCCCAAGTCGCCTATAATCTCAAAAGCCGCCGTTTTCTGACCTTCGATGCGATGAGGATTTAATGAGTTTACCAGGGTAACGGGATATTTTTGGGTCAGGGCGCGTACTATGTGAAGCGCCTGGTCGAAATTACCTTTTATGCCTATGATCTGGGCGTTGTAAACAAGGGCCTGGGCGAGCTTTCCCATGGCTATCTTCCCTTTGGGAATAATAACAATAGTTTTGAGTCCGAATCTAGCACCGAAAGCGGCTGCCGAAGCGCTGGTGTTGCCTGTGGAGGCACAAATGATACTCTGGCTGCCGCTTTCCACCGCCTTGGCCACCGCCACTACCATGCCCCGGTCCTTGAAGGAGCCGGTGGGGTTACAGCCTTCGAGCTTAAAATAAAGTTCACCACAGCCAAGCTCTTTCTCTAAAATTCGTGACCTCACTAAAGGGGTATCCCCTTCCCCCAGCGTAATCAAAGGCGTAGCCGGAGTCACTGGCAAAAAATCACGATATCTATTTAAGACGCCTTGCTTCATCCCTCAACTCTGATAAAGTTGCTAACCTCGTTAACCACCGGCAGCTGCTTCAATTGCTTGAGAGCCTTTTGCACCCCCTTTTCCTCTGCCGGATAGGTCATGATTACGATTACGGCGGTTTGTGCTGCCGGGTCGCTTTCTCTCTGGATTACGGATGAAATGCTTATGGAATTGTCGCCCAGAACTTTGGAGATTTGAGCTAAAACACCGGGGCGGTCAGGCGCATTCAGCCTGAGATAATACCGTGTCGTTACCTCGGACATGGGCTTAACAGTTACTCGCTGGTTTAATTTTACTTCAGGAACATTATTTACGCCGCGATATATATTTCTGGCTACCGCCAACACATCAGCCACAACAGCGCTGGCAGCTCTGAGAGAGCCAGCCCCTTCACCATAAAAGACCAGTTTGCCAGCTAAGTCGGTTTCCACCTCGACGGCATTATAAACACCATCCACTTTGGCTAACTGGGAATCCCGGGGAATAAAAGCGGGATGAACCCTCATCTCCACCTTATCATCATCTCTCTTGGCAATGGCTAGAAGTTTTATAGCATAGCCAAATTCTCTGGCATAAAGAAAATCTCGAGCGGCAATACTTGATATTCCTTCACAGTATACATCTTGAGGGACAAATTTAGTCCGAAAGGCCAGGTTGGATAAGATGACCAGTTTGTAAGCAGTATCTCTCCCCTCTATGTCATTGGCTGGATCGGCTTCGGCATAACCTAATTCCTGGGCTTGTTTTAATGTCGAAGCAAAATCCAATCCTTCTTGTGCCATTCGGGTCAGAATATAATTAGTAGTGCCGTTAAGGATGGCATTTATGGCTGAGATCTTATTGGCTGCTAACTCTTGTTGGAAAGAGGAGATGAGTGGTATGCCGCTACCTACACTTGCCTCATAGCGGAGGTCAGTATTGTGTTTCCTGGCCAGAGAAAATAGCTCGTATCCATATTTAGCTATTACCTCCTTGTTGGCCGTAACTGCGTGCTTACCGTTAGTAATAGCTCGTTCTATATATTCTGTGGCTGGATGTTCGCCTCCAATGAGTTCGATTACTATGTCCACCTCAGGATGAGAGAGGACTTCTTCAGGGTTGCTGGTCAACACGTTGGGACCAAGTCTTGCAGAGCGTCGTTTATTCACATCGCGCTCCGCCACCTTTCTTAAAATCAAGGGAAGTCCTGCTTGCTCAGCCAGGCTGTCTGCCTTGGTGACTAGAACTTCAGCCACACCGCTGCCAACAGTTCCCAGACCCAGTAAGCCGATGCCAATATCCTTTTTCATTGTGGTGCTACCTTCCTTGCAAAACCTTGTTTACAGCCCAGGATTTCTTTTCTTCATCCAGCAGATTTTCAATTGTGCTGTCCTCTTTCCATTCCTCAAACCAGTCGTTCAAGTGCTTGTCTCTCAACTCTTCCCTGACCTCCGTTTCAAGCTGATGTTCGCCCCTATCTACAACCATAACTAGCCAATAGCCACCAGTGGTTTGGACCGATTCATCTTTAACTGGCTCGCTTACCTCATTGGCAGTAATGTTGAAGGCAACTTGGTCGAATGCCTCGTTGCCCATATCCCCTTGTTTCAGCAAACCAAGCTCCCCACCTTCAGTTTTGCTTTCATGCTGAGAGTATTCCTTAGCTAGAGAGCTGAAGTTTCTACTAACCAATTCGACTTTAACCCGCTCTGCTTCCGCCTCGCTACCCAGCAACATGGCTCTGGCTCTTATCTTATCATCTTCTTCATCGGTAACCTCTATAAGCCAATAACCGACGTTCTTGGCCGCTGTTTCATCATAAATAGGCTGGCTTATCTCGCCGGGGGTAAGGTTAAAAGCAACATCAGCAATCAGGGTATTGGGCATTAGTTCCTTGGGCAGCCAACCCAAATCGCCTTCAATCGAGGAGTTACAGGAAAACTCCTCAACTAAAGCAGTGAAGTTACCGCCGGCTTCAATTTTGGTTATCACTTCATCGGCTACCTCTTCGCTCTCTACAAGCATTACTTGCACATGAGCTTGCTCCATTGCATCTGGTGGTAGCTGGGAATCAAAGTATTCCTCAAGCTTTTCCTGCAATAAGGTAGATCTAATTATATCTTGATATACCCTATCATTGGGCAACTCAAGTTCTTTTAGCCCCGCGTCTATCTCCTCGGGAGTAACTTCAATGTCCAGATTTTTAGCTCCTTGTCTTAACAATTCAACTTGGATAATATCATTGGCAGCCATATTAACCATATAATCGGCCATATAAAAGATCTCCTCGGGTTCCATGCCTTTAGTGTAAGCATCGAGCATCTTTACGTAATAACCCATATTGAATGAAGCATCGTTCACCTTGATCACAACCTCGCGAGAAGGCGCAATGCTGTCCTCATAGTATTCATAGCCCACCCAGCTCAAAATGCCAGCCAGGAAAACAACGGCAGCGATTATCACAATTCGGCGTATTTTCGTCTGGCGCTGCCATTTGGAGAGTTGGTGCTTAGTAGGAGCTCGCTTAGGTGTAGCCTTTTTCTGTTTCTTAGCCAAGAATCACAACCTGCCAATCTGATATTTTCTTTGCTGCGGTAACTATGATAACATATTAATGGAAGTCAGGGCGACGGGGTGTAGCGCAGCCTGGTAGCGCACCTGAATGGGGTTCAGGTGGTCGGAGGTTCAAATCCTCTCACCCCGACTTTGAATACGAGCAACCTAAAAGTCGTGAAACAGTAAACGTGCTCACTTGCGTTTCTTAAGCGTAATCTTCATCCAGATATCCGTCAGCGCCATCTGGTAGTTGCCTTTGAATGCCGTTTGCTCCAGCATGTCCTTAATTACGGTCTGGTATTCTTCCAGGCTGAAACCATGTAGCATAGAGGTTCTGCGTCCAAGTCGGCCAACCAGGAACCCATATTTCTCGCTCATTTTTCTTCTGTCAGCTTGGTTGTTGAAAACCTCAGGACACCCGTCGTATATCCAGGCTTCCTTGCCGGTTTTTAGAACACGATAGCATTCATCAAACACCGTGCGTGGTGTCTTCCAGTGGTGCGAAGCGCCCGTACTAACCACAAGGTCTATCGAATTATCCTTGAAAGGGAGTTTGGCCGCATTGCCAAACACAAATCGAGCATTATCAACGCCTTTTGCATGGCGTCTTGCAATCTTGACCATTTGCCTGCCGAGGTCGATGCCATAGACCTGTAGGCCGGGTGACCTCTTTGCAATCTCTATTGACAAATAGCCTGTTCCCGAACCTAAATCAAGAATAGTCCCGTTTCCCATCTTTTCCACTATGTCATTAGCTATCTTTGTTTCAGGCTTTCGAAGAACTTTTGCCACTGTCGCATTGTAGAATATGGCACCAGGGGTCGGGATTGCTTCAGGCTTCCTCAGTAAATCCTTGATGAATCTTGTTAGAGACATGAGCATTCTTCGAGCAAGATGTCGCTGAAACCACGCCATAGTGGGAGATCCACTTCGCCTATCTTAACATATCCTTTGGTATTCTAGGTACATAATCCTAATTTGTAGTAGGCCTGATTGATATAGTGTCACTGGAATCCGGCGCGTGAAGAGCATACGTGGTTTGGGCTGTATTTGCGGGAGAAAAGGGGAGGTAGCAGCCGTATGGATATTGTTGGTAGGTGATATAAGATTCCAATTGATAATTAATTTGATTTAAGTTAGTATTAGAATATGTTGTATTAGATACATCTAATAATATTTACAGTGACAATTGATTTTTTCTAACTGGAGGTGAAGCCGTGGTAAGAGAAACGAAGATAGAAAAGATTGTTAAGAAACTGAGCGAGAATACAAAGAGCGACATATTAAGGGACGTAAATGAGGCAACGTTGCGTAGTGGTATTAAGGAATTGTTGCAAAAGATGGAGCCTCCTAGTTATGTGGAGGTCTACCATCAGCAAGATGAATACGGTAAAGACTTGGTGATGAACCTGTGGGTATAGTGGTGGTCAGGGGGGAGATTAAAACTAGGTCCGCGGGACTGGTTGACAAAATTAAGAGTCAGGTAGAGCAATGCTTTGACCATCCTGCTTTAGTAAAAACGGTGAAAGGTCCGGTGTTAATTGCTTCCGTTTGGGTAATGTTAGCAGGGACGCTCAGTAAAAACGCTAATAGAAGGCTAACTAAAGAAATAAATAGGCCGAATGTCACTATTTATGATTTAAGGTGGCTAGTAAAGAATTTTACTAAGTACTATCCATATATATTCTTTGAAAGTAAGGTGTCTGAGTATATTGAGGATAAGATAAAGGAATTGGAGGGTGAACACATTATAGTTGATAAAAAGTGGGCGCTGACAGATTACTACGTGCCGCAATCAATTGGGATTATAGACAAGATAATTGAGATATCTCCTGATGCGGTTTTTTCAGTTGTAAAGGATGTTACTTCGATTAATGGATTAAAGAGCGAAATAAAGTCTGGAAATAAACTGCTGATTGCTGGTGAGCCAGGAGTTGGTAAATCAACAGCGCTAAATAAATTAGCTATTGACTTACTTTCTGACAGTCTTGAGTTGGCCACGAAAAGAAAACGAGAACAATTACAAATCCCGTTATTAATCAGAGCAAGGGACTTTATCGGAATAGAAGATTTGAAGCAATTGCTGGATAGGGTGGGGCCTAGTGAGGATATCAGAAATAGGTTTGTTGTAAATGTGTTAATGGTCGATGGGTTGGATGAGGTGCCTGGAGAGTTTATGGAGGAACTGATAGACAAGGCGATGAGTTTCGCCAATTCTTTGAAGGCTGCGCTGTTTATTACCAGTAGGAAGATAGACTTTGTGAGGAGAGAATCGCTAAAGCTTTCAAAGCGTGAACTTCTGCCAATGGAGTTTGGGCAGGCGATGACATTGTTTAATAGGCTTGTAAAGGATGAAAAAAAGCTTTTCTCTCTGAAAGAGGGCCTACAGAAGATTACAGGGCAATTATCAATGACACCTTTAACGCTCTTGTTGTTAATAGAGCTGGTAGAAGCAAATAGGGAAATACCTGCCTCTATCACATTGCTGTACGATAAATTCTTTGACCTAGCATTAGGCTTGGAAGACAGAGCTAAAAAGGGTTTGGAGCTTTTATTTGACCCGGAAATAAAGCGGATGTTTTTGGAAGTGCTGGCATTTGAAGAATATTTTAAGAAAAATAGGGACAGGATAAGCAAAAGGGAATTCGAGCAATTCGTAGGGAATTATGCGACAGGATTTGATTGGGATGTTGAGAAGCTAAAGGTTTTCGTATCAGAAATTGAAAGGGCTGGGGTATTAGATATTAAGGAGGAGGAAGTTAGTTTTGCACACGCAACATTCCTAGATTATTTTACGGCATCTAGGATTTATAATATTCGTGAAGATATAGGTGGGTTAAGCGACTATCTGACATCCATATATTTTAATAGTTGGTGGCATGATGTAATTTTTTATTACGCAGGGATGAAGAAGTCTCTAACAAAAGAATTCATAGATAATATTATAAAATCTGACAAGGTTGTTATAAATGATTTGGTAACTAATGTTTTGAAAGTGCTTGTGGGCCGGCTGTTGCAAGCTGCTTGGCAGACACAGTCAGATATTAAAGCGTATGGGGTAGATAAGTCTCTGGATTTTTCGGGCCGCGTGAGAAATTGTTTCCTGAGTAGTACAGAAAAAAACTATCCCAAGATGCCGTTAATTTACTCTGATTTGTATACTACAGTAATTTGTGAAAACGCTTATGGCAGCATGCATTTATGGAACCAAGAGAAAAGGCTAATTGCAAGTTATCTGGAAAGTCCTTCGCATGAAGCGATTTCTAAAGCACTCAAACTAATTTGGGCAAATAGGGATAGAATACCAGATGACGAGAGGGATTCTTTGGTAAGCAAATTGTATGAGAAATCACTGCCGTTGGCGAGAACATCTGAGGAAGATAACAGTTTATTCACAAAAAATCTGCTGTTTCTCAAAATCTTAGCGAGTAAAGATGAGGCTATATTCAAAACTATTGAAAAAAGGATCATTAGAGAGTATAGGCTGAGTCCGGTACTTTTTAATAGACTCTTGCCTGTGGCAGAAACTGGTTTTAGGAGTCAAAGAGCAAGAGAGGAAGCAAGGAAGAAAAAGGGGAGGAAAAAGAAATAAGCTGTTTACAAAGCTGTCAAAAACGGCTGAAAGTTGGGCAAGACCTTTATTCTTGACGTCTAAGTTGTAAGATAATAAAAAGTGGGGGAGCTGGTAATTGCTCCCCCTTATTAGTTTGATCAGATAAGTCATTAAGAATTACCTCGCCATTGACATTTTGAATATAAAACAATATTGTTGTTAATAAGATGGCTGGACAGAGCTTAGGGTGGGTGATTTTTGGGGTTATTTCGGCTATTCCTTTCATTTTTGTGATTACAAAGAAATTGCGAGATTTTTTATATGAAATATTTTTATTCAAGGGTTTGAGCATACGTGTGATAGACAGGGTTTCATACCGTGGGAACAGTAATTTTGTGATAAAAACGGCTTTCGTCGGAAAAGAAGATGTGATTGTCGACGAAGTTATTGTGGAGTCGAAATTGACGTATCCGGGAAGATTTGGGGGGTTGCTTGCGTGGCTGCAACTAGGAATTGGTTACATCTCGGATAATGTGGAAGGTTTGAATACCGTGTTAGGTAGGTCGTATCCGTATATAGGATTTATGGCTGTACCTTGCCACAGAATAAAGAACGCGTATATTCGAAAACCTCTGAGTGCGATATGGGGAATGGTTATTTTATACTACTTCGTTATCTTTCTGTTCCCACTATTTTGGGTAGTTTTATCTTGGGGTCCATATCAGGAATTAAGGCTGTTTTCAGGAGACGAAAATGTGAGGTTGTCGAAGAAAGGCAGTGAGATAGAATTAAAAAGACCTTTTATACTAAAGCAGGGATTTGAAGAGTGCTTGACGATTAGTTACGGGCCGCCATTATTATATTACCCATTACTCAAGAGCAGAGTATTTGTGAAGAATGCTAAGATATCATATGTGAAGGAACCTCCTAAGTTAAGAAGGACAAAACTACCACGAAATGGCGAGTTCATTTGGAAGGCGACTGATATCCTTAAGGTTAAGATATGTGGTAAGGTAATAAGGTATCCTGTCGAGCTTGGGGTCAGTTACGCAAATATACATCTTTAGAATATGTATCTTGATTTAACGGAGCAAATTTGGTTATGATAACTATTTGAAAGGAGGCAAGCGGCCTCTGCCTTTTTCACAAGCTACATGGGGTTCAGATAACTCAGGAGAGTCATAATAGAAAAGCCCGTATAACATGGAACACAATTACTAGGAAAAAACTAACGGCCATGCTCAAATGCACAAATCTTAGCGTGGCCATCCGTGTGGCAAGTATCTGGTTTTTTCGCATGATGCCGGTCACCACGAGAGCGAATAAGGATACATACGCTGCGATTCC
>Ga0209636_10004427_pt1 | contig 14316 bp, 10 predicted proteins | sample DeeMarSWOR152_54_FD_187464 | JGI IMG/M metagenome (GOLD analysis project Ga0209636, IMG submission 187464) | Marine sediment microbial communities from White Oak River estuary, North Carolina - WOR-1-52-54 (SPAdes) (version 2) | ecosystem: Environmental > Aquatic > Marine > Intertidal zone >...
CAAAAGGAAGTAGCCAGCCGAATGACTGCCACTTCTGGCAGCAAGCACTATGGCACCTTGAGCATCTTCCTTACCGCAACCGGCGACGTAAAAACGATAAGAATTCTCAAGCCAACTGTCTTTTGGCCTGCTCCGAAGGTCGATTCAGCAATGGTCAGCTTTATTCGCGACAAACGCAAAGCAAGTCGGATTAAAAATATGGAACTCCTCAGCGAACTCGTAGCTTTTTTTATGGGCCATCGCCGAAAGACCCTTATAGCCTGCACAAAATTGGCCCACCGAAAATTTGTAAAAGCCAACAGGTTCCGGAGTGTTTCCGAAATTAATAACTGGCCTGAAATTTTCGAACAATGCTCTATCGACCCACACAAACGCCCCGAAAAACTCAGCCCAGAGGATTACATCGCCGTTACAAACCTCTGTTGTGAAGCGCTAAATAAAATATAAGTGGCTTGCTATGCTTGGCTCAGGCCACTAAATGACCGTTGACTTATGCCTGTGGCTGTGACACTCAATATTCACCGCTACCGGCAGCGACGCAATATGGCATGGAGCTGTTTCAACCAGAACACCCAGCGCGGTAGTATCACCACCAAGTCCCTGCGGGCCTAACCCCAGTGCGTTAATCCGCCAAAGCAAATCTGCTTCCAGCTTCGCATAAAACTCATCGTCATTTCTCTGCCGGAGATTCCGCAACAACGCTTTCTTGCTCAACAGACAGCTAACTTCAAAATTACCCCCAATCCCAACTCCCACAACAAATGGCGGACAGGCATCGGCACCAGCAGCCCTGACAACATCAACAATCCAATCAATTATCTCTTCTCGCTGTGCTGTGGGCTTGAACATTCTGAATTGACTTCTATTCTCACAACCTCCACCTTTCATCATAACGCTTATCTTTAGCTTATCACCTGGCACAATAATATGATGGATTATAGCGGGTGTATTAAAACCGGCGCACGTCTTGTAATTTCTCCTGAGTGGGTCAGCAACAACACTGTTTCGCAAATACCCCTTTTCGTAACCGGCCGCAACGCCAGCATTAATTGCATCAAATAATGTCCGACCGGCGTCAGCCTGTACAGCCGCCTCAGAACCCTGCTCAACAAAAATTACCGCAAGGCCGGTATCCTGACAAAGTGGTATCTTTTCATTCCTCGCAATCTTGGCATTCTCGATGAGTTTTTTTATTATCTTCGCTGCTATTAGATTAGTCTCTTCCTGTTCGGCTTTTTGTAGAGCAGCCAAAACATCCTCAGGCAGTTCATAACCTGCTGCTATACAAAGCGACTCTACAAGCTCAACAATCTTTTCAAACTCTATGTACCGCAAAACAATCAGCTACCAGCATTGACAGTAATATCAAAAGTTTTATAGGTAGTATTACCAACCGCATCGGTTGCCTTAATAGTAAGAACATGCTCCCCAACTGCCAAATCTTTTATTGTGATATCAAAATTCTCTTCTCTCGTATCGTATACCAGGTCGTTAGGCATAGCACCTTTCCATTCCGCGTTACTATCAACGGTGTACTCAACTTTGTCTATGGCGCTTAATTGGTCCGATACCTTCAATTTCAAAGTCACCTCCGTGCCTGCCTTTGTAACCTGATGCTCAATGATTATCGGCCCGGTGTTATCAACTACTACCGGTTCACTTATCCTACCGCCCGTTAATTTAGTTGTAATAGTATTGCTTCTCTCATCGCTTGCTGTTACTCTTACCTCGTAACGCCCGTCCTCAATAGTCTTGCCGTCCCATTCAAAACTATCTTTTTCAATTTCATCCTTCAACTCAATCCAGTTTGTTCTTCCAATCTTTCTAAAATCTATTTTGTAAATCAGCTTATCTTCGTTATCATCTTCGGCCTTATAGCTGATCTTAAACAGACCCTCTTTGCTGGCTGAGGTAATCTTACTGACGCTGACCGATTCGACTTTTGGCGCCAAATTAGGCACCGTATTAGCTACCGCAATCTCTCTTACAAGCGGGCTCTTCTGCCCATCTTCACTTTGCAAAACGAGCTTATATTGACAGAATCTACCGAGCGGGCAGCCTAGTTGTACCGGCCCTGTCACCTCCACCAACTCTGTCCAGTCAGAAAAAGTTGGGTCGTTTACATCTTTAACGTTGCCGCTACGTGAAGAGACCATAACCTCACATTCTTGCGGAATATCCGCCTCGATTTGCAGCTTACCCCACTTCGTTGGCTGGCCAGCATCGATAAGCTCAGAAGTGTAAGCCCCCTCAGCAGCAAAACGTTTGCTCAACTTTATCAATTTCGCAGGATTTGCCGTTCCAAGGTACACATCATCCCCGGAAACAACCACTGCCGTTATTTGCGATGTTTGTTTATCCTCATATACGACCGCTTCTTCCTCTGCTGCTGGGTCAATGGTAAAAAGCTGACCGCTGTTTCCTGTCCCGATAAGTAGCTTTCCGTCCTGCTCTGCCATCGCAAAAAAAACCGCAGTCTCGCTGAATACATCGGTAACGTAACCGTCGCTGGTTACCTTGTATATATAACTGGCCCGGGGTGGTTTACTTGGTTTGCGTGGGGGTATCTTCCCTTCGGATTTTTCATCATCGGTCTGTTCTTTTGTATTTGGAATTTTAAGCTTTAGCGCCCCATCATCCTCAGCGTAACCTTTCTCTTCCTGCAATTTTAACTCAGGCCGACCAGCTAAAGGCAATTGCTGCGCGAATTTCGTCTCAGCTTGAACTACCTTAGCCGACGTCGCCGCTGCATACAACTCGCCGTCTTCCGCAAATAACAACGCTGCTATTTCCGGCTGGTCGCTATCATATAAAACCACCACCGTTTCAGTGCGCGGATTTATCTTATATATCAATCCTCGGCTATCACTACCCGCATAAACAAAGCCATCCCTGCCAATTGTCAGTGAAAGTATGTTCTTGTCGCTACTATCATAAACAAGCTGTGACTCTTTGCCAAAAGCGTCTAATCTATAAACTTTACCTTCCGGCCCTGTCCCCAAATAAATATTACCACTGTCATCAGTGTCTATCGCAAAGATATATTTAGCATCGTTTGGCTCAAAAACTGTTTTCATCTGGCCCGCCTCGAGTCGGCACAGCGCGCATCTGTCCCCGCTTATACCCACCAAAACCCTGCCGGCTATATCAGTTGCCATCGCGAAAATATGCTCATTTGCTAAATACTGCTCCGCTTCAACAGGACTTCCCGAACGCTTTTTATCGCCTTTTAGGCCTCCCGGCTCGTTCGCATCGTTCGGTTCATCCGCATCACTTGACTCATTACCGCTTTCCTGCTCCGCACTTTGTTTTTTCTCAGATTTGGCCTGATAAATTTCCCTCACTTTGCCAAGACTGTATTCGTAAATACCACCATTAGGACTCGTGCCAACAAAAACCGTCCCACCGCTTACAATGATACTGTTTATCGACCAAACGTCCTCAAACTCCTCAACCAGCACCTCGGCTGCCCGGCCAAGCTGAATAGTCCCACGCGAGCTAACCACAATATCCTTTGTCTCGCCTTTCAATAAATCGGCACCGCTACTGTGACGCGTAATCTTGCTGCTAACCGCCCAACCAACCGAACTCGGTAAACAAACCATGAGCGAAAAGCTAAAAACGTAAAACCACAACACGAAACTCAAAATTTTTAGGTTTTTAGTTATTATTGTTCGATTTTTGGTTTTCATTCTTCGCTCCTGTCATTTCTCCACCGTTATATGCATAACCTTCTTGTCGACAATAACCGTACCGGTGTCTAAACTTCTTTCAATCCAATGCTGATATGGCTGGGTCCTTAGCGCCCTTTTAACATCTGTCAAAACCAATGCCTTTGTGGCCGGCAAATCAGGAAGCTCTGCCCCCTCCACAGCAACACCGCCAGGCGGCAAAACTAAAAGACAATACAACCTGTCTCGCCTGATTGCCAAAAGACTATTCATTGCCTCAAGAAGACTCGGCAAATTCTGTGGAACAAACTTATATGGTGTTGCTTTCGTAAGAAATTCCTGGTAACCGTCCGGCCCCGAGACAACCAAATTATATCTTCCAGGCGGCACATCAGAAGGTACCCTCAAGTCAATCTGATATTTTTTCTTTTCTGCCAGGAAAGACTCCACAGTCACCGCTACCTCAATTTGCTCGCCTGCCTTGATTCTTGAATCGGATAAATCAACCGACCATATCCTTGAAGAGATGTCTCTCGCCGCTATGCTAATATCAATATTTATCGATTTTATATCAACTTTTTTGTATGGGTTATTCAAGAGTAGCGTAACCGAACCGATGCTTTCCGTCACCATCTCAGCTAAGCCCAAGCCAGTTGAGACATTCTCAAAAGTAATTGGCTCGGCGCCCTTTACACCAATAGACACCTCATAAGCAATCGTATGGTCCGGAGGCAAATCACCAAACATAAGGGCCGCTCCAGCCACAGCAGATCTGAGTATAGTCGGGGTAAGCAGCCGGTTATCAACAGTCTGACAGTTATACACTCGCCTCTCGGTGTCATTGTAACGATTTACTGTTATTGTCAGCGGTATCATCCTGGCCTTTGCACCAACCTGACCAACGACCGCCGTTGACTCATCCGTTGTCAAGGCACCGACTATTTCAAGCACGCTGACAAGCTTAAAAGAACGCCGCAAACTTGATACCACAGTATGAACTTGCCCTGTGGCCATAGGCAAGTCTATAGAACCATAGCCCAAAAAACCGTGCCCAAAGCCATAAATCTTCTCATCTGCAACTTCGGTTACAGTCCCTATTACTGCCATTGTTATATCGCCGGTCACTAAAGGAACCGCAAGAACTGCACCTGGAGCCAATTGGACATCTTTGTCTTCGCTAACATCCACACCACCACCGACACCGGGAATGGCGAAAAGTGCGAAAGGTTCAACTAAGGCATTCAACTGCTCACAAACTCCAGATGGCAAACCACAGGTCATTAATGGACAGGGCAAAGGAGCTAAACTCTGCCAGTTGGAAGCCGTCTTGTAGGCTTGTGCCCGTATGCCCATATATTCTCTCATTTGCCTGTCAATCTCAGCAAAATCAATCGGCCTGGAAAAATCAAAAACGAAACCTGCTTCACAACTCGTGTTTTGCTCTTCGTGACCCAATCCACGACTTGTACCTGCTCTGTGCATCTCTTCGATTGGGGTCACGCCGTAGAGTGGGTCCTTGCTAAAAGGCCAACCGGGTGCGAAAGCTAACGCACCTGCTAACCGGCCATCAATATAAACAGGCGAACCGCTACAGCCACCTGCCGGACCCGTGTAGGTGAAACGTTCATCCGTGCCCTGAACTAAAATCCAGTTCCTACCCGGCTCTATATTGCGGACTACACCTATAACATCCAAATCAAACTTCTCAACCTCGGTGCCCTTATACGCCGTCAGGCAATACGCCTCCATCCCAGGCCGAATCTCATCAATACTGATATATTTAGCCGGGTTTGCTCCAGTCTTATCCAACTGCTGGTCAGCCCAACAAAAAGCAACGCTCCAAACTAACAGAAAAAGCAAAAACCCTCTTTTTATCTTCCCGAAATTCTCGAACATTTACACCCTTTCAATCGATTCTTAGCCAAAACTAAAATTATAACCGCTACAGAGACCTGTTGCAAGATAAAACAATTCCTGCTAAAATACTGGCTAAGTGTACAGCCACAATTAGACCGTGGCTGCTCTATAGCAAAAACTGGAGAAAGAAATGAAACCTAAACATCGACACGAACTAAAAACCAACGAATTGGCCGAGTGGATAGCAAATCTGCCGCAATGGGCACAGAAAAACGCCAGAATGATTATCTATATATCTATCGTCGCTGTCTGCATTGTAGGCGCGTACTTCTATCACAGCTATAGAGCAACAGCGTCAATTAAAAACCAACTGGCTCTTACAGACCTTATCACCCGCCTATCACAGAGCAAAATCCAAATCCTCGGGGCGCAGGCCCAGGGAATAGATTACTCATTCATACTCCTCCAGCCCGCTGAAGACCTCGAAATCTTCGCTGAAAACACAAAAGACAACCAGATGGCAGCCTTAGCCCTGATCAAACGAGCTGATGCCCTGCGGACAGAATTGCATTACCGCCTTGGCGCTGCCAGCCAACAGGAATTAGCAACTCAGTTAAACAAAGCCAAAGCCAGTTATACTGAGGCACTATCCCGCCTTACGGGCTCCGGAGAACGCGGTACGATTAATCCGTCACTAACAGCCGCAGCAAAATTCGGCCTGGGACTATGCGAAGAGGAACTCGACAACTTCGAAAATGCACGTCAAATATATCGCGATATTACTGAAAACGCTTACTTAGAAGGCACTGTAGCTGCCGACCAGGCAAAGAATCGACTTAACACAATGGCTGACTACCAGCGAAAAATCGTCTTTAGGCAACTGCCAAAACCAGCTCCAACTAAACCTATACAGCCACCAACCGAGCTGCAACCCGGAACTGAACCTGCCCCCGATATCAATATCGGAACCGAAATGCCACAACTGGACCTACAGCTTCTCGACACCAATATAGAATCTGACATACCAAGCAGCATATTTGAGAACGAGCTTTATTCACCAAACTCCGCAAATGAGGTCGGGACCAAATCCAGTCCGACCAGCAAATGATTCGCTAAGCGCCAAGAGAGATGCAAGATACCAAAGGTGAACACCTGATACTTTATGTGAGAAACTCAATCAAGCAGCGCCGAATTGATAAATACTTACATGGCCGATTCAGCAACTTCAGTCGGGTTATGATACAAACCTTAATCAAGGAAGGAGCCGTCAAGGTTAACGGCAAAATCGTTAAGCCAAGCTTTAAGTTAAGCCCGGGTGACAAAATCGATTTGACAGTCCCACAGCTACCGAACAAAGAAATTCTACCCGAAGATATCCCGCTGAATATCATTTACGAAGACGAGTATCTTATCGTCCTCAATAAACAGGCCGATTTGATTGTCCACCCCGCCCGCAGCAACACACATGGCACCTTAGTAAATGCCCTTGTCTTTTACTCAGAGAAGTTATCCAGCGGCCTTGGTGAATTCCGCCCCGGCATCGTCCATCGGCTCGACCGAGACACCACCGGCGTTATGGTCGTGGCTAAAAACGACGCTACCCAGTGGAAAATCGCCAAGCAATTTGAACGCCGACAGATCAAAAAAAACTATCTCGCAATCGTTCACGGCACCCCCGAGCTGGCAGCAGACCGCATAAGTGCACCGCTCGGTATCCACCCAAAAATACGAGAAAAATACGCAATCCGGCCTGAAATCGGAAAAGAAGCAATTACTTTTTACGAAGTTATCGAAAGTTTTCGTGGTTTTTCCTTACTGCGGCTAACCCCCAAAACTGGCCGAACACATCAAATACGAGTCCACCTCTCATACATAAAGCACCCTATCGTGGCTGATGATATGTACGGCGGAAAACTTGTCTATCCCTGGCAGTTACAGGACAGCGAACCCACCGCACAGGACCCCATTATAGACCGCTGTGCACTGCACGCCTCAACTCTTGAATTCAAACACCCATCCAGCGGAAAGGTAATGAAATTCGAAGCCCCTCTACCCAAAGATATGCAAAACCTCCTCGATATGCTGCGAAAATACCGAAAAACCTGATAATTGATCTATCGATTATTGAAGAAGAATCCAAAGCTCGCAAGCAATAATAACCTACTCCTGTGGCAATTTTGCTAAATCGGCATCGGAGCCAACCATCATCAGAATATCATCCTGATAAATAATCGTATTCGGCATAGGGACATTAATAACCTGGCCCTTCTCGGCCTTCTTTACCTTGCTTTGCTCACCCCGCTTGATTGCAACCAGATTAACATTGTATTTCTGACGCAACTGCAAATCCATAACCGTTTTGTTGTCGAAACTGGCAGGCGCCTTTACCCGGGCCAAACTATAGCCCGGCGCAAAATCTATCTTCTCACCAATTTGCGGTGCGATAAGTTTATACGCCCATCTTTGAGCCGACTCAATTTCCGGATAAATCACCTCTGTAGCGCCCACCTTGGAAAAGACCTCGCCTGCAATCGGGTCCTCAGCTCTCGCATATATCTGCTTTACACCTATCTGCCGTAGATTAACCACCGTTAAAATCGCAGACTCAAACCCCTGTCCACCCTGTCCACCTATACCAATGATTGCAACATCAACTTTATCTATGCCCTGTGCTCTGAGAGCTTCTTCATCGGTACTATCGAGACGCACTGCGACACTTACTTGGTCACGAATTGACTCCACCTCGTTTCTATCTTTGTCAATCGCAATAACTTCTGCTCCGCTCATCGTCAACGCGACGGCCAATTTCCTACCAAACCGCCCTAACCCTATCACCGCAAATCGCTTCATAGCATTGGCTCCTTATCTGGGTTAAATGGTAATTCATTACAAGTTACTAATCACCAGTTACCATTTACCATTTACCAATTTATCCTACAATTATTGCCTCATCCGGATAATTATATCGAGCCGGTCTCAGATTAAATGTCATTGCCGCCAGCAGCGTCAATGGGCCAAGTCTTCCGATAAGCATCACCACAATGATAATCAATTTGCCTACACTTGTCAAAGAGGGTGTTATGCCGGTTGTCAGGCCTACAGTCCCAAGAGCAGAAGCCGTCTCAAATATAATATCAGAAAAAGTTGTGCCATAATTCTCGCTTTCAGTAATACTCAGAGCCAGCGTAGCAACGAACAAGACTGCAAAGAAAAGCAGTGTAACAGTAATTGCCCTTCCTACAACTACTACCCGTACCGAACGCTTAAACATCTCCACTTCCTGACGCTTACGCAAAGCAGCAATAACCGTCATTATAACAACTGCCAATGTCACCGTCTTAATCCCACCTGCGGTTGAGCCAGGCGAGCCGCCAATAAACATAAGTAAAATCAAAATAAACTTGCTCGATGCCGACAACGCTGAGATATCAACTGTATTAAACCCTGCCGTCCTGGCCGTAACCGACTGAAACAGTGCTCCGAGAACACCAGGGCTGGGAGGGTCGGCAGAACCACTGGCACCTGCATAACGCTCAAACAAAAGGATGCCTAACATCCCTAAAACTACCAACAAAGTACTTACACTAAGAACAATCTTGGTCTGCAGTCGCATTCTTTTCGGGGCTTCCATCGAAAACCGATACCGCTTATTGAACCACATTTTGAATAATCGCTTTACCCTATCGGAAACAATTGCAAGCAGGTCGTAAAGCACGCTGAAGCCAAGCCCACCTAAGATTATCAGCGGACAAACTACTCCATATACGGCCCAGCTTTTATTGTAGCTGACGAAACTATCGCTGAATAAGCTAAAGCCTGCATTACAAAAGGCACTAATCGAATGAAAAATACTGACGAACCATTGCTGCTGAATATTAGCCACCCGGCCTGGCACATCATCCCACATCCCGAACATAATGACAGCACCAACAGCTTCGATAAACACCGTCCCCACAAAAATAAAAGCTATCATAGTCCCTATTTGACTAAGCGTCCGAGCACTTAGCAAATCCTGCATCGCCACTGACTCACGTAAGGATAGCGCCTGCCCCAATAGCAAAGCGAACACCGCACCGAACACAACTATCCCAAGCCCGCCAAGCTGAATAAGCGCTAGTATAATCATCTGCCCCATCAAGCTAAAATCGCTGCCGGTATCTTTTACGATAAGGCCGGTAACGCAGGTGGCACTGGTCGCCGTAAACAAGGCATCAACAAGGCCAACACTTTCGCCAGCAGATGACCTCGGCAGCATCAACAAACCCGCTCCGCAAGTTATCAAAACCAGAAAACTTGCGATTAATGTCCGCGTTGGATTCTTGCCGGTAGCTGCCAGGTTTACCACTGTTCTGCAGACCTTAATGACCACTTGCAGAACAAGATAAATACCAACCGCAGCATGTCGAACCGCTGTGGCATCAGCCTTACCAAACCAGCGACCCGCCCCAAATATAGCAACCCCAAGACCAAGCAAAAGCGGTATTTCAAACCAGTTGGCCCGCCAGAACTCGGCCTTTGAAACGCTATTTATCAGCCGAATTATTTTCTCTGCAATGAAGATAAAAAGCAAAATATACTGAACGGCATACAAAATACTTGCGGCTAACAACGGCTCATCAAAGCCGAATAGCATAGCAAAAGAGGTAACACAAACCGCCGCCGCTAAAATGTTAGCGCCGATCAAAACTCTTTCCAAACCCTTATTCTTATAAGTTACCTGCATAGCAATAACGTAAAATGTAAAGCTAAAAAAGTAAAACTAAAACTTAAAATCAAGCGAAAAATAAATTTCGAGTTTTAAATTATGGTTTTTCGCTTTTAGTTTATTTATGCCACATCCGCCAGGCCAAGTGAATCACCGAACCTTGCCAACAATGCCCGGCGAATATTCTTGTGCTCCGGCCTGGTTAACATCGGGTCTTGCGATACCAACTCAAATGCATTTCTCCTTGCCATAACCAAAAGCTCGTAATCATCAATTATATCGGCAATTTTCAAATCCGGCAAGCCGTGCTGTCGTGTACTGAACAACTCGCCCGGCCCACGTAACCGCAAATCGTGCTCGGCTATCTCAAAACCATCATTGCTTCTGGTCATTATTTCAAGTCGACTTTTAGCTACCTCGCTGTCTGTCTCTGCAAACAAAAAGCAATATGATTTGGCTGCTCCCCTGCCAATGCGTCCCCTCAACTGATGTAGTTGCGCCAGGCCAAATCTCTCTGCCCCTTCTATAACCATTATTGTTGCGTTCGGCACATCCACCCCGACTTCTATCACCACGGTAGAAACTAGAACATCAATTTTACCTCTACGGAATTCCGTCATAATCTGTTGCTGCTTTGTAGAGCTCATCTGGCCGTGAAGCAGCTTCACGCTAAACTCTGGAAAAACCTTTGCAGCCAAGTTCTTCCATTCATCGGTCGCCGCTTTCACATCGTTATTGTCCTCGATACTCGTGATTCGAGGATAAACAAAATATGCCTGTTTCTTCGCCTTTAGCCGCTCACGAATAAACTCGTATGCCTTCTGCCGATTCTGCCTATCAACCCATCGCGTGATAACACTACCTCTGCCCGGCGGAGAATGCCTGATAATGGAAACATCCAAATCGCCGAACACCGTCATAGCCAGCGTTCGGGGAATAGGCGTAGCTGTCATAACAAGACAATGTGGTGTAGTTTGCTTTCGCAACTGTGCACGTTGGTGAACACCAAATTTATGTTGCTCATCGATCACCACCAGCCCGAGCTTGGCAAACTCTATATCCTTCTGCAATAAAGCCACTGTTCCAACAACAATGTCGATTTCACAATTTTTTATTTGCTCTAAAAGTTCCTTTCGCTTTTTACCTGTCAAGCCACCTGTTATTAAAACTCTTTTTACCCCACTATTCTTTAAATATCTTTCAATACTTATAAAATGCTGACTCGCCAAAATCTCAGTAGGTGCCATAATCGCCGCCTGCATCCTATTGGCAACCGCCAACAAAGCCGCATAAAGAGCCACTACCGTTTTGCCCGAACCCACGTCACCCTGCAACAGTCGATTCATTGGCTCAGATTTGCCCATATCAGCAGCGATTTCAGCTATTACTTTATCCTGGTCCTCGGTAAGCAAAAATGGAAACCGCTTTCTAATTCGGCGGTTTATCTTTTCGCCGCAACTGCATGAAATCGCCGACGAGAAGTGCTTGACTCTATACCGCCGAAGCACCAATCCCAATTGCATCAGAAACAACTCATCATATTTCAACCTGCGCTTTGCCTGAGCCAGTTTTTCTTCATCTGGCGGTAAATGTATCCAACCAAATGCTTCTTTTCTGCTAACCAGCTTCGCCTTTTTAAGAAAACCATCGTCGTAAAACTCGCTAACGAGCTCATTTATATTGTCAAGTACAGGCCTAATTATCCGCTTAATTTGCATACTGCTCAATTTAGATGAGGCAGGATAAACTCCACCACCAAAGTATTCGTCCGGCTTCAAACTATCTTTGTCGAGTATCAAAAATTTCGGATTGGTCATCTGCAACTGATGTTTATATAAAGTGGCCTTACCCGATGTCATTATAATCTGGCCTGGCTTAAGCTGACCACGAAGATACCCACCGTGAAACCACACAATTCTGCACACTCCTGTTTCGTCAGCAACTACGGCCTCAAAAATTGGCTGCCGACGAAAACTTTGATAGTCGACCGATTCGACCACGCCGACAATGGTAGCATCTTGGCCAGGTTGTATCTGGCTTATCTTTACGGCCTTAGGCGCAAAGACCCAGTCCCGCGGAAAATACTCCAACAAGTCCCCCACTGTATGCACCCCTAATTGTGCAAAGGCTCTCGCCCTGGCCGGCCCAACACCTTTTAAGAACTGAACCGGCATCAACAAACCAATCCTTTCTTGTGGTTGACTATCTAACGACTGCATTCTGAAAAACTCAATGCTCGATTTTCGAGTCACGATTCCCCAAAACCATACTTGCCTATCAGTTGAACAAACCTAACATCACAGATTAGTCTTTCAGTGATTCCCCCTTCTTTCTTTTCGCAGACCACCAGTTCCTGCACCCCGGCAGGGCCCACCGGCACCACTATTAAACCGCCCTCTTTAAGCTGTTTGACCAACGGCTCTGGTATCCTCGGGACCGCTGCAGTAATCATAATTCTGTCAAACTCTCTTTCCTCCGGCCAGCCGCAACTGCCATCGCCGATATAGAACTCTACGTTTCTAATGCCCGTTGTGCCCAGAACCTTCTGAGCCGACTCTGATAACTGGGCGAATCTTTCTATCGTATAAACTTTTTTAACCAGCTTGCTGAGTATGGCGGTCTGATAGCCGCTGCCCGTTCCAATCTCCAGAACCTCACAATCGCGGTTGACCTTTAATTCCTGCGTCATCAGCGCAACAATATATGGCTGAGAAATGGTTTGGCCGTCCCCGATAGGCAGTGGGCCGTCGGCATAGGCCTGCGACTGATACGCCTGCGGCACAAATTCTTCGCGCCGAATCTCGCCCATTACAGCTAACACATCAGCATCGGTTATATCCCGTCCCATCAGGTCTCGTCTGAGCATCCACTCCCGCACCTTTGCAAATCTATCTTTATTATCCCAGCCGTGCATAGCTGTAATAATCGCTTTTTAACTGCTTTTTTGCAAATCAATTTTTGGCTCGTAAGTGTATTGCTATTGAGCCACCAGGTGGTAAAATGCCATATTGACCGAGCAGATAAACAAATTTCAAAGAATATTCAAGGGGACCAAAATGAAAACTAAAAAGCTTCTTTTCTACCTGTTAGCCGCCCTCTTAGCCGGCTGCGTGCCCTCGCTACATCCGCTTTACACTGACAAAGACTTGACATTTGAAGAAAAACTGTCAGGCAGTTGGTCTGACGGTGAGCAAATTTGGAAATTCGAAGGGGACAGCGAGGAAAAATCCTATGAACTTATCGTCATCGATAAGGACTTAAAAAAGGGCGAATTTACTGCTCATCTTGTTAAAATTGACAGTATGTTGTTCCTTGACCTGTTTCCAGAAGAACCTGAATTACAAGCCAACGACTTCTACAAATTTCATCTCTTACCGGTTCATACATTTGTGGGGGTCGAGCAAATCGAGCCGACACTCAAAATGCGAATGATGGACCCTGACACAATAAAACAGATGCTTGAGAACGACCCTAACCTGATAAAGCACGAAATTGTTGAAGAAGACCGCGTTGTCTTAACCGCTTCAACCGAACAACTGCAAGTGCTTATGAAAAAACATGCAAATGATAAAGATTTCTTTGGTGACACAGGTGAGTTTAAGCGCCTGCAACTCCAAGAACCTAATGAACCCAACGATATCAATTCCAATGAGAACTCAACGAAAGAATAAATAAAGGTAAAAGCTTATGACTGGTCAGACAGAATTCAGACGCTATCTGGTAAACATCGACCCTTTCGCAACACATCAGCTTTTTACCGATTGTGTGGTTGTCGGAGCCGGCATTGCTGGTCTTCGTGCCGCTATCGAAGCAGCCAGGCACCTCAATATCATCGTCGTTTGCAAGAACGCTCTGCAAAACAGTAATACCTACCTGGCCCAGGGAGGAATCGCCTCAGTACTCGATAAAACCGACGCCTTCGAATCACACATAGCCGATACGCTTAACGCCGGCTGTGGTCTAAGCGACCAGAAAGTTGCCGACATGGTCGTTCGTCAGGGACCGCAGCTTATTGAGCAACTGCTCCGCTGGGGCGCCAATTTTGATTTAATCGACGGACATATCGCCACCACGCTTGAAGCC
>Ga0209636_10004428_pt1 | contig 14316 bp, 15 predicted proteins | sample DeeMarSWOR152_54_FD_187464 | JGI IMG/M metagenome (GOLD analysis project Ga0209636, IMG submission 187464) | Marine sediment microbial communities from White Oak River estuary, North Carolina - WOR-1-52-54 (SPAdes) (version 2) | ecosystem: Environmental > Aquatic > Marine > Intertidal zone >...
GAAGCACAGCTACCATTACTATAATAACAATCACAGACTGAATCAACCGTTTCTTCTTCACCAAACCGCCATCAACACTCCATTGAAACCAGACTAAAATTGTATAATAACACTAAATCAAAAAAATTCCGTTCAAGGCAGTATGTGAGTAAATGTCAATGTTGAGGTCACAAAATGTAACTATCTAAAACATAGTAAAAAGAGGGTTTGCTACGAACCTCTAATGGTTCCCATCTTGATGTGTAAACGTCTAAATAGGAAAAGGATATCAGTATGCTAAAATTCGAAGAGGGGGTTTCAATGAACCGAAAAACAAAAGCGGCTATAGCTGTTTTCGCTTGTGTAATTCCAATTAGTGCCGTATTCCTGGGTGTATTCAGGACCTATAGTTGTGTATACTCACCCCTTCGCTGTTGCTTATAATTGGACTTGTATTGATGAACAGGTTCTTCAATTTGAAATCAACTGGCCATATGTACAATGGAAATTGGAAGTTAATGTTGAAGAAATAACAGGGAACTATCCGGGTCCTGGGCTTACTAGAAACATTACTGTCTATGATTCAGTGGGTATAATTTGGGCCTATTTTGAAATTGACACTCCGGGCGTTTATTCGACGATTTGGATCCCACCAGATTCACCATTGTTCACTTTGGTCCCCGGCACATTTAACATTTCGATTCAGGGCATTGGATGGTATTATGGGGGTTTCCATGGTCAAATTACAGTGTATGCTAGAACCCAAATCCATGCTTTCATTTATGGAGAATCTGGCGGCTGAAGATGAATCTCAGTATTTGTGTTTATCGTGTGGAGCTTCACATAGTTTGAATGAACATCAATTAGGGATTACTCTTTGCGATATTTTGGGATGACCTCACGACCAATGAAGTCGAATTTATGCAGTTGGTCTTTGCCATACCAAACGGGATAGTAGAAAATGAATTCTGTAATACCAATATCGCGGTATTGTTGAATGAAGTTCACAAAGTTTTCTTCTGAGTCGAAGACCGTTTCTGAGTGGGGAGAGAAATAGAGAAATGAGCGGCGGAGGGTTTGTGGGTCTCGACCAATTTCTTTACAATACTTGTCGAGTAGTTGGTTCCGTTTCTTGGTATCTTTCAGCAGTTGTTCTGGTGGAATGCCCCACTCGCCTCCGTAGGAATTCCAAGTATCAGCATATTTTGCCGTCACTTTGAGCATTGAAGGTCCCAGAGCCCCGATGGTGATGGGGGGACGTGGGGTTTGAATGGGTGCTGGTGCCATAGCTGCTTCTTTCATGTTGTAGTATCGACCTTCAAATGAAGTGACGGGATTTTGGAGAGTCTGATCGATTATCTCTACTGCTTCCTTGAACCGATGAACGCGTTCAGGGGGAGCCCAGTCGTCAATCCCAGTCATATGATAAACTGGGTCGACAGCTCCGGATGCCCCAGCACCTAATCCTAGCTCTAAACGTCCTCCAGAGATATGATCCACGGTTAGCGCTTGCCGGGCAAGAATTGCAGGATTTCGTAGTGGATTAGCAGTAACGAGGGTCCCTATGCGAATCCGTTTGGTGACTGTCGCAAGACCAGAAAGAAGTGTCCATGCTTCAAACCACGGATCATTTGGTGCCATGTAATTGACAAAATGATCTGCTACCCAGACACTATCAAAATTTAGTACTTCAATTGATTGCCAGAGCGCCACCATTTTCTCCCACGGTTCACTTTGAAGCGTCATTATGCCAAAACGAAGCTGATTAGTCATGATTCGCCATCTCAGAGTGCTTTGTAGAGCCCTTAGACTTGCTCTAAATCGATTTCGGTTGGCTACATCTTTATTTCGTCCCTAATAAGGTGAACCCACAATCTGAGTTCACAGAATGTGACTTTTCTGGTTCACGAAAAAGAGTCGCTCGGAATCCTTGATTTTACAGAGTTCTGGTGAAATGGGCGATAGTTTAATTAGCGTAATTTGAAATGCCTTAGTTGGGGTAACCTAGAGAATGATTCATCACGTCTTCATCATCGATGCACGGCATGATATAGTCGTGCAGAAGAAGTTTTGGGTCATCGACGTGAATACCATTGAAGTTGAGGATTTTGCCACACGGATTAAAGAGAGCAAATCACTGTTTATCGAACAAATAGGTGAAACAAAATACATCGGACAGCCACTTGGACGGGGTGTTGTTATTTTATGTGCCGAGTCAGTCGATGAAGACACGACACTCTTGGAAAAACTCGAAAAAGTGACTGACGAATTCCGCCGTGTCATCAGCTACCAAGAAGAGTACGAAGACTTCATGCAAAAAGTTGACCAATACGTGACGACCAAGCTCAAGGTCAGCATCCTCGGTTACGGTGGAGTAGGAAAAACAACCATGGTCCATCTCCTTAATGGTGGAGGGATCCCCCAGACTTATATTCCCACTATTGGTATTGATATTCAAAAAGTCGAAGGCGCCCGTATTGGCACCTATGAGATTCTGTGTTGGGACTTTGCGGGACAGGCGCGGTTTCGGAAGTTATGGAAAGCACTCTTTTCCCGAAGCCGAATTGTTTTCATTGTCACCGATTCAACCCTTGAAAATGTCCTGCAAAGTAAAGATATCATCACGTTTCTCCATGAGAACGGCGTTGGCAGTGAAATCGTCGCCATTGCAAATAAACAGGACTTGAAGGGAGCACTACAACCTCATCTCGTGCAACGGGTGCTAGGCGTTAAAACCTATGGGTTGACTGCTATTGACCCTGAGAATCGTGAGGTCGCTTTGGATATCATTCGTATGAGCTTGGAGAAGACGTTGGACTGGGAGAAGATGGAATTCGATACCATCGACTTCACGCCTTAATAAATTGTTTTTCAGCATTGGAAAAGCCACGAAATTAATTAGGGCAAACCATTTCATGAAGACGTGGTAATAACATGGTGAGTCAAAGTGCATCCCAACCAACACAGAGAAATCCCCCATTTTTAGTGAGTAAGGTTCAAGCCAGTGACAATCTTAAAGCAGACATTAGGAAGGCCATTGAGCTCATTGGGGGATTAGACCAACTCATTCAGCCTGGAGATTTGGTCACAATCAAACCAAACATGAACACGGCTGATCCCTATCCAGCTTCAAGTGATGCTGATTTCATTCAAGCCTTGGGTGAGATCTTGCTCGATGCTGGTGCTGGAAAACTCCAAATTATGGATGCATCCACCCAGCGGGTTTGCACACGCGATGTTGGTGAAGAGATTGGAATCTGTGATGTAGCTGTGGATCTAAATGCGGATTTCATCTCACTGGACGAACACTCTTGGATTAAACAATCATTTCCACTTGGGAAATACTTGGAGAGCGGAAACATTGGGGAACCCGCGTTGAACCTTGGCAAACTGGTAATCGCACCATGCCTGAAAACCCATTTCATTGCTAAATTCACGGCGAGTATGAAAGTGATGATGGGGTTGCTGAAGCGGCAAGATCGATTGAAAATGCATATGCGAAAACTCGAATTCAAAATCGCTGATCTCGCGTCGTACTTCCACCCCACACTGGTTGTAATGGATGCCCGGAAAGTCTTTGTGACGAAAGGACCCGCTTCTGGGCAACTGGAAACTCCGAATGTAATCTTCGCTAGCCATGATATGGTTGCCATAGATGTTGAGGGAGTCCGGCTTCTGCAGAGCTATAATGCAAAAAACAAACTCAATAAACCGGTTTGGGAATTAGGTCAAATCGCCCGAGCTAAAGAAATCGGATTTGGCGCAACTAGCGACGACGACATTAAACTTATTGAAGCCCTATGACCGTCATCATTTCATACGGAACTATATGCTCTTTGCATAACGGTAGGATTCCCACTGTGAGGCGTAATTAATTTGATACTTTGATGATATCGTCGAAATGTCCATCTCGGATTTTGTTTAGGACGACAAAAGAACGAGTTTTTTCAATAAAATCTTGATTGCGAATCTGCTCGATAATATCCTCAAAGCAGGGGATATCCTCACAAATGATTTTGATAATGAGGTCGAACTCACCGGCCACTGTATAGATCTCGACAATATTTTCGATGTTCCGGAGTGCTTGGGCTACCGTTGGTCCGGGCATACGACCCACATTGACACCCACAAGGACTGTGATGGGGTTGTCGGCTTTCTCATAATCGATGTTGACAGTGAATCGTTGGATAACGCCAGTGTTGACTAGTCCGTCGATACGCCTACGAACTACGGATTCTGAAAGCCCAAGAGTTCGGGCTAGTCGCGTTATGGGTTGTCGAGCATCCCGCACAAGGTGTCGGAGAATGCGTCGATCCGTTTCGTCAAGGTGAACCTGAGTCATGGTGTCACATCCGTAACATTTTAAGGGGAACTTTCTATCGCCCAAAATCTACAAGTTTTCAGGCTAAATCTAGCCTCTTTCTGTCAACCCCTTAAAAGATACTGGTGGTTTTAGAATTTTGCGAGGAAAAAAAACGCGTTTTCTTACGCTCTCTTATATAATATTGGTGGATTCCAATGACAAAGGATCCGTTTGTATATGTTGATGGTGAATTTGTACCAAGCCAAGAGGCCAAAGTATCGGTGTTTGATCATGGACTCCTCTATGGCGATGGCATCTTTGAAGGCATCCGTGTTTATGACCGGGTTGTTTTCAAATTGAATGCTCACTTGGATCGATTGTATCGAAGTGCTAAAGCGATTGAGCTGACGATTCCTCTGGACCAAGAAACGATGAAGGCAGCCCTTTTGGAGACATTACGTCGAAATGGGTATACTGATTCCTATATCCGCTTATTGGTTACTCGGGGAAAGGGAGACTTAGGTGTGAATCCGTTAAAATGTCCAAAGGCTTCGGTAATTATCATTAATATTCAGGTAGAGCCGATGCATGGTCATGGATCAAAGGAGAAGGGCATTTCAACCATTGTTGCAAGTGTGCGTCGTCAGGCTCCTGACTCGAGTAGCCACGAGATTAAGTCATTAAATTATCTGAATAGCATTCTTGCTGTATTGGAAGCCAACAGGCAAGGTGCGGATGATGCAATCATTTTAGATCACAGGGGGTTTGTTGCTGAGTCGACGGGTACGACTCTGGTTGCAGTGATTGATGGAGCGTTACATGCCCCGCCGTTAACCGCAAGTATTTTGGATAGCATTACACGGCGTTTTGTGTTAGATATGGCGCAGGATCTTGGTTTTGGGGTTAAGGAGAAGGATATGACATTGTTCCAGTTGTTGATGGCAGAGGAAGTGTTTCTCTGTGGGACAATGGGAGAAATTACTCCAGTACGCAGTATCAACGGACAAGCAGTAGGAACCAAGACTCCTGGTCCAGTGACGCAAAAATTGATTGCTGAATTTAAGAAACGACGTCGATTGCCCCAATACGGTACAAAGATTGCTTAGACATGATTTTACAAAACGATAAGATAAGGTGTATTAATGTCTGAACAAGATTTAGGTGAAATGCGACCGTCAATTCGGATTGCCCTTTTTGCGGTACTGACCGCATTAACAGCCGTGTTAACAGTCATCATCGAAATTCCCGTCCCTGCTACCCAGGGCTACATCAACTTGGGTGATGTTGGAGTCTTGTTGGCGGGGCTTTTATTGGGTCCGTTTGGTGGTCTGGCGGGTGGTCTTGGTTCCGCATTGGCTGATGTGGCTTTGGGCTACTATCTTTATGCGCCCATCACCTTTGTAGTCAAGGGACTTGAAGGCACAATCGTTGGATTGATTATGTGGACTTTCAAACCGTTTAGTCGATTTGAGGTTCGAATTGTGGTTGCTGTTCTCTTAGGTAGTTGTGTCATGGTCTTTGGCTATTTCACTGCAGAGGCAGTGCTTTTCGGTCCTGCTGCAGCGTTTGTTGAGGTCCCTGGGAACATCTTCCAAGTCGTGTTTGGGAGCATTGTTGCTGTAAGTGCTTTTCTTGCAATCTTCAAAGGTTTGCCTTACTTCAGACAAAAACCATCTACGGATGGTTAAATATTGGAGAATGAGTAGGATTTCAGATAGGCACTATGGTGCCTTTCAGGGTTGATGACACTGGACTATACTTTTTGAAGTACTCAGTTAGTGCATCGATGGCTTTCAGATTTTGAGTGCGATGGTTTTTCCCATAATGAACAGGTATCCCTTGCACCGTGAGATAGCAAGCTTGATAAGTTTTCGAGGGATTCAAAGGGTGTCCACCGATGAAGAATTCTTGAATGCGTTTTCGGTAAGGATTTTCGATGCGGAAGTAGATGTTGAGTCCAAGGCAACGTTTGACGTAGCCTCCGATTTGCCTGTAGGGATCGCGGGAAAAGGTGTTTTCGAGGTTATCTTCCATCATATTCCACAGTTCTTTACCTGTGATGTCACAAACAGAGATTGGTGGATTGTCAGGGATGATGTTCCACAAGTCATTCATGGTGACATCACCGGGAGGGATGGGAGCTCCAAAGCGCCAACCGTTGGAAAATCCTAATTCTGTGTTACTCGCTTCGAGGCAAGCTTGGAGAAGAAGATTATCCATAGTAGATTCAAGTGTGCGCCATCTACTGAGCGTGCTCCGGGTTTGTCCTACGACTGTTTCCAACATTGATCGTTGTGACTTGGAAAAACTGCGATCAATCATATCTTTGATTGCTTGGTTGGGTTGGATGTGTTCCTCAACGGGAATGAGTTTATGGCGAAATGTTTTCACATGGTTGTTTACGATTTTCAAGTCAAGACGCCCAATGAAGGAACCGTGGCAACCAGATTGGATGATGACTGCCCGATTGACCACGACGGGTTGATTGAGTCGGTTGTGTGTGTGACCACTAAGGAGCACATCGATGCCATTAACTTCTGATGCGAGTTTCAGGTCTTGGGGATACCCGAGATGGGAAAGGACAATAATAAGGTCGACACGTTCTTTTTCGCGTAGATGTTTGATATAGTTGGGAAGTTCCTCATTACCGAGTGTGAAGTATACGCCTTCACTAAAGGAGGGCGGCATGGTCTTATCAATAACATTGGAAGCAACACCAATTACCCCAATATGTAACCCGTTTCGTTCAAGAATTGTGCCAGGGGAAAATAGGAGAGTTTTTGTGTCCTTTGCGAAGCAGTTGACTGCTAGCATGTGATGTTCTAGTTGATGGGAAAGTGATTGGAATTCAGACGGACCATAGGCGAACTCCCAGTGGGCTGTCATTGCATCAAATGCCATTGCGTTGAGGACAGGAACCATAGCTTTACCTTTGCTTTGGACGACTGGATAGGTGCCATGGAGGGTGTCTCCATTATCAAGTGTCAGTACGGAGTTCGGGTGTTCCACCTGAATTTGACCGAAGAGTGTGGCGATTTGTGCAAACCCTCCAACCTCTTGTGTGATTATTCGTCCGCTTTTCCAGAAAAGTTCATGGTGGGATTCGAGGTAGCCGTGACTATCATTGAGTTGGAGGACTGTCAGATGTTTTTCTTCTGGCATATTGACCACTCGCTACTCAGCCGAATTCCCAGGTAGAGAGAATATATTCCTACTTGCACTTGAGGATTCCTATTCAATAGAAAAGAAGGAGGAACCTTTCAGGTTCTTATATTAACTTGATTGTGACCCTTTGGGTTGATTGGCTTTGGATTGGGGGAATGGACAGGGTTCCATGGAGGCTTGTATGCTTTTCACGGATTCGTGGATTAGAAAGTTCCATGTAAGTGGTCCAAGATCAAGAAGAGCATTCAGGAAGTAGTCCCAAGTCTGGGGTCCAATATTCAGGGATTTTTCAAAAGCATTTTTCATGGTCACAAATCGATCTTTAGTGCTGGCTGTGACACCAATTGCTGTCCACTTTTCCTTTGATGTGTTAGTCATTAGGTAACCTCCACTGGTTGGAATTTCCGAATTGAATATTATCATGACATATTCACATTGGTTTTTGAAGCTGTCGGCTGGAACACCGTTTTCAAGGTCAAAAGATGTGAAATGTTGACCGGGGTTCCGATGTAATCCTGTGTGGGCAGATTTATTTTAGGAAAACGAGGGAATGGAGGTGGAATAGGTGAATCCACTGCATGCGTGTTAAAGCCTTGGTTGCTGGACTCAAAGAGCTGGTTGAGGAGCTGGGTATAGAAGGGTGGCATGAGTTTCGGACCCCCGATCGGACTCGAATCGATTTCGCCGTCACGCAGAGCTCAAATCGGCTCTTGGCAGTGGAGTTCGAGCGTTCGAGAAAATGGTTGTTTGCCCGGGTTCTGTATAATTCGGTGAAAGCTCAACGTGCCGAGTTTCCCGCGATTCTGTTTGTTTATCCTTTCTATGATCTTCCCCGTGCTGGTCGTTCATGGGTTCCCGATTATGTGGAGGATACGTTGGGACTTCGGTTGGCGTTATGTCATCCTCGTGATTGCTTAATAGCGGCGCGTACACTTGTTTGTGAACAGCTAAAGCTTCCGGTTCCAACTGGTATTACTGAGACGGATTGCGTCATCTCTTCAAACACACAACCTGACTCACTGAAAGTTGGTGCAGAGGCGTGGAAGTCCATGAAGCCTCGCTCTACTTCCAAAAAGGCGCGAAAACGTCAAGTAACGAAAACATCAGCAAAAACGAAGAAAACCAGTTAACTGATTGAAAAGAATTCAATAATTTTGGCACGAAGCTTATAATCTCACAATACACAGTTCTGATAGTGTTTGAGCAGGGGAATACACATGTCTGAAACTATTGATCAAGTGATATCCGACCGGCTTGAAGTTCTTTCTCGGACGACCTTTCCAATTAACTATGTGTTTTCGAAGACCTTTGAGTATGCCCGAAAACATCGAGATTGTGCCCTGACCATTGTAACAAAGTCAGGTACACAAGTAAACTTTACAGAACCGGTCAAAGTGCATCCGAAATTATTGGATCGTGAAGGTGCATTTGTTTATCGAAGACGATTGTATTATGTGAAAGAACTGAAAATCCTTGATAGTTATTTGGTAATCACTCAGGACCAACTTGAACTGCCCAAAAGGAAAGACCCCAAAGAGAATGTGGGATTCTTCGTAAAGGCTGTAACACCGTATGTTAAAGCTGTGGACGATATTATTCGCCGACGATTCGGTACGATAGTAATTCACATTTCAACTAAAGATAAGCCACTTGTGTTGCATCGTCAAACTGTGAAAGGTAAACAAAGCCTCACAGCAAATGAACTTCTAGCAGAAATTAGAATCCCGTTAGAACTTAGACTAGCAATTCGAGAGACTCTATTCAGAAGTAAACCGGGTCCAGAAATTCAGGAAAAAGGTCAGAAAAAAGAAACAACAGTGAAACCCTCTTCTTTGACATTAGAGGATGGGCGAGTTATTCTTTATTCTCCGGGTAGTATTCAAGCTCAGGAATTCATTGAATTGGGGAAAGTCCCTTACAGTTTCAAAAGCGAGGAGGGTCCGGTACCAGCGCGTGTTATCATTACCAGTTTTCTTCAATTTGAAAACAAGACTGTCGCCCAATTACTTGAGGCATATAGCGATTTAGCATTTCTACCCTTCTTCTTCGATCTCTACTTAGAGCAAGGTGGACCACCAATTCGAAATGTTGCACTTTTTGATGAACAACTAATTATTGGTAGGACCCCAGAATCCAATATTCATGAAGGAGAATTCGAAATATTTCTAGCAAAATCGGGAATTGACAAGCATCTCTTGAAAGGTTAATTGCATGTGTCTAATATGAAGGAAGACTCTTCACAAATTTTTCTTAATCGCTTCGACACCAAGATTAAACGCGTTGAGATTGACTTCTTTTAATCGTCGTATTTTCGAGATTTCTTTTTCCAACATGTTCTCTTTCACGGGTGTGAGATTTGCTCCTGCAAGAGCTCCAACCATCACAGTATTCATCACTAAGGGATCCCCTGCTTGTTGGGCTAGATTTACTGCATCTAAAGTAAATAAGCGAGAACAAAGTGATCGAAGCCTATTCTCAACATCTTGGATTGGAGGATACTCAAGTTGACCTGTGAGCACTTCAATAGGATGAACGGGGTGCATGTTTACGATGGCAATGCTTTCAGGGTTCATGTAGAGAGAACCCACGCGAAGTGCCTCAATGGGTTCAAAACCAAGAAGTAAATGAGTGGAGTGCTTGGGGATAAGTGGGCCTACGTCATGCTTGCTTATTCGAATATGGGACATTACTGACCCGCCACGCTGGGCAGCTCCATATGTTTCTCCAATTGCCACGAAATAGCCTTTGGTTTTTGCCGCGTCTGCAATTAAACGTGATGAGAGAACGTTCCCTTGACCACCTACACCAGCAATCACAATGTTGAATGGATCATCATATGTCAAATTGCTCACTTCTCAACTTGATAGATAGCATTGTGCGGGCATATGTCGACACACACGCCACAGCCATTACATAACGTGACCTCGATTCGGGCTTTGTTGGATTCGTTGTCCCAAACACAAGCAGGACAGTTGAATTCCACCGAACAAATCTTGCATTTTTCTCCAAAGCATTTGTCAGTATCAACCTTGAATACTGGAGTGGGTTCTTGTCGTTGTCTCCTTTGGCGATTGGTGATTAATGCACATTCTCGCCGGAATACGATAGCTTGACTTTCCTCGGAGTTCAATGCCTTATAGACTGTATCGATTGAGTCCTTGATGTTGAATGGATCGACTACTGAGACGGATTGAAATCCGATACCTTTGAGGACTCGTTCAATAGGAACTGTTGATGTCACATCTCCTGTTGCTGTCAAACCGGTCCCGGGATGGGGTTGAAATCCTGTCATCGCTGTTGCATTGTTATCTAGCACGCACACAACAGCTTTTGATTGATTATAGACAATGTTGACTAAGGCAGGTAGACAGGCATGGAAGAAGGTTGAATCGCCAACCACTGAAATTATTGGGTCTGTGAGTCCAAATTGGTCTAACTTGCCAAGACCACTGGCAATTCCTACTCCAGCACCCATTGAGTGTTGGTTGCGCATTACACCGTGGTAAAATACTCCAAGTGAATAACAGCCGATGTCTCCAGTAACGATGCCTTTGCCCTTGTTGCGTTTGATTGCGCGATAGATACTATAGTAAGCAGGTCGGTGGGGACAGCCAGGACAGAAAGTGAGGAGACGTCTTGGTACAATATCTGGGGCTTTACTAGCCGCATTGATGTATTCTTCTTGCGCGGTAGTATAGGTGAGTTTTTTCACAGCGGCGATTGATTTGATTGCCAAATTGATATCAACTTCGCCAAAATTCGGAATATGTCCAGTTAATTTTCCATAGAATTTGGGAATGGTTTTTGCTGGCATCTCTGATGCCAGACTTCGGATTTGTTCTTCCAGATAAGGGTCAACTTCTTCAAAGAAGAGCACCTCAGTCGTCGTCTTTAGGTGATCTAGAATCAATGCTTTGGGTAATGGAGAAATGGTGGCGATTCGCAGAATGCCAACATCCTGCAATTGGAGAGTTTCCACAGCTTCCCGGATATATTTCCAGGCAATGCCTGATGTGATAATCAATAGAGATGGTTTCGCGGGTCCATCATACCGATTCCAGGGTGATTTTTCGAATTCCTCTTTGCGAACTTTTTCCAGGCGAGCATGTAATTCGCCATGACGTAAATGAGGGCGCGGGAGATTATGTAACGGGAGACCATAATCGAATTTCGCAGTTCTTAGAGTTCGGGAGATTTTTCCTAACTTAAAGGGAGCCCGGCTGTGTGCTAACCGTGTTGTTTCACGAACCATCACAATGACGCCATGTTTTTCAGATAACTCAAACGCGTAGGGGATAATATCCTTGGCTTCTTGGTGAGTTGACGGTTCAATGACCACAACATCAGAATAGAATCCTAGCGGTCTGGCATCGCCCTCTGCAGTTGAACTGTGAGCAAAGGGATCATCGGCCACTACCAGTACTAATCCACCGGGTCCATGACCGGTGTAGGCAATGTTGACGAGAGAGTCTAATAACACGAAGAGTCCATTGAGCTTCATGGATGCCATGGCACGTAATCCAGTCCAGGCAGCAGCAGTAGCTGCTTCAAAGGCAACTTTTTCGTTAACACTCCATTCAACATAGATTCCAGATTCTTTTGAAATAGTAGCTAAATTTCCCAAAATCTCAGAAGACGGAGTACCAGGATATGCAGCTGCAAATTGGACACCCGCTTCAAGCGCACCACGCGCTATAGCATCATTGCCTAAGCCGATAACCGTGTCACCAGCTTTACCGGTCATTGGGGAATTACTCATTACTATTCACATCATTGTAAGAGGCATAAGCATAATGGAGTAACTACGTGAGAGTCCTGTAAAAATAAAACCTTTTAGCCACAACCAACATCCTTAGTAAAATTCATACTGACTGACCTAATACCTCATTACTAAGACGGATGATACAGAATGACCCGAAAATCAGATGAAAAAACGAAAGTAGTTGATTTTCATTTACATGTAGGAAAACGGAAACACTGGAATCCGGCGATCCATGCCCTTTTCAAGGAACTCAATCCTGGGCTTTATGAGATTCAAGATGAGGTTATGACACCTGAAAATATCATTGCAATGCTTGATAACTGTGGTGTAGATTGGGCAGTGGTGTTAGCAGAAATATCACCAAAAGTCACTGGCGTGGTATCCAACGAGTTCATTGCCGAGTTTTGTGAAAACCACTTGGACCGCCTTATTCCCTTTTGTTCTGTTGACCCCCCCAAAGATCCTAATCCCGCCAGAACACTAGAACATGCTGTTGAAACCCTTGGAATGCGAGGATTGAAGCTCTATCCGACATATCAGCACTTCTATCCGAATGCATATGTATCCTCCCAAACGGGAGAAAAACTAAGAAAATTATACCAAATGGCAGAGATTCTCGGTGTTCCCGTTATGTTTCATACAGGGACTAGTGTTTTTCCTGGGGCTCGGTTGAAGTATGGTAACCCGTTATTCTTAGATGATGTCGCCACTGATTTTCCAAAAATGCCAGTAATTGTCGTTCACGGTGGAAGAGGTCCTTGGTTTGATATGGCGTTCTATTTGACGCGCCTTCATTCTAATGTGTATCTTGAGATTTCTGGGTTACCTCCGAAGAATCTGTTACAATATTTCCCCCGAATTGATGTTATCGCTGACAGGGTGATTTTTGGTAGTGACTGGCCAGGTGTTCTGAATATTGCTGAGAATATTGAAGCAATCAGAAACCTCGATATCATCGAGGAAGCAAAGTCGCAGATTCTTGGTGAAAATGCCATTAAATTACTCAACCTGGAATCATAAACCCAGTATTGTTCCCAGTTTATTTTGGTCGTGTAAAGATTGTGACGAGAGAACAGGTGTCAGCCTGGATGCATTCATCACAAGTTCTATCCGTCTCAACTTCAACTGTAGGTAATATCAACACTTCAAAACCCAGTTCTTCATAATTCGATTTGTATTCTTCAGCACGATGTTCTTCGATGCTAAACCGTTTCTCCCAGCCCTGTTCTGCTAACTCTTTGTCTGTTTGCTTACCCATGGAAATCACCAGAATTTCTCGTTAATCGATTTCGTTTAGAACAGGTCATCAAGTTCATCTTCTCCGGGCATTTTGCCATGATCCTGTACATACTGTTGGAGGAGTTCGGTTTCACGTTTAGTATACATTGGGTCTTCTTCATATTGAAAGAATTTCGCATTGGGCTGAATGGATAATTGTTCTTTCAATGTTGCTTGAAGGGTGTCTGTTCCTTTGATAATTAAGACCGTTTTCTCAGAATCAGCAAGTGTGAATACACCGGGTCCTAGTGGAACAGATTCGATTTGTTCTTCTACAAAGACGAGCCAGGCTTCGGGTGGTAAGGTTGATGGAGTCATTTTAAGCCGCAAGTCGCATTGAAGACAGCGTTTAGCTTCTTTTTGTGCTGTGTCAAGTGGAAGTGCTAATTCCACCTCTTCAAAGGAAGAGACGCGCTTTTCTGAAGAAATCATTGGCAAGTCTGCTCGTCCCCATGTATGGAAGTCTTCGTCACGTCCTAAACTATGAGTGATTGCTGGTTCATCTGCAAGCTTTTCCAGAAGTGTTCCAGTCCCTCCAAGGAAAGTATCAATTTGTGACGCTGCTTGACGGCCAGTTGCCATCGCTTCGACAACCGATGTGGGTCCGGTTACAACATCCCCAGCAGCAAATATCCCATTAGATTGAGTTTCCCAAATGTTGTCCTTTGTGGCCAATGTTCCATTCTCTGTTTGCTGGAATTCCAACCCTTTACTGATTTTCGAAAGGTCGACTGATTGACCAACGGCAAGGAAAATGGTATCTGCAGTGATATTCTGAGTGGTTTCTTCGTCAAAACTGGGATTGAAACAACCGTCCTCATCAAAGACA
>Ga0209636_10004430_pt1 | contig 14313 bp, 12 predicted proteins | sample DeeMarSWOR152_54_FD_187464 | JGI IMG/M metagenome (GOLD analysis project Ga0209636, IMG submission 187464) | Marine sediment microbial communities from White Oak River estuary, North Carolina - WOR-1-52-54 (SPAdes) (version 2) | ecosystem: Environmental > Aquatic > Marine > Intertidal zone >...
CGCTGACAATCAGTCGTTCCTCACCGCTGAGTCGATTGACAAGCATTGACTTTCCAACATTGATCCGGCCGACGACGGCTATCCTTAACGGGCGGAGCTCTGTCTTGCGAGCGGGTCTTTGGGGCAGTCTCTGAACGATCGCTGATTCAAGGTCTTCCAAGTTCCTCTTGTGCTCGGCCGAAATGGCGAAAACCCTTTCTTCTCCGAACCGATAAAAATCCCCGGTATTCTGCTCTTCAACAACCGAGTCGATCTTGTTAACCACCACAAAGATCGGCTTGTTCAACTTTCTCAAAGAATGGTACAGTTCTTCCTCAGCGGGCAAGATATCTCTCTTGCCGTCAAAAACGAAAAGAAGAAGATCGGATTCCACTGAGGCTTCCCAAGCCTTCTCTTTGATTAAAAAGGAAAGAGGATCTTCCCGGGTATCGAAAAATCCCCCCGTGTCGACCAAAATGAATTCTTTTTCTTCTAAAGTGCATCTCGCAGACACTTGGTCCCGAGTCATCCCGGGAAGGTGATGGACCAAGGATTTTTTTTCCCTTAAGAGGCGGTTGAAGAGAGTGGATTTTCCCACGTTAGGAAATCCGATGATAGAGACTTTGGCTAATTTCTTCATGTTCACCCGGAATACCGAAAAGGAGGCCTTTTTCCTCTGGGAGCAGAGCCTTACAGAAAAGGGCCCGTCTCCCTCACTCCGCGATTAAGTCATACTTGGGAAGGAAGGGACGGCTCAGGTTTATATGTCCTCCCAAAGTTTCCTTCTCTCCGCCCTCGATCAAGATAAAGACTCTTTTTATGGATTTGAAGTTATAGGTGAGAGAATTGACTACCGAAAACACAGTGGCCATCTCGGCTGTTGATCCGGAGATGTGTTTCTCCTGAATCTCTCTTGAAAAATCGACATAGGCGATCCCCTCCTCGGTGAAATAAAGCTCCCTTAATCGAGTCTCTGGAGGGAAAGGAGAGAGATAGCCGCTTTTCGAACCCTCGAGCAGCTCTAATACCGTTTGTTTGGCTTCCTTGACGAGAGAAGAAGAAGCAACAATTTCCCTTTCCTCAGGATGAAGAAGGGAATCTGCTTCGGAGGGAAAAAACAGCGTTATTTTCTTAAACTCGACTTCCTCACTCGGCTCGATTTTTAACTCGGTTGATACTTCCTCTGGCCCGGGCTTAATCTTTTCTTCTCCTCCCCGATTAAAAAACAGAATCACAAGAACCACAAGAAGGACAAAAAGGGAGACAAGGATCAAGATTTTCTTTGTTTCCATCTGGTTCTATTTCTGTGCTGACGCTCTTAGATAACTGGCCAATCCGCCGTATATCGCCTGAGCAACGGTCTGCTGGAATTCTTCAGTTCCCAATTTTCTCTCTTCATCAGGGTTGGAGATGAAGGCCACTTCCACCAAAACGGCAGGACAGGCCACACCAGTCAGGACTTTGAACGGGGCCTGTTTGATTCCTCGGTTGGCTGTCCCTTGGAGAAAATTCAATTCCCTCTGGATAAACTCAGCCAGCTGGCTGCTCTGTTTAAGGTAGGCTGTCTGCGCCATATCCCAGAGGATCATCTGGATTTCATCCTCGTTATTCCTCAGGATTCCTTCGTCGAATTCCGCCGAGTTGTTCTCCAGGTAGGCCAATCGCCTCGACTCCTCGTCGGTGGCGTCCTTGCTGAGGAAGAAGGTTTCTGCGCCTCGGGCTTCTTTTCGGTAAGAGCCGTTGATATGGATACTGATGAAGACATCGGCCCGGTTGTTGTTGGCAATGGCCGCTCGACTATCAAGAGAAACGTCGATATCTTTGTCTCTCGTCAGCACAACTCGTAAAGCCAGGTTCCGCTCGATGAGGGTTTTCAACTTATGGCTGATGGCTAGAGTTATATTCTTCTCTTCCGTCCCGAATTTTCCCTTCGCTCCAGATTCCAACCCGCCGTGTCCGGGGTCGATGACCACGATCTTTTTCTCCCTTGGGCTGTGAACCGGATTGATCTGAAGGGAATTCTCGACAGCTGACTCGAAAAGCCCGGGATTTAGGGGGGAGGAGAAAAAGAAGAAAAAGATGAGGACAACCGGAAACAGGATATGTCTGGATTTCTTCTCTCTGTTCTGCAATTTATCTTCTAAAATCGTTTTGTGCTCTTGTGGTGGAGGCGGCGGGAATCGAACCCGCGTCCGAAGACATTCGGCGAGAGGTGTCTACATGCTTATCCTCATCTTCATCTCGTTCTAAAGTGTCTGACAAGGAAAGGCACTCAAGAACCAGTCCCGAAGGAGCTTCGCTTACCAGAGTCAGGACAACCCTGGCTCGCTATCCTGCTCGTCGTCGCCTCTCAAACGCCGCAGGAGAGCGTAAGAGAAACGGCACACCTACTTGTTAGGCAGCTACTGGCAGTTGTTCTGCACTTACTTGTGTTCCACCTTTTGACGAGGTGGGTGGAGCCTCGACATGCAACCTCAGCTTCACTGTCTCCGTCGAATCCAATTCGCCCCCATGTCCTCAGCTTAAATTATAGGGGAGATGCCTGTTTTTTGTCAATGGGCAGGGGCCGACCGCATCAAAAGGGTTATCATTCTTTTAAATTTTCTAGGATGTATATATTCCCTTTACGCGTTTCTAAAGGAACTACTAAATGCGAAGAAGATACAGCAAATTTGTTGAATAAAACAAAATCCGGCAAGCCTGAGGAGACGCCATTGAGCATCGTCACTTGTTGGACTTCACCTCCAATAGACGGCATCATCCAGACATTGAAGACTCCCCCCTTCCTGTTCGAAACAAAATAAAACCACCGTCCATCGGGTGACCACGCCGTCCAGCCTTCCTCACTAGGACCGGTGATAAAGGATTCCTGATTCCCTCCATCAGCCTCCATAATCCAGATATCGCCGTTTCCTACCTTATCTGTCCTAAACGTTATGTGCCGACCATCTGATGACCAAGAGGGATAATTTTCATTACTTTCCCAATCGGTCAGTTGCCTCGGTTCACCCCTTCCTCCCGCGTGGACAGACCAAATATCCCAGTTACCACTCCTGTTGGAGTAAAAAACTAAGGCTTTTCCATTCGGTGACCAGACAGGAAGAGCATCACTGTGTGGCGATTGGGTTTTGGTCAGCTGTAAGGCTATGCTGCCTAAAGAAGGTAAATGCCAAAGCTGGTAAGACCCTCCTACTGTCGAAGAAAAACATATCTGATTTCCATCCGGAGAAAACGTTCCGCCCACCTCTCTCACCTTCTGACCCCACTCACGAGTCACTTTTCTCTCTTCTTTGCTTTCTAGGTCACATATACTCAAAACTCCCTGGTTTGTCAGATGAGAGGTCCAGACCAGCTTTTTTCCGTCCCCTGATATCTCAGGGTAATAATTCAAATGGCTCTTAAAGGTAATCCTCTGGGCATCGCCCTTTATCATTCCCGTATCTGGATCAATCGGATAGGCCCACAGATGTCTCTCCAGCTTGGAGGCCGTGAAGGCGAGTTTTCTCCCATCTGGAGAAAAGGCACATTGGATGTCTTCTGTGGTCGTCACGGTAAGCGGCAGAGGTTTGCCATCGACCTTTCCCGTCTTCGGGTCGAACTTAACCCTCCAGAGATTCTTATTTCCACCGAAAGGGCCTAGGCTTAAAATCAGTTCCCGACCATCCTGGGACAAGGTCAGGCCAGATACTTCTTGGCCGGTCGGTACGAGTCCTAACGGCTCTGATTTTCCGCTTTCGAGGGAATAGACGTGAACATCTCTTTTCGTCCGATCCCAGAAGATAAGCCTTGCTCCATCTGGAGTCCAGGCGGTGTGGGGAATTGCGCTGGTGCCGCTGACTATCATTCTCGGCTCTCCTCCTGTGTAGGGAATGAGATAGATGTTCCCACACCAATCAAAGGCTAAGGTTTCACTGTCTGGCGACCAGGAAGGATGGGTCCCGAACGAAGCCAACTGCCAGGATGTTCCACCCTCAGAGGGAATCAGGAAAATACCACCTCCATCTCTATCAGAATAAAAGGCAATCATGCGGCCATCCGGAGACCAGGCCGGCTGGCTTTCGTTGAAAGGACTCGATGTCAGCTGAATGGCTTCGCCGCCTTCCGTCGGCTTTTTCCAGATATCCATATTCCCGGCTTCATCCGAGTCATAAGCAATCCATGTTCCATCAGAAGACCAACTGGGATTAAAAGCTGACCCCGCTCCACCCGTTACAGGAACCAAGCTCAACTGGAAAAGAGACTGGATCGGGGAAAGTCTTGGTCTTAAGAGATAAAAATTGGCAGCAACCAGGATTACCACTAAAATCAAACCGGCGGATACCCAAGGAATCCATCTGGACAATTTCCTTCGATACTCGGGAGTGGCCACACCCGTTTGGACCGTGAAGACCCCCCTTTCTAAATCCCGTTTCATCCGTTTGAGGTCAGCGAGAAGCTCCGAGCTGCTCTGGTACCGGAAACTGGATTCCTTCTCCAAGCATTTGTTGATGATCCTCTCTATTTCCAGGGGGACACCACTGCGCAGAGAGGTTAGGGACCGAGGTTCTTCTTTGAGGATGGCATACACCACCGCCTGATCTCGATCTCCACGGAAAGGCAATTGTCCTGCGATGGTCTCGTACATCACCACACCCAAGGACCAGATATCCGTGCGCCCATCCGAGGCTTCTCCCCGGGCCTGCTCCGGAGACATGTAAGCAATGGTCCCTACGGTTGTCCCTTCCTTGGTCACGACTGTGGTATCGGCCAGTTTAGCCAGGCCAAAATCCATAATCTTGGCCTCGCCATCTTTCTTGACCATGATATTCGCACTTTTGATATCCCGATGGATGATCCCTTTCGCGTGTGCATGCCGCAAACCCTCAGCCACCTGAATAGCTAAGTCCAACGCATCTTGTATCGAGAGTGGTTGAGTTTTGATTTTATCCTTGAGGGCTTCTCCTTCGATGTACTCCATGGATAGAAAAGATATTTCTTCGTATTCATCTATTTCGTAGATCGTACATATGTTGGGATGGTTTAAAGCCGCGGCCGCTTGAGCCTCGCGCAGGAAACGGATTTTGACATCCTCTTTGGCCAGGATGAATGGAGAGATGGATTTGAGGGCAACTGTCCGCTTGAGTTTTGTATCATCGGCTTTATAGACAACCCCCATTCCTCCTCGGCCTAACTCATCGATAATCTGGTATCTTCCGGCAAAAAGCTCACCGCTTTTCGTTACTTTTATCGGAATCCGGAGAGTTTCTGTGAGATCTAAGATTCCTTCAGAATCGCCGATCTGAGTGCCGCATTCTGCGCAATACCGGGATGAATCAAGGTTTTCCGAATGGCACTTCGGACATTTCATGAATGATCACCCCAAAAAAACGCTTATAAGATAATCATTAATAAAATCAGAGTCAACCTTGGACGACGACTTCGTAAGCTTCACGGACGGGAGGAGACTTGAAAAAGCCCATGAGTTTGACCAGTTGCTCCTGGAAAAATCGGTTTCTTTCTGTCTTCAGCATGTCTTCTTCGCTTTCCCAGACAGTTATGGGGACGCACTCTCCACTCTGGCGATCAGCCAGATAATAGGCCGTAACAAATCCCTTCTGTTCTTTACATAACGGAATAACGCTCTCCTTAAATATCTTGGCGACATTATCTATCTGTTCAATATTTGTTTTAATTTTCAGTAAACGAGCAAACATGACCACTCCCTCCTTCTTTCATTTTTTTTTCACTATTCTCTTCTATCTTTTTTTAACGTCCTTTCTCCTGGATCCAAGTGAAGAGAATTCCAAGAATGATCGCAACCTGGAAGGACGTTTCCCAGGTCACAGTGGCAGCTCCGTGAATGATCAAATTCCAGAGGAAGTTAACGATGGTGGTGACGGCAAAAGTGAGAACAAAAAATAAGACAAAATTGAAGAGGATGCGCTTGATTCTCATCTCCCTCCTCCCTTTTTCAATTATGCATATATCCATAAACTAATATAAAGATATACTCTTGAGCCGGGAATACACGGCTGCCTGCGTCTCAATGTAATCATTTCAGGACTTATATGCTGACCCCTTGATCCTTCCATTTCATCAGCCCTGCTGAGGTGCCTATAAGATAATAACTTGGAGAAGAATAGTCAAATGTAATATTTGGAAAGGTTATCTTCTTGTTAGTTTGATTCCGAAGACAACTATCCCCACTAAGAGCCCGACGAGAAAGATAACCAACAGAGTGATACCGACGACATTCGTCTTGCCGCTGATGTGAACCCTGACTATCTTGTCTTCTGATTCTACCAGCCGGTTGTCGGCGACGCACTCTGTTTTTATTTTTGGTTCATAATCACCTACAGAGACGCCCTCAGGAGGGATAAAGTCAATCGTGACAATCTCTTCTTTCCCGTGGTCAAGAGCAGGTATCAAATCTGGCTTGATCTCAGAGCGCCAGTTCAACGGCAGGTCCGTGTAGATTCTGATATTGTTTAACCTGCGGGTGCCTGTGTTTTTTACCCTCACCTCCATGTTCACGTTCTGCCCGACCTTTATCTCGTGGTAGAGGTTGAGAGCTTGAATCTCGACTTTCCCGACACCCCGGGGGATGATTTCCAGTTTGACGCTTCCCGCCTTGAGTTTTTCAATGTCCTTCGGGTTAACTGACGATGAGCGGGCGAGCAATTCGTTGAGTCTTGATGACTGCTCGCCATCAAGGGCCAGACAGTGAAATTCAATGGGTTTTCCAATGACAATCTGTTCATCAGCATTCTTGGGAAGGAAGAGCTTCAAAGAAAGATTCATGCTGGTGACCCCCTCTGTGAACTTAATCTGCGAAAGCCGGGCTTGTGTTTGGGGGTTGAGGAATTCATAGGAGATCTGCTGAGGAAGATTGACGACCTTGAGCCTGAAGACATTCTCCTCGCCGCTGAACTTCTCCAAGGATAAATCAAAGGTGGCTTCGCTCTCCAGGTCTGCCTCCTGAGAAAACTGGGCTGAATTGACAGTCACGATGTTTGCACTCAGGCCTTTCTGCAGATACACGGACGTTGTTTCGTTCTTCCCGGCATAAAAAACATTCACATCTAAATTCTCAACATCTTTTAAGAGCTGAAAGGTCACCTGTTTTTCCTGCTCAAGAGATAAAGCGGGAATTGTCTTCTCATAAGGATCCGAGATGATTTTTCCTTCAGACCTCAAGGAAACATAGACATCTTTTATTTCCTGGAGAAAATCGAGGGGGAAGATATCTTTGGCGTCTATGTTCAATTTGGCCAGTTCTTTGAGTTCTTTCGAGGAATAACGGAGCGAGACGCTCACGAATTTTTTCCCTGTCTTGTCTTGATATTTGACAGCGCTCGCCACAGAAATCCGGGCCTCACTTCCCATGAAGCTGATCAAAGACTCTTGATAGCTCACCTGGGCTTGAAGATGGGCCGTCCTCTTCTGGACAAACTCTTGCTCTGAAATCAGCCCTCTTTCATTCAGCCACATGGCTCTATCGAATTCTCCCTTCTTCTCCTCGAGATGAAGCTGGGCTCGTTTGAGGGCTAGAAGCTTCAGTGTCTGGGATTCTTGGGAGTACATGAAATTGACGGTCACGATCAGTAATAAAACGACCGCAGAAATTCTTATCATAACTTTCATCGCTCTCATCTCCATTTTCTGATCATACCAAACCCCAGCACCAACCAACAGTATATTTTATCATGGAACAGAATCATGAACAGACTAGATGGCCTTACCCGGCCTCAGCATGTTCCTGCATGTAATCAACGTAGAGTCTATTCAGATCTTCACCCTTGAGCTCTTCCCTTGTTTTCATCATCACCATCTTTCCCTGCAGCATGAAACAGACTCTGTCAGCGATGTATTTGGCCCGGAATATATCGTGTGAGGAAATAAAAATCGACTTTCCTTTATCCCGCAGCTCGAGGATAAGATCCAGAAATTCCTGACCCGACCTTGGGTCAAGACCCGATGTCGGTTCGTCAAGGATGAGATTGGGGGCATCCTTCAGGATGGCAACAGCGATGCCCAGTTTCTGGCGCATCCCCTTCGAAAAATTCTTGGTGCGCATGTTAAAGGCCTCTTCCTGAAGCCCGACGCGCCTCAGCACCTGGGCATAGTCCATCTTCTTGAGGTCACGTTTTCCTGCGAGCTTTGAAAAATAGTCAAGGTTCTGGTAGGCAGTAAAATTGCCGTAGAGCATGACGTTTTCTGAGACAAAGGAAACATATTCCTTCGACCTCAACGGCTCCTTTACGACATCGACTCCTTCGATAAGTGCGGTTCCTTCGGTGGGCGGGATGAATCCCAAGAAAAGGTTGATGGCGGTCGTCTTGCCCGCACCATTAGCCCCGAACATACAGAATATCTCTCCTGGCTCGACTTTCAAGTTCAAATGATCGAGGGCTAACAGCCCATCCTCATATCTCTTGGTAAGGTCTTTTGCTTCTAACATGATTCCCTCTTATTTATTTTTATTTATTTCTTTGAATCATAAAATTCAGATTCTTTTACCGGACATCGTACCTGATAAATGAAACATACGCTCCGACAAAAAACAGGATGATCAGAAAGACCATCAACACAAGGTCGGGCAACATACGAGTTATCGATGAACCGAAATCTTCGGGCATAAACTCATGCTGCGGCATATCACTTAAATCAGGCTTTGGCTGTTCTCCTCCACTAAAATTTATATCTCTCATTATTCTCTCATTAATCCATTTCGTGAAAATCGGCTTGTATGTCTTAACCGAATTCAGGAATCTTTCATGCTCGTCGACACCGGTTCTGGCCAGACTCATCGAGGCAAACATCAAAGCCGAAGCAGGAGAAACGCGCGATAAATTCACAGCCAGCTTCTGCTGCTGGCGCATTTTTACCTGGTAATCCCTTTCGATCGCGGCATTTTTTTCGTCGATTTTGCCGGTCAGTCTCGTCTGGAATTCTTCCGCCCATTTTTTGACATCTTCTTCCCATTTCTTGCGCTCTTCGGGTTTATCTTCACCAGGACGGGGATTATCCTTAAAATATTTTATGCGTTCGGCAATGGCTTCCTTCTGAATTTCCTGCAGGTAGGCATCTTTCTGAGCTGTGATCTCATGCACAGAGGGAATGGGCTTAAGCTGGCCGGCAATCATGACCGCGGCCTTCGGTATGATCGTTACGAAAGTGACCCAGATGAATAACAGGAGCAAAAAGCTGGTTGATGACCTGGTCGTTCTTGCTGAGATGAAAAGTCCAAGCGTGAAAAAAACAGAGAGGTAAAGGAGAAACATGACACAGATCATCCCAATCCTTAGCCAGTCATTACCAACAAGAGAAATGTTCGGGTAAATCATCAGGATCAGAAGACCAAGGATTAAAGGAATAACCAGAGGAATCAAAAGGCTGACAAAGCCGCCGATGGCTTTGCCGAGGATCAGCCTGTCGCGCGGCACCCTGTTAGAGAGGGCGAGTTTCAGCGTGCCCTTCTCCTTTTCACCCACTATCGCATCGTAGGTAAAAAGGATGGCAAAGAGGCTGAGGACAATCTTAATGATGAAGGACAGGTCAAGGGGGCCGAAAACGGCAAAAATAGGATTGCTGCTGTATTTTGAATCGACCATGCTCGGATCAAAGGCGATGTTGACGTTCGCGACCCGGCCGACAGCCTCCCAAATACCGCTGACTAAGGTGCTGAGCACCTGAGGCCTTCTGTTGATCTTAGTCCCCAGTCCTGCGAGCTGGCCATAGGATTGCTGGCTTTCCAGGTTCTTTTTGTTCAAGGCCACGGCAGCACTGTGTTCCTTGAGTTCTGCCTGGTAGTTATTTATCCCTGTGTACACAGAGAGCAGGATGAGGATGGTGCAGAGCAGAAAGGTGAAAACAAACCTCGGGCTCATGATTGTGTCCTGAATCTCTTTCTTAATGATGTCTCTTAGCATTTTGATCTCCTGTGCTAATTGTCATTATCACAAAAAACTTTCCGTTTTGCACATATTTATATATATATACGATTTTTTCCGGATAAGTTTTCAAATTATATTCATTTTATTGCGCACAAAAAGTTCTCGTCAATTTTTTCCAGGTTTTTCCCGGAATAAAAATATCAGCCACTTCATTTGTAAAATGTCATGAGAAAACGTCTTGATTATGACCGTCCTTCCTCTTATAACGATGCTGATTGGGCCACTCCGATATCAGAAGAAATAATCAAAAAAAAGCTCTTTTATGAGAATCACTTGACCTATCTGATAAATGGAACCATAATAGAACCATATCACAACCAAAAGGACAGACCTATGGCCACAACGATCACAGTGAAAAATATCCCCCAAGATCTGTATGAAAAACTCAAGAAACGTGCAGATAGAAATCACCGAAGTATCAATCGTGAAATCATCGCTATCTTCGAAGACGCTCTGAGTGTGCGGCGTGTCGATCCGGAGGAAATCCTAGTTACTGCCCGTGCTCTGAGAGAAAAAACACGTCAATTCACTCTGACCCAAGATTATATCGACCAGGCAAGAAGAGAGGGCCGACCTTGATTGTGGCCGATACAAATCTCATCGCCTATTTCTTCCTGCACGGTGAGTATTCTGATCTGGCGGAAAAGGCTTTCAGGAAGGATTCTCAATGGGTGGCGCCTCTCCTTTGGAGGAGTGAGTTCCGCAGCGTAATGCTGAAATGTATCAGGGACGACTACATCAAATTTAACGACGCTGTCCAGATCGTGGGAGAAGCGGAAGGATTCATGATGACCCGGGAGTACACTGTGGGATCTCTCGATGTGCTGCGCCTGGCGTCCTCAACCGACTGTTCGGCTTATGATGCTGAATTTGTTGTCTTAGCCCAAGAGCTGGGCATCCCTCTCGTCACCTTGGACACCATAATTTTGAAAGCATTTCCTGAGACGGCCATCCGTCTGGACCGCTTTGTTTCAGGCTGATCCCGTTTAACTCTCAAAAAAATAAGATGAGGCTTCAGGGCTCCTTCCTATTTACCCTTCTGGATTGCCACCAGCAGAATACAAATAGAATTCCAATTATGAGGAAGATTATTAGAAACCACCCTGCTGGGAGATTTTTATCAACAATTAAGTGAACTGCATAGAAAAAAACAAATCCTCCCACAGTTAAAAATCCCCCCAGACCTTCCCTAAACCAGGCAACGACAATTCCCGCAACCATCGAAATCAGGCCAATGAAAAGAAGAATGTCCCTTGGAGTTATTTTTCCTGTGGTCTGAGAAGGAGGCCCTGTAATCGTTTCTCCGATAGCGATTGCCAAAACTAAGAACACTAACACAGAACCTGCTATCCGTGCAAACCAACGAATTCCGGTGATGATTGACTTGTTAATTTTTATTTTCTGAAACCTCCGCAGTGGAAAGTGAGTCAATTAGATTATTCTCTTGCTACAGGTATAATAGACAGAGACTGGACGGTAAAATGTCACATCCTGTAATATTTCACGACATTTTTTTTAATGTGTCAAAGTATGAAGCATGTCTTGACAAGAGCCTTCTTTTTTAACTAATGTAGTTACCATTGATGGCTTCTTATTTAACCGTTGTGCCTTTAATGGGGGGAGCCTTGCGGAACAGAGGAGAGTCACAAAATGGCAAAGGTTAAAATGCTTTGTCCCTTTTCGGGAGAGCTGTGCCGGGAATGTCCCCAGTACAGAGGAAGGCACTATTATCTGTGCTTTTACACCAAGTATCGGGGCTGTCTGGGAAAGCCGGAAGAAGGGGCAAAAAAGAAATCATGGAGCAGAGGAATCGTGAATTTCGAGATGCCGGCTCAACTCCCACCGAGCCCCAAATGGTTAGCCTTCAGTGAATTTATAGAAAGGAAACGAAAATGATCAGGGATTTCTCCTACTTTAAAGCCAGCACAGTAAAAGAAGCGCTCAATTTGCTAGAGGAACACAAAGAAGACAACAAGATCATTTGCGGCGGGCAGTCACTCCTTATTCTGATGCGTCAAGGATTGGTCGCTCCCAAGAATCTCATCGATATCAAAAACATAAAAGAACTGAGTTACGTCAATTTTGATCCCAAGGGAGGCCTAAAAATCGGCGCAACAACCACTCACAGGACTATCGAGAAATCAACCCTGGTTAAGGAACATTTTCCTGTATTGATTGAGCTGGAAGAGAATCTGGCGTCTGTTCAAACCCGCAATTGGGGAACAATCGGCGGAAACCTTGCCCATGCAGACCCTGCGGGCGATCCAGGACCGATGTTCATTGCCCTGAACGCCAAGGTAAAAGTCTCCAGCAAAAAAAAGGAACACACACTGCCGCTGGAGGAATTTTTCGTCGATTATTTTGAGACAGTGCTGGAGGAGAATGAACTTCTCCTTGAGGTCCATTTGCCGGTCATTCCTCCAAAGACGGCGGTCGCCTATGAGAAATTCAATATTATCAAGAATGACCAAGGGATTGTATCGGTTGCTGCCTCGATTACAGTCGGTGATGATGGGCTGACCTGCAAGGACTCACGGATTGTCCTCGGGGCAGCTGCTGCAACTCCCATCAGGGCAAAACAAGCAGAGCAACTCTTGATAGGACAGAAACTTGATGATGGTTTGCTTGAAGGAGTCGGACTCAAGGCATCAGAGGAATCCGATCCAGTCCCTGATATCCATGCCACAGAGGAATACAGAAGAGAGTTGGTCAAGGTGTTGACCAAGAGGATGGTGAAAAAGGCCTGGCATCAGTCCCAAGCGTTGGCCTAACCAGGAGGGCACTGTTATGGAAAAGCAATTGTTACACATAACCGTAAACAACGAATATCATGAGATCTATATCAAGCCTAAGAGGCTGTTGGTCGAGGTGCTGAGGGATGAACTGGGTCTCACAGGCACAAAAAGGGGATGCAACACAGGAGCGTGTTGCGCTTGCACGGTCCTTATCGATGGGGCGGCGGTTAAATCCTGTTCGGTTTTAGCTATCCAGGCCGATAGCAAAGAAGTCACCACGGTTGAGGGACTGGCCGATGGTGACAAGCTCACTTCCCTTCAGCGGTCATTCCTGGATCACGGTGCCTATCAATGCGGATTCTGTACGTCAGGGATGCTGATTTCGGCAACAGCTCTGTTGAATGAAAACCCGAAGCCGAAAAAAGAGCAAATAAAAGAAGCTATTCACGGTAATATCTGCCGTTGCACAGGTTATAACAGCATCATCAGAGCCGTCCAAGCAGTGGTTGAGGGGAAGTACAGGGAGGAAGGATGATGAAAAAATACAGCGTTATCAATACCCCAGTGCACAACATCGATGGCATCGCTAAGATAACGGGAAGAGCGGAATACACTTTCGATGTCAAGTTGCCTCGAATGCTGTACGGAAAGATCCTGAGGAGTCCCTATCCCCATGCAAAAATACTCCATGTTGATACGAGCAAAGCGGAGAAATTAAGCGGCGTCAAGGCAGTCGTCACTGGAAAAGACACCCTTGGAATAAAACAGGGAATTTGGAGACGTTTTAAGGAGCTCTGTGATGAGGAAATCCTGGCGATAAGCAAAGTGCGCTATATCGGAGAGCCTGTGGCAGCCGTAGCCGCAATCGACGAGGACACCGCCGAGGAAGCCCTAGATTTGATCGAGGTCGAGTATGAAACCTTACCCGGTGTGTTCGAGCCTCTTGAGGCCATAAAAGAAGAAGCCCCTCTTCTCCACGAGCATGCCGAACGGAATATCAATGTCACACGCCACATCGAATGGGGCGATGTGGATGAAGCATTCAAGGAGGCGGATCATATCCGCGAGGATTGGTTCCGGTGTTCCTCACAGAACCATGTGTGCATGGAGACCCATAACGCAGTGGCAAGTTTTACGCCTGACAGGAAGCTCACCGTATGGACCTCTACCCAATCCCATTACTACATCAAGGTTTTGCTGTCGTGGGTGCTTGGGTTGAGGGAGAATGATGTCCGGGTGATTTCACGGTACACAGGAGGAGGTTTCGGAAGCAAGTTCGAGCTGGATTCGGCTCAGTTTTGCAGCTCGCTTCTTTCCATGAAGCTCTTCAAGCCTGTAAAGATCACCCTCACCCGCGAGGAAGAATTCATGGCCACCAAGCGCCGGACACCCATGTTCTACTACCTGAGAACAGGCGTTAAAAAGGATGGCTCCTTTGTAGCCAAGGAGGCGCGGGTGTTTACAGAAGGCGGCGCCTACACCTCCATGGGAGCAACGGCCCTTTATCTGACGGGATTTTTCCAGGCGTTTCCCTATGTCTGGCCGAATTACCGCTACGATGGATATCGGGTCTATACCAACACGGCTCCCACTTCGGCCATGCGCGGCTTTGGAGCACCTCAAGCCACCTTTTGCGCAGAGACTCAGATCGATCTGATCGCCAA
>Ga0209636_10004431_pt1 | contig 14313 bp, 5 predicted proteins | sample DeeMarSWOR152_54_FD_187464 | JGI IMG/M metagenome (GOLD analysis project Ga0209636, IMG submission 187464) | Marine sediment microbial communities from White Oak River estuary, North Carolina - WOR-1-52-54 (SPAdes) (version 2) | ecosystem: Environmental > Aquatic > Marine > Intertidal zone >...
ATCACTCATACCAACAGATTCAAAGCAGCGGTGAGCGGAGCGGGCTTGAGCAATCTTGAGAGCTTTTATGGGACCACAGATATCCAGGGATTCATGGAGTATTATCATAAGGGTTTTCCTTGGGTCAGCCGCAAAATTTACCGCAGTTCTTCTCCCTTAACGAGTACTTTCAAGGTAAAAACTCCTGTGCTTATCCTTCATGGAGAGGAGGATACACGTGTTCCGATCTCACAGAGTGATGAACTGTACCAGTATTTAAAAAAGACTGGTGTCGTCGTGAAATTCGTCCGGTATCCGAGAGAATCCCATGGGCTGAGGGAACCCAACCACCAACTTGACCGCTACACTCGCATGCTCAACTGGTTCAACACCCATATCCTTGGTAAGGAGAAGTAGAGGATTGGCTCTTGAGTCAGAAATGAATAATATGCCTAATTTGACTTCAAATCTCTCCTGTGCTATAAATTTTTTACCATTTTTTAGGGTAAGCCAACGGACAAATAGGCTAAATTGTGTATCAGTAGAAGCGCACATTCCACACCTTAAAAAGAACAAATGATTGAGCCCGGCGATAAAGTCAAACATTACGAAATTCTTGAGCCCCTAGGCAAAGGGGGAATGGGCGAAGTCTATCTTGCCCAGGACACAGTCCTTGACCGAAGGGTCGCCATCAAATTCTTACCAGAATCGTTGCAAAAAGATGAAAAGGCTCGGGTTCGGTTACTAAGGGAGGCCAAGGCTGCCGCTGCTTTGGATCATCCGTTCATCTGTAAAATATTCGAGACTGGAGAAATCGGGGAGAAAGCCTATATCGTAATGGAATACATTGAAGGCAAAGATCTGAGGGCAAAGTTGGAAGAAGAGATTCCGTCTTTGCGAGATTCTCTCCAAATGGTCTTGGAGATCGCAGAATCTTTAGAGAAAGCTCATGACAAGGGCATCGTCCATCGCGATTTGAAACCATCTAATATTATGCTCACTCCTCAAGGCCATGTGAAAGTCATGGATTTCGGGCTGGCCAAACAGATCCTGCCTGGCGGTGATGAGGAATCTATCACGAAAACACTGACACAGGCCTCGGTCACAGAGAAGGGCGCCATTGTGGGAACCTTGGCTTACATGTCTCCTGAACAGGCTCGGGGCGATACGATCGATGCGAGAAGTGACATTTTTTCATTAGGGATTATTCTTTACGAGCTGACGTCAGGGAAGCATCCTTTCTCAAAGTCCAGTCCCATAGAGACTTTAACTTCTATTCTCAGGGATGCCACACCTCCTGTGAGTATTAAACCAAAAATGGTGAATCCGCTGCTCACTCCCATACTGCGCAAAGCTTTGGCGAAAGAATCCGGAAATAGATATCAGAATATTAAGGATATGATTATTGATATTCGAAAATTACAGAGGGAGACTGCAGAAGGGGCACGGTTTGTTTTCCGCGGATGGCCGATGATTGCCGGAACTATAGTCATTCTCGCCTTATTACTGACCGGTATCTGGTGGTTTGTCTTGCGCGGCAAGGTGAGCACACCAGGAGTTGCACTAGAACCCATTTCTATCCTCATCGCAGACTTCCAGAGTCAAATAGATGACCCAGTTTTTGATGAAGCTCTTGAACAATTATTAGGAATCAGTCTGGAAGGGGCTTCCTTTATCGCTATTTATGATCGTGCCCAAGCCCGCAGTATAGCAAGCCAACTGGACCCCAGTTCCGATGGTCAACTTTCTATTGATTTAGCTCAATTGATCAGCACAAGAGAAGGAATCAGCGTTGTCGTCGACGGCTCGATTGAGCAGAGTGGTGATGGATATGAGATTAAAGTCTGGGCCATAGACCCTGTCAAAAACGAGAAGATTGCAAGTGCATCCCGAAAAATAAAAACAAAGGCTGAGGTTGGCAAGGCGGTTGACGCCATTTCCGCAAGGCTCAGGTCAAAACTGGGCGATACACAAATACAATCCACACAGGTCCTTGCTGGAGAGACTTTCACAGCCTCCTCACTGGCAGCTATGAACGCCTTTGCCAAGGGACAGGAGATTCTCTTCCTTGGCAAGCGTGAGGAAGCCATCCAGTGGTTCGAAAAAGCCCTTGACAATGATCCGAATCTCGGGCGGGCCTATGTCAGCTTGGGAACAATCTACAGTAATCTTCAGCAGCATGACAAAGCCGAAGAATATTACCAAATGGCTTTTGCCCGAATTGGCCAGATGAGTGAAAGAGAAAAGCACAGAACCCAAGGCAGCTACTATATAATCAAAAAGAACTATCCGAAGGCGATCGAGGAATTTACGGCTCTCCTAGAAAAATTTCCCGCTGATTCCGTTGGATACATGAACCTTGCCCTTGCCTATTTTTATGCAAGAGAGATGGCCAAGGCGGCGGAAGTGGGACGCCATGCCGTAGAGCTATATCCAAAAGATGTTACTAAAAGATTCAACTTGGTCTGGTACTTAATCGGTGCTGGAGATTTTGAAACAGCGGAGCAAGAAATCCACAAGGTAATCCAGCTCGATCCCGCTTACAAGGAAGCCTATGTCTGCAAGGCCCTTATAGAGATTAATCAAGGCCGGATGGATCAAGCGGCAGAAACGTATAGACAGCTTGAGAGTCATAGCGCCCAAGGAGCAGCTTCATTGGCCACGACAGGAATGGCAGACCTCGCTGGGATTGAAGGCCGCATATCCGATGCAGTAGAGATTCTCCAGAAAGGAGTCAAATTCGACCTTGAAAACGGCCAGCCTTTCATTGCGGCTGATAAGTATATTGCCCTCTCTCAAATGTATATGCTCCAAGGGAAAAGAGACCTTGCCGTTGAGGCAGCGGATAACGCAGTGGCAACTTCAAGGAAAGAAGAATGCCTCTTCTCGGCTGCAGAGATCTACGTGCAGAACGGCCAGGTGGACAAGGCCCGCAACCTGGCAGCAGAGCTGAGTAAGAAGGTTCAACCCGACCACCGTGTCTATGCTAAATTGATCGGAGGGGAATTGAGTATGGCAAGAGGAGATGTACCTGGTGCTATCCAGATCTTCCTTGAAGCACAAGCTATAGCGGACACATGGTATGGTCGTTATCTTCTGGGATGCGCCTATCTTAAAGCGGAGTACTATTCAGAAGCTTACTCAGAATTCGAGCTGTGTCTGAAGCGCCGTGGAGAAGCCACTTCAGTCCACTTCAATGATCTCCCCACTTACCGCTATCTGCCTCCTGTCTACTACTATCTCGGCAGGGCTCAGGAAGGCCTAAAAAGCCCCGCTGCCTCCGATTCCTACCAGACCTTCCTCCTCATCAAAGAAAAGGGGGAGGCAGATTGGATGGTCGAAGACGCCCGCTGCCGGATTAAAAAACCCTGATTCTTCATTTCTTCATAAAATAAATATTTGCACAATAATAGTATCTCTTCAAAAACATTTTCAAGCAATAAGATCGTATAATATCGAGTCAACACGAAGTCTGTTTTTCATTTTTAAACTAAAAAATACAGAAATCAAGCTAAGAGATTCCCCGCCTTAAAGAAAAAATATTCGAGGTTAATAAAAATACCCTTTAGCTGTCTAATCTCATTACCCTAACCTAAAAACAAGATAGGCATTCTATATGTGAGTCTGTGAGCATTGAGTAAAAAATCCCCAGGAAATAATCTAATCCTGACTTCCTTTATATGCTGACTTAATGTAGCTAGAGTATTTTATATTTCGACAGTAAGAATATGTAGTCTGGAATATAAACGTTAGGTATATTGGGATTTATGTTGTACTCGGATCTCATAATCTCGATGGTAATACTCAGTGTGCTTCAGGTTGCTTCTCCTTCATGAGCTATACCTTGGAAATATAAAGATTCAGTCTAGTGATCAGCCGGCAATACAATAGGCTCCCATACTACTGAATCGAAATAAACTTCAACTGGGCTTGTAGGATTATGATTAGAAGCATTTTCAGTATTCCATTGTAAGGTAATTTTTACCATACGGAACTCTGCAGGGCTCGCACCGGATTGACCAGAAATTTGCACCCAGTCAGTTGATGGGGGCACATGTCCGTGGCCTCCGCCGCCTCCACCCAACTCATTTCCATGCTTATCATAATAGGTAACATACATCCCTATGTCGCCTGAGTAATCCTCGGGGTAAGATGCGTTTTCGTTATTCACCCAGTACCACACTGAATCGGCGTATTCTGTATTAGGTTGGACATAGATATAATGAGTAGTCGTCCAACCAGCAATTTCATTACATGTGCCTACACAACTCATTCCTGCTGATCTATTACTATCGCAGCAGCCATGATCATTAGGGTATAAAAACGTTACATTATTACCTACAGGTTGCCATCCATCGGGAAATCCATTTTGGTCCACATCTTGCTCAAATGAAGAATTAGGTACACTGTTTAGAACTGTTATAACTTCCACATTGTCAGGAGGAGTGAAATTTAGTCCAGAGGCCTCTGCATAGACAGAAATAGAGCCCGGAGTATCAGAATAAATATCGTTAAATGTGGCCACACCAGCTACTGCATTCTGGGTACGGGTACCACCCAACGAGGCAGGAAAAATAGTAACAGCATCTGTGGCATCTGTTATTCTGTTGCCAAATTCGTCAGTTATCTCTATGCTGAAAGAATCCCAAGTAGCACCTTGAGCAATTGGGCTTGACGGTTCGTTTACCCACAATAGTTTTGTTTTGACACCCGGAGAAACCGCATGATCCTTGAATGCAACATAAGCTTGGTCATTCGAAAATCCAGGAATTTCTGATATCAATACGCCATCTCTAGCGTAATGATTCACATTACCATAGCCCGCAACCCAGACTGAACCATCATTTTGGCTCACTTTAACTGACCACCTATCGTTAGTCTCGATTTGCATTAACTCATTACCATTTTGGTCGTATTTCAGCAATCCATTCGAAGACGCAACCCAGAAGCTATTGTCGCTTCTATCTACGCTTAGACAAAAAGGACTGAAACTTAGATCAATCGTTTCAAGAATGCTTCCATTGTCTTTGGATATTTTCAATAATCTGTTTTGACTTCCTTGTATTTGGGAATGTTCTCGCTCAGCAACCCATGCATCTCCACTACTATTGAAGTCCACAGAAACTGCTACCCATCCAATAGGATCAACAGTAAATTGCTCCACCAGTTCCTTATTCAGCCTCTTAATGTCTGCTCCAACTATCCACACAGAATTCGAGTTATCATCGACCGCAACATCAAATCCTCCAAAGGACGCTTCGTCGAGGACGGCTCCTTCACTATTTAGTAATAATATTTTATCCCCGTAAATCGTGTTTATGGTCGTTAATGCGTAGATGTCGCTGTTCTCTGCGACGTCAATGCTATGAATATTTCTGCTTAAATCAAAAACAAGATTTCCCGAAACGTCGTATTTTAACAAGTGCTGAGCAACTTTATCACAAATAACTACAGCTTGTCCGTTGTCACTTGAGGCAATTCTTCTTTGGCCGCCAACCGTTTGTGCAAAGTTAAATCCACTTAACGTTTGGACCTTTGTATGAGTCAAAGGATTGATTATTGTCAGCTTATCTTCAAAAGGCGGATTTGTCCAGTCAGGGTCGCTGTTCTCAAGAATATATACCATAGGTAGAGAGAAGAGTACTTTCATATTATCGAAACGAGCGAAATTATTGCCTTCTCCAGAAAAGCGAACGCCTCTGATTCCAGTTTGTGATATGCAGAGAGTTTCATTTACACCAGGAGCAGATGTCACACGTCCTAATACAACATCGTTAGCATCGAATGCTTCTAAAAATGCGTAGCCGGTATATGGCGGTACAACATCTATACATACCTCTTTTACAGGTTTACTAAACCGTGCCTCAATACGTCCGAAATTATTCTCACTAATGTCAGAGGCTATACCCTCAGGGCATGTTGAGACCACATTTCCGCTCAGTGGAGGAGTGGGCGAGTTGCTATTCGCATAAACTTCTGGACCAGAACCGCAGTTTGTACCAGGACCAAGTTTCTCAAAAGTAACTCCTAAAGGAGCATATACATCGTTAATAATTGTACCGGCTGATATTGTTCCGCCAGAAGGATCAGTATCAAAATCAATTGTAATAAATGGCTCTATAATGGTTATCGTGAAGTCTTTATGGAATATTTGCTGCGGATTGCTTGAATCGGTCAAGCGTATCGTAAATGAAGAAGTTCCCATTACAGTTGGCGTTCCGCTGATTTCCCCAGTAAATGAATTGAGGCTTAATTCCAGGGGAAGAGTGCCTGAAAAAACACTCCATGCATAAGGTGTATTTCCTCCGGAGCCGGAGAGGGTTACGCTATACGCGGTTCCTGTATTTCCATCGGGCAGAGGCGAAGAAGTCGTAATCTGAGGAGGGTCGTAAACATCTATAGTCATTTGCAGGGAGTCAGTGAGTGTTGGATTTCCGAAATCTGACACTTGAACAGTAAACGTTGAATCTCCAGCAGTTGGTGAAATAGTCCCTTCTATTCTATTTGTACCAGGTGTGAGTGCTAGCCCATCGGGTAGAGAACCACCTACTATGCTCCATACATAAGGCTCTGTTCCCCCATAAGCTTCAAGAGTGTCAACATAGCCTCCACCTTTGAATGCGTCGTAGAGCGTTGTTTTAGTAATTTGCAGTGCGTTTACTACGCGAATACTGAGGGTCTTAGTCTCGGAGAGTGTGGGTCTATTATATTGTAAATCGGTATTTTCGACATTAACGATTAATTGGTAGGTGCCAGTTGAAGGAGGTGTTCCAATTACATTGCAAATATTACTTATGGGTGTTCCAACGATGTTCAACCAGGTTGATGCCGGACCATCCAAGCTCCACGTGTACTCATTATTTTCATAGCCGCCCATGACCTCTAGAGTTTCATAGTATGTGGTACCAGCGATGCCATTGTCCAGATCAATGGTTCTAGTTTTAATCACAAGGGCGGAAGCAGGAGATATTACTGCACCATCTATTATATCTGGTGCCTCTGACTCGACAAAAATTCCTTGATCTTCAGGATCCAACTCAAATTCATCGGTTGTATCCTTGTCCATGTATCGCAAAATAACCTTGTACTCAACTTCCTCTTCCCCTGTCCCTTTTGGTGGGATGCTGAATGTCACATCGGAAAAACTCCATGGTTCACTCATGGATGGAAATTCGTCCGAGCCGACATGAGGAGAGGTCTGACTCACAATGAGCTCATGGTGTTCCTGTTCTTTCAATTCGCAACCCAAAGCAGTTGGAGTGGTGTATACCTTGTAGACGATCAGTTGGACAGCGATTTTAGAGGGATCATAGTCGTAAAAGGGAAAAGTGCTGAGTGAGAAGGTCGAAGTTGTATTACCTGTATTTTCCACAGTCCAGATAATATCTGTCATTGAGCTGTTAGGAGGAATTGCTCCAGGGAAATCTTCACTACCGACGTGCGGATTGATCATATTACTAAATATGACGTGATTGTTACTCCCAACATGAATAGTGCTTCCAGAGAGAATATCATCATCACTGCCGACGTGGGGGGTGACAAAATCATCATTACTGCCAACGTGTGGAGAGGTGGCGTCCTCACTGCCTACATGGGGAGTGTCCACCGAATAATCCCAATTGATCACATCCTCACTTCCAACATGCGGAGTATGGGTTTCTCCATCGCTCCCGACGTGAGGTGTGCCAGGTTCGTATCCTTCATGAGGCTCAATTCCTGGATTCGTCGAATCAGGGTTTAAAAGGATATAGGTGAGAAGAGTCGAATTTTCCTTAACGTCAATTCTCACTGTGGCATACTCATTTGGGTAGGATTCCACCATTACTGTGGCGGATACGGAAGATTGCGGAGGAACTGTGACTGGCAATTGGCTTCCTTTGTTTTCCCCAGCCTTCATGAAATAGGCTGTCGCTCCGGATGTTTCAACAATTTCTAATATTAAATCTCTTGGTGGATCTTCTGGTGTGCCAGTTGCGTTTTTGACAAACACGACGAACGCACGATCCATGTTCAAGGGTTTCGTGTTTCCAGGCGAACCTGCGATTATTCCCTCAGTGATGCGGGAAGTGTAGATATTCTGATTCCTGATTCCGGTTTTATTTTGATCAAGATCACCACAACCTTCCCCAGGCGCGACGTAATCCGACCAATCTCCTTCAGGGCCTCCTCCAGGGCCAGGCGGCCGCACATCGCGGTTGTCAGTCCATGCAGCATGATAAACTGAATTTGAATATGTATTGTATTTCCATTCACCATTTTCGAATATAAAAACAGGAGATGCAGTAATATCAATATAATCGCCTAAAAAGGGTACAGTTCCCCCTCCGAATATCCGGAGATTGGGCATGTTGTGTTGGAGCTGCACGGCAATTGGATTGTTCGGATCATCAAATGTAAAGACCCAGGGATAGCGAGATACCTGTATGGTTTCATAAGAAAAATATGGATCTGGAATGGAGTGGACCTCAGCTGCCCGGATATCGATGGTATGGCGAATGGGGTAGTTTTCCTGGATGTATGGATCATCAAAATGCCCGCAGATGTCGTATTGCTGGTCATACCACAACATCATTACCTTGCCTGCTCCGGAGGTCAATGACGGCATAAACTCGTAGCCACTTAAAGAGGGATCATCGACCAGAGCGGGACCAAACCAGTTTTCACCGCCATCAACAGAAGTTTTCATTAAAATCTTACCTTCCCCATACGGTCCCAATTCTCTCTGTGACCAGGCCACATAGATGGCGCCGTCTTTATCGATAGTCATAGTCGGGTAATCGTTGGTCCGAAATGTCCACTCTGACGTTGGCTGGTCAAAAGGATCAATCTCTGCCAAGACCATCGGTTTTGAGAATTTGATATTCCCATGCCAATAACCTTCTGCTGATTCCTTGCCTTTTCTCTCTGCCCAGCACAACATGATGGCATCTGTGTGGTCTTTGGCAAACCGCCTGTAGGCCACATAAGGCCTGCCGTCTAGCGGGTTTATCGCCAGTGCAGCCGCCTGATACGGCTGACCCGCATCTGTTATCTGGGTCGGTTTACTCCAGGTCTCCCCGCAGTCAGTCGACATTGAGAACATCATCTTCGAGTGTGCGTCCTCTGCCAAATCCCCCATGAACGAGGTGTATACTATGTAAACATTCCCGGATGGAACCTCCTGTCCGTCAGGCAGTATCGTCATCGGGCTCCCGAGCCGAGGAATATCTACCGCTATATGCGGCTTATCTATGAAATGCCCTGCGTTCCCTACGTCTATAATCTTTGTATCTATGTATTCGATCGCTCCGGTTTCTTTATTGTTGTTGTCGATAAAACGAGCAACGAACACCTGTCCCAGCCCTCTCTGTCCCCGATTGAAGGTTATACCGCAATAATAAAAGAGTCCGTTCGTACCTGCCCGGATTACAGGATCCGCAGCTGCTTCGTATCCGAGAAGAGGAGAAGTTGGCGCTTCCGGCGGGGTTGTGTCAGCGTGAATATAACCGGGGAGAAGGGTGCTTGTCCAGGACTGACCTCCATCATATGACATGAATACTCCAAGCCATGCATCTCTGGCAGAACTCTCCTTTTCGAACCCAGGCAATTCGTCCTCAAAGTACGCATCTATCGAGCGGTAGTCGTTGGCTCCGGCCAGGAGATGAAGCGGATTTCGTGTGGAGACAGCAATCGAAGGTTCGTTTTGCCGTTGAAGCCATGGGTCACCACCAGGCCATTCAGTCCCAGAGACCATGTTCACGTTTCGACCGGCAATAAGTCCCACTTGGCCGTTCGGGTTGGATTTAGTTGGAATCCCGGTTGCCACCAAAAGTGCAGTAGCAACCAAAAACAATAAAAATAAATTACGCTTTGACATGATACCCTCCTATCAAATGCACAATTCTTTCAGACTATTGATAAATTCCGAAGGAAGGTGAAATTTGAAGGGAGAATGATATTCTGTGGAAGACAGGGGTAAAAAGCTATAATTTTTTTGAATGGGATAATACAATGAAATTTATAGCACTGACAACTGTTCTTTTCAGGTTCTTTTAGTTTGCCCCGCACTGAAGTCATTTTACTCCCCTTCCCCTCGGGATGGCTAATTTTTATCAAATGAAAAGTTGTATGTCAAGCTAATTTTGTATCTTATTTCTCAAATTAATCTTTATTTAGTCTGGATGGTTATAATTAAAGGAAGATAATCTCTATGAAATTATAGATTTAAAAGAATGAGTTTAAAGAGCTAAAAACAACTTTTATTTTTCTTGTTCTTCTTTTATCTCTACTGGTGCTTCTGGCTTCCAGTCCTTGATGTCTTTGGGGAATTCTTCGAGAAAAGCTGAATCCATACGGAACAGATAGTCGAGGCGGGCGTTTTTCACTGTGACCTTCCTGGCTTCTTTATCTTCAGAGCCGATCAGGATAGTGATTTCTTTGGGCTCCCCCTCGTCTTCTTCCACCCAGATTCTGACTTCAGCTTGAGGATTATCCAGACCGTAGTCTTTTAATTTGAAAGGAGGATCAATAAATTCTTCGGCTTCAAGGCTCTCGATTTTCCGGATGAAAGTCTGGACCTTGCTTTTATCCGCTTCCTCCTGGACAGGAGTCTCGAAGTGCCAATTGTCCTCCTCATCCTTCGAAAGTTCCCAATCGATTTCTCCCATCTTCAGGCGAAGACGGTTGACTTCCCAACTGTAGAAATTCGCAACCTCCTTTTCCCTTAGTTCTCCGACCTCTTCTTCGAGGTCAGAAAGGAGGGAATCTTCGGCCTCGATAATCTTGGAGGAGAGAGTAGAAGTGGCATAGAGTGTGTCTTCCTGTTTATGGAGAAAAAAAGTGATTTTCTGGTTTTCCAAGGGGAGGGTCAGTGTGATTTCGTAGTCAGGCTGTTCGAGTCCGAATTTATTGATTTCCTCTTTGCTTTTTTCTTCAGAAACAAACTCCTTTGCTTTCAGGCCTGTAAGAGAATTGAGTATTCCAGTGATTTTATTTTCTTTAGCCAGAGCTTGAACCGGTTTGTTGAAAAACCATTCCTCTTCCTTTTTTTCCGCTTCCCATTGGATTTCCTTTGCCCGCAGTGTGATGCTTTTCACAGCGTCTGTTTCAAACCTGAAAATTTCCTTCTGGCGGAATTCGAAGAGGCTTTTCTCCAGTGTGCTCTTGAGATGGCTGGGGATGAGCACGACACGTACCTCATCCTCTCGTCTGGCGAAGAAAGTGCTATCCAGTGGATTCTCAGCGCCTATGAGGATTTTGACCGGCTTTCCCCTGTCTTTGAACCACAAGCTGATTTCCTTTTTGGGGATTTCGTATTTCTCGATATCTTCGGGTTCTTCTTCCACAACTCTCTCAATCCTTAGGTCTGAAAAGTTTTCAGCCAGCCGGTCCACTTCATACTTGTCCGCCTTGGCTTCAAGAGGTTCTGTTATGATCCATTCTTCTTTATCTTTATCCTGGGACTTTTCAAAGGTGATTATTCCATCTTCCCTTTTCAGGGTGATTTTCTGGACATCGTCAGAGGAGAGCGCAACCAGTTTATCTTCCCCTTCTTCTCCGCCTTTCCCTTTGAACTCTTCAAAAAGCAGCACAAAAGCCAGCAGGACAGCGAAGGCAATAAAGAGAATAATGGTTTTTTTGAATTTCATAGGGACCGTCTCCTCACCCAGACTGTGATCCCCGCGACAAGGACAACCAGCGGGAGAATGATGACTGAGACAAAGAAGAGGACTCGTCCCTGGGTGGCTGTGAGCTGGATTATTCGCGGCGAGGCGGTTTTGGCCTGGATGGAAATGAGGTCCGCTTCTTCAGCCAGCCAGTTAATGGTGTTCAGGAAGAGATTCCCGTTGCCCGAGAGGTAATAATACCGGTTCGTGGCAAAATCTGAATCTCCGAATACGGCCAGGCGGCCTTCCTGTGTCGGGCTTTCCTCCAGTTCCTCTTCAGGGATGGCCTCTTTTTCTTCTACGGCTTCCTCTTCTTTTTGTTCCTCAGGTTTTTCTTCCTTGGTCTCCACCGTCACCACAGCGGCTATAGATAGGGGGCCGGCCACATCTTTTTCTTCATCATACGTGACTTCTTTTTCTGTCAGTTGCCTTTCAGACCAGGAGTTGGTGCTTGTTTTTGCCAGGGTCGTCGTAATGACTCCTGCAGGTTTGACCTCGGTCTCATTGATAGAGCGCGCAAACGGGAAGAAGGTGGCAAAATTGAATTTTTCTGTGATTGGATGGAATTCGTAACCGGTCACAACAGGCATGAAGTAATCTCCTCCCATGAGGCGTGAGACAGTGTCCACTATCAAGTCGTCCTCCAGTTGAATTCCGTATTCGGCGATGAAGGACTTCAATCCGGGGGCGGTTTCTGGGTCGACCATGAAGAAAACCCGTCCTCCCTTGCTGATGAAATTCCGGATAGTTTCCAGTTCATTCGGGACGAGGTCTTTTTGCGCACCCGGGATAACAAGCAGAGAGCAATCTTCGGGAAAATTATCCGCCAAAGCAAGGGGCAACTTTTTGACTTCGTAGGCGAGTTTTTCCAGCTCTTGCTTGGCCAGAGAATAGCCCCTCTCCTCACTGTCCTCGATGCTCGCCTCCCCATGCCCCTCGAGGAAATAGAGTATTTTTTTCTTTTCCCTGGAGACCTTAACGATGGCGTTAGTCAGGTCTTCTTCGATCGATGTCGTGATGCGGCTTTCTTTATCCCCGCTTTCCAGGATAGTGGTTCCATCCGTTGTGACGTCGTATCTTTTGACCATGCCAGGATTCTTATCGGGGTCAATGAATTCATATTTAATCTTTTTGGAGTGGTAGGCATAGTTTTGCAAAAGATTTTCCATCTCGTTCTTGCGGAAATTCCCCTCGAGGAAGAAGCTCATGATATGAACATCATTTTTCAGGTTTTTGAGAATCTTGACGGATTGATCTGAAAGACTGTGGAGTTTCGCTTCAGTAAAATCAAACCTGTGGTGATGCCGGGCGAAGAAATAATTGATGATTACCAGAATGCCGATAACAAGGACCACAACAACGATCATGTTGCCTGAATAGATGAAGGATCGGCGTTTAAACCCCTCTTTGAGGCTGGATATGTTGAGGACAATGTAAGCGGCCAGAGCGGCCACTCCGACGACTCCGATGATGAGAGCGATGGTTTTTTTATAGGGCCAGATTCTCAGGGATATTATTGAGATGAATATCAGGGCTAAAGCGATGTAGTTCAGGTTTTGTTTGATTTTTTCCATTTTTACCTCCACCTTCTGGACTGGATCACTGAATGTGTGAGAAAGAGACCGAAGAAGATAAAGCTGAAGTAGTAGACAATGTCTGTGGTGTCCAGAATGCCTCGTGTCATGTCGTCAAAGTGCTGGAAAAAGGAAATGTAGTTGAGGACATCTTTCCATATTCCACTCGCAGAGCCAGCCGCCCAGTTCAGGATCCAGAAAAGGAGAAGAGCGCCAAAGGTCAACATGGCGGAGACAACCTGGTTTTCTGTGACAGAAGAGAAGAAGATTCCTATGGCAATGAATGCTGCCCCCATCAGGAAGAGGCCCAGATAGCCGTTCAGGACGGGAGCGAATTCCGGGTTTCCGTATGCAAATGTGAAGAGAGAGAGGATGCCAGTCAGAAGAAGCATCACAAAGAGCACAAAAAGGGATGCGAAGAATTTGCCCAGGATAATCTGGTTTATAGAGATTGGAGATGTGTAGAGCAGTTCGTCTGTTTGTCTTTTCTTTTCTTCGGCGAAGAGCCGCATGGTGAGAAGAGGAATCGTGAGAAGGAGTATGATGCTGATGTTATGGAAGAGGGGAGAGTAGACCATTTGATTGATGTTGAGCTGTTGGATCGCTTCGGGGTATCTTGAGGCCTGCATAGAATAGGAATTGAACCACAAGATCAGGCTGTAGAAGAAGAATCCGACCAGCACCAGGAACACAGTGGTGACCACGTAAGCGATCGGGGATGTGAAGTACGTTTTAACTTCCTTTTTGGATATCGCCCATATGTTTTTCATTGCCTCATACCTCCTGAAATAGCGCTGAGATAGAGTTCTTCGATATTCATGGCCAGAGGCCTCATCTCGATTAATCCCAATTCTTTCTCCACAATGAGCTTCGTTATTTCATCCCTCAGATCCATTCCTTTTCCCCATTCGATTGTGAACTCGTTGGCATCCTGGGAGATCTTTGCCACTCCGGGGATTTTTCCCAACAGGGAAGGAATTTCCTTTCCGTGCTGTCTGAGCTTTATGACCACTCCTTCCTTTTCCTTGAAAGAAGCAGTGAGCTCTTCCAGGGAGCCTGAAGCCATGAGGTTTCCTTCGTTAATGATGACCGCTCCGTCGCATGTCTGGGTCATC
>Ga0209636_10004433_pt1 | contig 14312 bp, 9 predicted proteins | sample DeeMarSWOR152_54_FD_187464 | JGI IMG/M metagenome (GOLD analysis project Ga0209636, IMG submission 187464) | Marine sediment microbial communities from White Oak River estuary, North Carolina - WOR-1-52-54 (SPAdes) (version 2) | ecosystem: Environmental > Aquatic > Marine > Intertidal zone >...
TCCTGCCAGATTTGTATAGCTCCAGCGCGTGCTCACAACAGGCTCGCAACGGAGGGCGTTCATCCGCTGGCAGTGAACCAATCGCTTTCTTCTGGTACTCGACAGCCTTGGCAAAATCGCCGAGCTTCGCATAGACCGCCGCAAGGGTGCCAATGTAGCGGTAGTCACTATTGCCGGTCAATTTGCATGCCTTGCTGGCGTTCTCGATGGCCCGGGCCCCGTCGTGAAACTCAGCCTCTGGGTACGCTGCCTGCAAGTAGCCCAAGTCGCTAAAGGCCCGAGCAAAGTTCGGGTCGATACGGACCGCTGCCCTGTAATCAGCGACGGTTTCATCGTATCCATCGCCGCGTTGCTTGGCACATCTGCCACGCTTGTAATAAGCTCTGGCTAAGGCCTTGATAGCACTTTGGACGGATCCGGCAGTTTCACTATCTTCGCTGAATGGCAATGATCGCAATTCTTCTATGAGTTGGGAAGCCTCGTTCAGCTTTTCTTCTTTAATACGTTCCCATACTGGGTAGACTTTGCTCTTTTTGCCGGCCAGGAGTTGTTCTGTCTCCCAAAGGTACTCTTCTGAGCGGGGGTGCCACCCGTCTTCGAACAGGCGCCGTAGCCGGTTAAGAGCGTCTTCTGCTTCCGCCTTGTGACCGACCTGGTGTAGGGCCATCGCAAAGAACGCTACATCAGTTGGACGTGTCTCGTGGGTAACCTCGAGCCTGGATTTTTTGACAGCGGTCAGCGTCTCAACAGCGTCCTCGTACGCGCCAATGCGGTATTGCCTCCTGCTTACCCAGGCAAGCTTTCTAACGTACGTGCTTGCCTTCACGTGATCAGTCTTCATTGCAGTATTGATGTTGTCTATGTACTGCTCCCGCATGTGGCACAGGTACTTTTCCTCTGGTAGAGCCCACGATAGTGATTCACGAGTGGAGAGGTTGGGATCAAGCGTTACGAGCCAGTTTTCCTCAAAAGGAAGTTTAATTTCGATGATCATTTGGGTCATGTGGGGCGACCAAATGCCTGATATAGCAGGAGGATCGAAGATCTGCCACGCCGTTTTGCGCTCAACATCGAAAATCCATAAACCTAAGTCGGAGCCCTCGAATCCTGACACACTCAGTTCTTTTCCATTCGGTGACCACCTCACGAGCAAACCCGTTGCCGGGTCGGGTGCGATCCACCTGGTCACCACTGAGCCAGAGGCTATCTCCACGATTTGAAGCTCGTTGGCCACACTATATGCGATGCGTTTTTCATCGGGTGATACCCAGGGAAACCGACTTGGGCAAGGGATGATGCGTTCGGCCTTGGCAGCAGGGCCGTCGATGCGAATGGAGCGCAATGTATTATCCACTCGCGAGTGGAAGAAGACTCGCTTTGAGTCATTGGCCCAGATAGGCCAACCACCCGAAGCAAGCCGCCACGGCTTTCCGCCCGCTGAAGGGATTATCCATACCTCTTCCTTGAGTTCGCGTACGCGGTGTGGCTCACGGACGAAAGCGATATACTCACCGTCAGGAGACCACGCCGGGTCTTTGCCGAAACTTACCAACAGGCGAGTTGTGCCGGACTCGAGATCTCGGATCTCGATACCACTTGATCCGGACACGGCAAGCGTACCTGCTGTAAGCGTTTTGTATTCCCGCGCGTACAGTTCAGACAACCCGTAGGCCAACTTCTTTCCGTTCGGTGACCAGCTCGACTGCCCGTAAACTCCGGGCATTAGGCGCTCTGCCTTGGCTTCTAAGTCGTGGTAATAGACGGCAGCTTTTTGCATTGCAGAGAAGGCGTTATCGCGTGACATTTCCTCCGGCAGTTCGAATCGCTGTCCAGCCCCCAGGATGTTGAACACGTGTCTTTGAGCCCATGTTTCAAATGCCGGCAGCCATGTGGAATTGGCTCCCATGATCTCCCGATACTTTTTTCTCGCGGCTTCATACTGTCCTAATGAAACAAAAGTATTGAAAACATCAAAATGGTGTATAGGTTGTCCCGGATCAAGCCTGACGCAGCGCTGTGCGTCCTTGAGTGCACGTTGATAGTCACCCATGCGGAAGTAGGTTTCGTATCGCTGACTATACAACTCGGGGTCATCATTTGACAATTCGATGGCCTTATTGTGGGACTCAATCGCACCCGCGAAATTATTTATCCCGCGCTGGGCTATAGCCAGAAGAGAGTATCCAAGTGGATCCGTGCGTCTTAAGAGAGTCATGGCTAATGCATCCGTCTGCATTTTCCAGTACTTTCTGAGGGCATAATATGCCAGAGCTCGCGCTTTAAGAGAATCGTAGTGATCCGGACTAAGGGCCAACGCGTTGTTAAGGTGATTGAGAGCTTCTTCCACGATGTCAGCCATCATAGCGCGATTAAAGTAGGCCTCGGCGCTTTTGGGAGATAAGCTTTCGCCCTTCTGTTGATGTTTGTTTGCTATCTGCTGATATTCTTTTCTCTTTTCCTGATCGTTTGGATCCTTTTCCCAATAGATCCTGGCAAGAAGAAGATGAGCCGGGCCCGCAATTTCTTTTCTCTCGTTCAGCAATATCTCCGCTTCTTCCTCAGCACGACCCGGCCCTTCTAATTCCCAGACGAGTCGGGCATGCAGCAGCCGTGCATCAGGGCCCACGTGCTCGCTATTGAGAATGGGTTTGACTTCAGTCTGAGCCTGCTCAAAGAGCCCTCTTGAGCGGAATTCCTGAGCTTTTGACAGAATGGCTTTGTGCTCGTCAACCTCAGTCTTTTTGGCTCGTTCCGCCTTCAGAGAGTACATCACAGAAAGGACTACCACGGCGGCAATTAGAATCGCCGTCGTTGCTGCCTGGATAACCTGCGCCCGATGTTTCCGTAGGAATTTCTTCAGGCGGTATATTTTGCTGGGCGGCCCAGCAACTACAGGCTCGTGATTGAGGTGCCGTTGAATGTCCTCGGCCAGGGCGTGGGCCGTTTGATAACGGCGCGTCCGGTCCTTCTCCATAGCCTTGATTGTGATCCAGTCCAGGTCACCACGGAGTCTGCGTCGAAGGGTATTGACCTCGGTTTGATAGCACTGGGCCAGTTTAGTTGATTCTTCTACGCCAAGGCTGCTGACTCGAGTACTTGGGGTCTTGGGCGACTCCTCGCAAATCACTTCTCGCAGGTGGTCGATACCGCCTTCGCGTAGTTTCTCCGATTCGAAAGGCAATGCTCCAGTTAACAATCTATACAGAACAGCACCAAGAGAATAAATGTCGGTGCGGGTGTCGATGTCCTGGTTAGTCATCTCCGCTTGTTCGGGACTCATATACTCTGGAGTTCCGACCATTTGGCCCTGCTCGGTCACCAGTGTCCGCTCGGTCAGCGGCTGGGTCAGGGCCTTGGCGACACCAAAGTCAATGATCTTAGGAATAAAGTGCTCGGCCTCGATACATACCTGTATATTCGAAGGTTTGATATCGCGATGTATGATTCCCTTGTGGTGAGCGTGCTGGACGGCCTCACAGACCTGTAGAAACAGTCTAAGACGCTCTTCGATAGTGAGCTTCTGCCTGTCGCAATGCTCGGTGAGAGGTAGGCCCTTGACAAATTCCATTGCGAAGTATGGTCGCCCAAACCTTGCGGTTCCCGCGTCGTAAACGTGGGCAATGTTGGGATGATCTAACAGAGCCAGTGCTTGACGTTCTGCCTCGAAGCGGGCGATAACCTGCTTAGAGTCCATGCCCGGCTTGATGATCTTCAGTGCAACCCGGCGTCTAACCGGTTTTTCCTGCTCAGCCAGATAGACTACGGCGAAACCACCTTCGCCTAAGATCCTAAGCAGCTTGTATCGACCAATGTGGCAACCCGGGCCTACCTTTGAGCCGCCGAAGCTGGCCGTGGAAGTTTGTTCCTCCCTACCTGGCGGCTTGTTGTTTTTTTTCTCAGCCTCACTCATCGATATCCCTCCTTGCGAATGTCCGCAGGTGGCTTGCACACCAGGAACCGCAATAAGAGTGAACTCGATCCTGCCGCCCACGACAAGTCGCTGAATATGTGGGAATAGACAATATACTCACTATAATAATTGTAAAGGTTACGGTGTGCCATTGCAATTATGAAAAATGCGAAATTTTGTTCGTTGGAAACACGATACTCAGATCAACTAAGTGTCGGCGTTTCAATTTCGCGACTGTTTGAGCAGCACCCGAGTTGCAATTTAAAAGATAAGTTTTGACCCCTTTGGAGAGCCTGACACCTTTTAGGAGAGCATATTTTATAAAAAAAGTGTCAAATTCATTTCAAAACATTTTATACTTGAACAATGAGATAGGCTATTCAAAAACGGCGGGTATGTCCTTATAGTTATGAGATGAAGTTGCCGCTTTTTTCCTCATAAGCAATCTGATACACGGTCATTATAGAGTAATCAATGCCGAGTAGCTTTCTTCTTAAAGTATCCCATTATTAAGTGGTTCCAGGATTGCCGTTCCATCATTTTCAAATACTCCATACAGGTGATTTACTTTGAAAACGATGCCCAAATCCGACTCGCGCTTTTTATATTTTTGGAAAGACTTAGATCTTTGCTTGGCATCAGACTCGCTTAAAGGATGATTCAAGTGTATGATCCAAATGTCATCAAATAATAACTGAAACTTGGTCTTGTTGAGATACAGCCTGAGCATTAGGTCAACATCCTCACGCCCCCACCCGTCAAATGTTCTCTCGTCGAATCCGCCAACGTTAAAGAAACTGCTCCTGTCGACCAAACCGAAATTGGCAATAAACGAGTACTCAAACAAGTCTCTGTAGCCGGTTTCTCGCTTTATACCACGCGGTAAGAAATAGTACTGTGATTCCTTCGGCCAATCCTCCTGCTCGATCTTTTGCATGAAAACCTCCTTCTTCCAATGGATATATGTCCAGTATCTTGCAGCGCCTGTGGCAAAAGACCCCTCTTTTGCAAATTCCCGTATCTTACGTAACATATATTTATCAGGTAACACAATATCATCATCAATAAAAAGAAAAAAATCACCGGTTGCTTCCTGACAGGCAATATTTCTGCTTCTGGATCTATTTGAAACGTCAATATCGTTCTTAATGATCTTCATATTGCGAAGCGGAGCATCACGTTTAAAACGTTCCAAGAAACCAAGAGACCCATCCTCAGAGCTATTCTCAACCACAATCAATTCATAGTCTTCAATATTCATCTGTTTTCTAAGACCACTTAACATCAATTCCAGGCTTCCCTTCTTCTGCATGAATGAGTTTCTTGTCGAGGTTATGATACTTATCATATTAGTCCTCGGTTCTCTTTATCAATATCTCTTCGCCGTCCCCTTCATATATGCCGAAGAGATGGTTAGGCTTAAATATGACTCCTGATCTTTTTTCTTTTTCCAAATAGTATGAAATATTCCGCCGCTTCTTCCCTAAGTCTTCTTGGATCACTTTGTGGTTTAGATGAATGACAGAAACCTTGTCAAATAGATTCACAAACTTGAACTCTCTAACAAGTAGTCTGAGCATCAAGTCCATATCGTGGCGGCCCCAGCCTGAGTAGTTGATATCAAAGCCGTTAATCTCTTCAAAATCGGCTTTCCAAATCGCTCCAAAGCAAGCAATCCAGGTAAATTCACTCAAATCGCGCATACCTGAACCTCTTTTTATTCCACAGGGGAGATGAGCGATCGATGTCAAATAATCAAATCGATTAGCTCTCGATTCTGCCAAGGCTTTTTCACCATCCCAATGTAAGATAGTCCAATATCGTTTTGCGCCACACGCGAATTCTTGATGCTGCAATTGATTCGAAATGAATTCCAGCGCATGAGCTGTAACTAAGACGGTGTCATCATCCATGAAAACCAAGATTTCATTTTTCGCAGCTTCAGCTCCCTTATTTCTGGCTAAACACTTGTTTCCCCTTACCCCACATTTGACCATATTTACTTCAATGGCTCGTTCCGAAAATAAATCAAACAACGGCGATAGACTTGCCAGCGTATCATCATTCGTAGCATTATCCACGATGACCACTTCGAAAGTCCTGAATGTCTGATTTAGCAATGCCCTCAACACAATCTCTATGCAATTTTTCTTTTCGCTTTTGCAATTATAAGTCGGAATAATGACTGATAATCGTTTCATATTATAAATCGCCTCAAAAACCTTGTGCAGTCATGGCGCTAAGCTTTTGAGCCCTGGAACTATGTGTTGCTCTTTTTCACGCGAAGAAACGTGCAAAGACAATTTACGCTTGCACATACCATTTTGAGAACAACTTCTATGTTACTGGAACAGATTTTAGAGCAGCAGCTAACTCTGGGAGCAAGTATAAAGACAATATGCTCGCCCGCATACAGAATATTATCAGGGATCTGCCGCAGTTTTCAATAGCTTACCTCTCGCGATGACCCATTTTTGAGGCAGGTTTGGCTGTAAGCTGTCGGTTTGGAATAAGTTAAGATACTCGCAGGTATATTGCTGATAGGAGGAGGTAAAAATTTTCTTATTTTCAGACAAAATCAGGATAATAGCAGCATGAGTTGTACTCTTCTGCCGAGCAAGCGCACACCATCACCACAACAATATCTGCACAGATTACTGATACCTATTCTGAATAAACCTTTCCTCCTCACGGCGGCGGTCTACACCAAAGCAACAACTTTATCTTGGCGTAACCGAAAAATGCATCCTGCAACCCAATGAGCAATCGATAGAACCAAAAGCTTTTTGTCTGTCTTGAATATCGAAGATGATCGTTTATTCGCTCGTGAATATCTAAGCAGCGTTACTGTAGGTAACTCAACAAAGCCATCGCCAAAGCTGTTTAAGGTATGATTTGCTATCGGCCAACTGCCTGCGGAATCGTTTGGCAATGGCTGTCAATCTGCCCAGGCAGGGAACTTTCGAAGTTGTGTTTGTTGGAATAAGGTTGTATGAAAACATGACTCCGCGGAGCAATTGTGTGATGAATTTGGTTTTTGGCTTGGTTGATTGCTGGGTCAGATGTGAAATAAATTTTTGGAAAGCTTTGCCACTGGTCGATAGAATATTATCGTTCATATGACGCCTCCGTGTGCTCGATAGTCTTTAAATACTATCGGCACATGGAGGTTATTTTTTGTAGAGTAAGCTCAGATCCACCAGCTACATGTAAAAAATGGGTCATCGCGAGGAGTGAGACCTGACGAACATGGAGTGTGCGGTCAAGTATTTGATTTCCTTTCTTGGTATCCTACCGTTTGCTCCACGACGAAGAAATAATGGTAGTGTCATTGCCCAAGAGGTCGCAATGGTCATTGAAAATGTTTACAAATTTTATGTTTTTTATAACTCCTTGGCTTAGTAGAGCTTATGGGATGGCTATTTTTGTCGAATTGGCAGATAACGAGCCTTTTGGTTGTAGGGAGGTTGTATGTGCGCCAAGAACGCTGATGTGGGCAAGAGGCATGGTGTGTACATAGTGTGCCATTCCTGTGGCGCTATCCAGCCCATTATTGTGGATTTAATCGAGGTTGGTGTAGACGTATTAAATCCCATTAAGCGCAACTGTCCTGGTCTGCACTCTCTGGAGTCGAGGAAGGAATTTAGTAGTGACCTTGTTTTCATGAGGGGATTGACACGCAGGATGTTCCGCCAAATGGCGCAGTCGATCAAGTACGCAAAGCGATAGTCGAACTGCTTGAAGGAATGACCATCGATGGAGGAAGGTAAATTCTTGCCACTTCCCACACTGTACCTCTGGAAAAACTGGACGACAACACATTTGCTATGTATGATGAAGCGGGCATTACGAAAAAAGAGACTTTCGACAAGGCCGCCCGTGTCCGCAAGCTCCTACGGCCATGTCACTTCGATTAGATTGACAGTTATAATACAGGAAGAAACCATGACACGAAGAACCCTTCTATTATTGCTGTGTAGCCTCCTGGCACGTGCCTTGTGTCCGACCAGTGCCTATTCAAGTGACTACTATATCAGTCCGATGGGCAACGATTCGAATCCAGGAACTCGGGGTGAGCCTTGGAAGAGCATTGCAAAGGTGAATGACACCAGTTTTATGCCCGGTGACCACATACACTTCCAAGGCGGCAAGATATTTGCCGGCACGATTGTGCTTGACCAGGATGACAGTGGCACATTGGACAAAAGGCTTGTGGTGACGTCTTATGGTGACGGACGAGCAGTCATCGACGGAGCAAACGGTAGCAGCCTCATGGCCAAAGGGTGTAACCACCTTGTCGTGAGGAATCTCAACTTCATCGGTTCAGGGCGTAACGGCGGGAACACACAAAACGGCATTTACATTCTTGATTCACAGGGAATCGAAATTGACCAGGTTGAAGTCAGCGGTTTCAGGAGCAATGGATTATCGGTTGATGGCGTTCGCGATGCTCGGATCACCAACGTGTACGCCCATGAAAATGGCGCTGCCGGACTTAGTGTTGGTTATAGCAAACGGTCAAGAAATTTGTACATCGGCTACTGCGCTGCAAAGAACAATCCGGGGGACCCTTCGAACCTGACAAATCATAGTGGCAATGGCATCGTGGTGGCAAATGCGAAGGACGTAGTAGTTGAATACTGTGAAGCTGCTAATAACGGCTGGGATATGCCCCGCAAGGGCAACGGACCTGTCGGCATTTGGGCATGGAACAGTGATCGCGTAATCATCCAGTTTTGCATCAGCCACGATAACAAGAGTCCTGGGGACGACGGCGGCGGTTTCGACCTTGATGGCGGGGTGACAAATTCAATCCTCCAGTACAACCTTTCGTACAACAATGACGGTCCCGGGTACTTTCTGTGCCAGTTTCCCAATGCACCTGTTTTCAAGGATAACATCGTCCGCTACAATATAAGTCAAAATGACGGTCTCAAGAACAACCGGCGAAGCGCCATCGATATCTATTCTGCCAGCTCGAACTCATCGGGCTGCCAAATCTATAATAACACTATATATAACAGATACGGTGCGGCTGTCGGATTCGGTGGCTTATATATGCCCGACTTCGTGTTACGTAACAATATCTTCATTTGTTTGGGTAAGGTAATTTCAGGCGAGACTCAAAGGGGCAGATTTGAGGGCAATATTTATTGGTCCGTCGATGAGCGAGGACTATCGTTCGATGGGTACGATACGCTTCGAGAGTGGAGTGAGGCGACCGGCCAGGAGAAAATTGGTGAGGAAATTGCTGGCAGATACATCGACCCCCAGTTGGTGAAACCCGGCACCGCAACAGTCATCGACCCGGCAGCGCTTGCCGATATGGTCATATACAGGCTTAATCGTGAATCACCCTGCATCGGCGCTGGCATCCTCCTGAAGCACAACGGCGGCCGAGACTTCTGGGGCAACAGAGTACCAGAATCCCAAAGACCTGCCATAGGAGCCTGCGAAAAGCCACAGTTGTCTCCTCAAAGACAGTAACGGCATCTATGGCAATGGAGAACGAGGTAGTTTTTTGGCAAGTAGGAATTTAGCAATAGGTGAAATTATGAAAAAGAGGAAATGTCTAAGCCTATCAATTGTGTTGTTGACGAGTCTCCTCGTCGGTATTCATATTGTCCCTGCAAGTGCCTTCAATCCTGCTCCAATACGCCGAGAGTATCTATTTGATGAGGATTGGCGTTTTCACCGGGGAGACATAGAAGGGGGCGAATTAGAGACCTTCGACCATTCATCATGGCGCCTGCTGAGCCTACCGCACGATTGGAGTATCGAGGATTTGCCCGGCACGCATTCACCCTTTGACCCGAATGCGTTGAGTACTGTGGACGGTGGATTCACCACGGGTGGAACCGGGTGGTATCGGAAGGAATTCGCCGCAGCAGTTGAATGGCAGGGCAAACGCATCCAATTGCAGTTCGATGGGATTTACATGAATGCCGACGTTTGGCTCAATGGTCGGCATTTAGGGAACCATCCCTACGGATACACCAGCTTCTGGTACGATGTCACAGATTGTGTTCGTTTCGATCAGAGGAACATCCTGGCAGTTCGAGTCCGAAACGAAGGCATAAACAGTCGGTGGTACTCCGGCTCCGGGATATACCGTCATGTGTGGCTGCGGGTCGTGGAGCCTGTCCACGTAGCCCCATGGGGTACTTACGTTACCACGCCCGAGGTCGACGAATCAGAGGCCAAGGTAAACGTAAGAACAAAGGTGGTAAATGAGTCCCGCCGACCGGAGAAGATAACCCTCATTACACAGATACTCGATGCCAAAGGTATTGAAGCTGCCAGGGTCGAATCCAAGCGAGATATCATGCCGGAAACCTCATTAAAATTTAGTCAGGACGCTGTGGTGAAAGTGCCCTCGCTATGGTCCACGGAATTGCCCACACTTTACACTGCCGTGGTCGAAGTCCATGGCGGAAAGAAGCTGCTTGACCGGGTAGAAACAAAATTTGGTATCCGGACCCTTGCCTTTGATGTCGAGAAGGGTTTTCTCTTGAATGGAAAGCCCACCCTTTTGAGAGGGGGATGTGTGCATCACGATAATGGCCCGCTCGGCTCAGCAGCCTATGATCGGGCCGAGCAGCGCCGCGTAGAATTACTGAAGGCCAGTGGCTTCAATGCGATCCGATGTGCACACAATCCACCTTCTCCGGCATTTCTCGAAGCCTGCGACCGGCTCGGGATGCTGGTGATCGATGAAGCCTTTGACATGTGGGCCGACCAGAAGAAGCCGCAGGATTATCATCTTTATTTTGACCACTGGTGGCAAAAGGACATTGAAAGTATGGTGTTACGTGACCGGAACCATCCCTGCATAATTCTGTGGGGCATCGGCAATGAGATCCCGAACATGGATAGTCCAAGCGTAGCTCAGACAGCCAGGAGACTGGCCGATTATGTCCGTCAACTGGACCCGACCCGGCCGGTGACGGCCGCTGTTAACCGTGTTTCGCAGAAGAAGGACCCCTTTTTTGCTGCGCTGGATGTTTGTGGCTACAACTATGCTTTGGGCAATTACGACACGGATCATCAAAGGCTGCCCAAACGAATCATCTATGGCTCCGAATCCTACCCCCTTGATGCGTATGATTACTGGATGGCCGTGTTGGATCGGCCCTGGGTGATCGGCGATTTTGTGTGGACGGCTTTTGATTACATCGGCGAGGCCAGCATTGGTTGGCGGGGGTATATGCAGGAAAAGAACTTCTATCCCTGGAACTTGGCCTACTGCGGTGACATCGATATTTGTGGCTGGAAACGCCCGCAATCATATTACCGTGACGTCCTCTGGAGTGGCAAAACCGAAATCTTGGTGTTTGTGCACCCTCCACAACCCTCCTTTGAACCTAATCCGAAGCGAGAATCCTGGAGTAGATGGCATTTTGACGACGTGTTAGCAGATTGGACCTGGCTGGGACACGAGGGACAAACCTTCAACGTAGAGGTCTACTCATCTTGTCATGAGGTCGAACTGTTTGTCAATGGTGAGTCTTTGGGCAAAAAGGCAACAAACCGTGAAACGCGGTTCTGTGCTGCCTTTGAGGTGCCTTATCGGGCAGGTAGCCTGAGAGCTGTCGGCTATCACAGTGGAAAAAAGGCCGCTGTGGTGGAATTGCACACGGCCGGGAAACCTGTACAAATCAAATTGTCTACCGACCGGAACCGCATCAAGGCCGACGGACAGGATCTGAGCTATATCACCGTTGAATTGCTTGACGCCACAGGCATCCGTCACCCCAAAGCGGAAAATCTTTTGACATTCGAGATACAAGGCCCCGGTTCCATCGTGGCCGTAGGAAATGCCAACCCGATTAGCACGGAAAGCTACAAACGACAGCAACGAAAGGCATGGCGAGGCCAGTGCCTGGTGATCGTCAGGGCGGCCAAGCAACCCGGATCAATCATCCTCAAGGCCTCCGCCCAAGGACTTGAACCTACAGAAGTGGTTATCTCATCGATTCCTTAAAACAGACTGATACCAGTTGTACTTAATTGCGGTGCTTTTAATGGATTATCCAATATAGTAAATGGTGCTCCTTAACGCAGGGAAAGGTCTCAATACTGGATTCTGTTTTTATTTCTGTCCAGCAGGCCACGAGTTACTCACTCTAAATTCGTTATTTAGGTCATCTGTGCCTTCGAAGGATGCTGAAATGCTATGGTCGACGTCATTCGACAAAGAATCTCTGGCAAACTCATCAAGGATCAGTAGCATCTTGAGGCGTGTCTGGCTTATGTCATCACGTGTCTATTGCAACGAAGCCCCGACCAGATGGGTCATTTCGCGGGCATGACAATGCGAAACCCAACATCACAAGCTTGGGCCTTGAACTCATACTTTGATTCTGGACTAATATAATCAGGGGAACAAAGACACGAGCCTCCGCAAATTACCGGTATAGAACCGTCATCAATATCCGTGCACCACTCCCATACATTTCCAATCATATCATATAAACCCCAAGCGTTAGGTTCGATATTTTTCGTGAAGTACGGCCATACAGGGTGATTGTTATTCCCCGCATGGGCGATTCTGGCTGGGTCAAGCGCCTCTTCTCTCAGAAAATCTTTTACGGCCCTTACCTCCGAAAGGAAGAATTCCATCCGGATAAAAGTAAACTTATACCAATCATAGTTAAACATTGCCGAAAAAATTGTACATTATACTAACTATGAGGGCCTGGATTCCTGCTTTCACAAGAATGACAAGGTCAGGTAATCGACAATCAATAGATATAATTGGTATTATATTTGAAAATACTTTAAACGGAAAAAATAAACAAGATTTTTCTGAACTGTACCGTTTGTGCGTGTTTTTCCTGTTGACAAGCCGGCTCATGTAAAGTATTCTTTGATTGGAGTCGGAGCACCGATCTGAGCAGTTGCCTCCCGCTCCAACTTTCTGGTCTGTTTGCGTCTTGGATTATTGGCAAGATGCTTTTTCTTCCTGTACTGTCCAGGGTGTAATTTTGTTGTCTTGGTCTTGAAGAGGAAAAAATGCCCGAATTTGACAGAGAGAAATTCAACGAGTGCTGGGGTTCCACCGAGGTAATCCGAGAATACCAACGAATGCTTTTTACCTTCGGGGATATGGAATTACCTTACGTACTGGTCGCCGAACATGACCGCTTTAGGGACAGGGCTGTTGTAATGAAAGGTCTTGTTTTCCTTAAAAGACCTCACGTAGTGCTGCCTCCGCATTACGGTGGACCGGAGTTCAAAGAGGGTTTTGAACATGCAAACGCAATCCCGCCTGAAGCTGTGTATCTTTTTAGAGCCATGCAAATGCCCTATTCTCAGATAAGTAACAAACCAATTGCTCAAGAGCAGATAGAATATGGCAGCGTGCAGAGTGTACTGGACAAATTTGACCGGGAGATGGAAAGTCAAGAGGACATAGAGACCGGGCTGATAAAGGGAGTTCTTGATGGAGCAGATATCTCTTTGATGAGGTATTCGCTGGGGCTGGCAATCAAATCAGCGCCAGGAAATGTGAAACAATTTTTTGAGCACCTTAGGAGGCAAAGGGGAGAGCTTATAAGGCCTGATGAGAAAATCACTGATGAGGATATAAGAAGACTATTTGGGTAAACTCTTCGATGAGACGAAGAGAGCATAGAGATTTCCATAGTCCTATCTCGCTCGGAGGCGAATTAAGGAGTCGTTGAAATGCAGATGAACACAAAGAGGAGAAAGTATATGAAAAATCGAAAAGCCGGTTCTATTCATGTAAACAAGAGGATTACCCGGAGGGATTTCTTGGGTAGCGCCGCCATGGCCGCCGCCTTCACTATTGTACCTCGCTACGTACTCGGCGGCAACGGCAAGACCGCACCCAGCGAAAAAGTCAACGTAGCCGTCATCGGCACAGGCGGCCAAGGCATTGTCAACATGAGGCAGCTCTTCAACGAGACTGACGTAAACATCGTCGCCCTCTGCGACGTCAACGAGGTAAGTGATTATAGCATGTTCTACTACGGGGGCACTGCCGGACTGAAGCCTGCCCTCGAGCTGGTCCGAAAGCGGTACGGTCAATCCTGTCCAACCTACCGCGACTACAATCAAATGCTCGATGAGGAGGACATCGATGCCGTCCTTCTCGCCACGCCGGATCATTCTCATGCTGTTATCGCCCTCGCCGTCATCGCCAAAGGCAAACACCTATACTGCGAAAAGCCCCTCTGCCGTACCGTCTACGAGACCCGCGTTGTAACCGAAGCCGCCCGCAAGGCCGGCGTCGCTACCCAGCTCGGCAACTTCGGACACTCCAGCGAGGACATCCGCCTTGCCTGCGAATGGATATGGGACGGTGCTATAGGTGACGTCCACGATGTGCACGCATGGACCAGCACCGGCGCTCGCCGGTGGACCAGTCTGACCGACC
>Ga0209636_10004434_pt1 | contig 14309 bp, 13 predicted proteins | sample DeeMarSWOR152_54_FD_187464 | JGI IMG/M metagenome (GOLD analysis project Ga0209636, IMG submission 187464) | Marine sediment microbial communities from White Oak River estuary, North Carolina - WOR-1-52-54 (SPAdes) (version 2) | ecosystem: Environmental > Aquatic > Marine > Intertidal zone >...
AGGGATCGGCCGTCAGCGGTCAACAAACAAGATCAGAGTTAAGGAGGTTCTCTATGTTGAAGTTTGAATACCTCAAACCCAAATCGATCGATGAGGCGATCTCCCTTCATCAGAGCCACGGTGATAAAGCTAGATACATCGCCGGTGGGACCGACGTAATGGTCAGAATCAAGGAGGGCAAGATCAACCCCGAGTATTTGATTTCCCTGAGGCACCTTGAGGGCCTCGACCATATCATTTACGAAAACCGAGAGCTTAGAATTGGTGCCATGGTAACCCACCGGATGCTTGAGCTATCCCCAATCATCCAGAAGGAGTTCCCCATCCTGCTTGACGCAGTAGAAAACATCGGCTCTGTTCAGATTCGAAACGTGGCGACCATTGGGGGGAACATCATCAATGCGGTTCCATCGGCAGATGGTGCGATTCCATTGATTACTCTGGGGGCTCAGGTTCGGATCAGAGGGCCCAAAGGAGAGAGGGCCATGGCTCTTGAAGATCTCTTTATTGGCCCAGGGCAGACGCTTCTGGAACACGGTGAAATCCTTTTGGAATTTGTGATTCCCAAGCTTGCTCCTCATACGGGCGGGGCCTACTGGAAACACACACGAAGGGCGGCCATGGAATTGCCCATTCTGGGGGTGGCCGTTTTGATCTCCTTGGACGATGACATGAAAACCTTCACCGAAGCAAGGATCGGTCTTGGGGTTCTGGCCCCAACTCCTCTGCGGGCAAGAAATGCCGAAGCCATCTTGAAGGGCAATAAGGTGGGCGGTGAGATTCTCAAGAAGGCAGGGAAGGCTGCTGCCGAGGAATGCAAGGCCAGGGACAGTATCCGGGGGGAGGCCTGGTATCGAAGATCCATGGTAGAGGTTCTTGTGCCGAGAATGGCAAGAGTTGCGATGGAAAGGGCAGGGTAATGCCTGAATCGGAGGTGCTTGGATGAAAAAGGTGATCTCGTTTACTCTGAATGGAGACCAGATGGAGCTGGAGGTTGAATCCCACTGGACCCTCCTCTATCTTCTCAGAGAACGTCTGGAATTGACCGGTACCAAATCGGGGTGTGAGAGCGGAGAATGTGGGGCATGCACCGTTCTGGTTGACGGAAAGGCGGTTAATTCGTGTCTTTATCCGGCAATGGAGATCGAGGGTGCGACGGTCACAACCATCGAGGGAATGGCCAAGCCTTCGGGTGAGCTACATCCCCTGCAGCAGGCCTTTGTCGAACATGGAGCTGTTCAGTGTGGCTTCTGCACGCCGGGCATGGTCATGGCTGCCACGGCCCTTCTGAAAGAGAACCCCAATCCAACAGAAGGTGAGATACGCCATGCTATTGCTGGAAACATCTGCCGCTGTACGGGATACGTTCAGATCATAAATGCAATCAGGGTTGCAGGCCAGACCTCTTCGGAGGGGGAGGTCATGCCAAGAAAGGCCGATTAGGCAGTCAGGGAGGCGACTATGGAAGCATTCGGGTGTGTAGGAAAGAGGATCCCCAAACTCGATGCGCAGGACAAGGTGACAGGGAGGTCTGTTTACATTCAGGATCTGAAGGCGCCAGGAATGCTCCACGGCAAGATCCTCCGGAGCAAATACCCCCATGCCAGAATCATCCATATTGACACCTCGAGGGCGAAGAGACTCCTGGGGGTCCGGGCGGTCATTACCGCTGAAGACGTTCCAACAATTCGCCTCGGATTCATGAAAGACCAGACGGCCCTGAAAGCCGGAAAAGTCCGATCATATCGCGACGAGGTGGCCGCTGTGGCCGCGATTGATCCTGAGATCGCTCAAGAGGCCCTTGACCTAATCGAGGTTGAATATGAGTCTCTGCCTGGGGTTTTTGACCCGGAAGAGGCCATGAAGGAAGGTGCTCCTCTGGTTCACGAAGAGAACAAAAGCAATATTCTCAAGCTCCCGTGGAAACTCGTGGCGGGAGACGTGGAGGAGGCAAGAAGGAATTCCCCTTTTGTGGTAGAAGACCGCTTCAAAACGACTTGGGTTACCCATTGTTGCATGGGAGTCGAGGGAGTCGTTGCTGATTTTGATCTGAAAAACGACCTGACCGTCTATCGAAACACCCAGATCCCCTCCCTGGCCCAGAGGGATTTCAACGATGCCTTGCGGGCCATGGGGCTTAAAGGGAGTAGATCTAGAGTGATCCAGCCCACCATCGGCGGTGGGTTCGGTAGTAAGCTGGACACCTATGCGTTTGAATATATTGCGATTCTCCTGGCCCATGTGACCCGGAAGCCGGTTAAGGTCATACACAGTCGGGAGGAGGAGTTTCGGTACACATCAACGAGACAGCCAACCATCGTCGACATCGTTCAGGGGTGTGACCAGAACGGAAAACTCACCTTCAGAGAGATCGCCATGATCCTCGATAACGGCGCCTACACATCGTGGGGAGCGACCACCCCCTCGGTCATGATGATGCCAATATCTTCGCTCTACAGAGTGCCGAATGTTCGTTATGAAGCCAGGTGTGTTTACACCAACAACACCTGGTCCCAGGCCATGCGGGGTTATGGTAACCCTCAGGCAACCTTCGCCATCGACAGCAGCATGGATCAGCTCGCCGAGAAGGCTGGCTTCGACCCCATGGAATTTCGACTCATCAACGCCAATGAGCCTGGCGAGGTCACGCCGCAACGATTCAGGATCACCAGCTGCGGCCTGAAGGAGTGTGTCCAGGAGGTTGGAGAGAGACTCGACTGGGAGAATCGGAAGAAAGGCGAGAAAGTTGAAGGGAGAGGCATCGGGATGGCCTCCTTGATTCATGTGGGAGGGGGCGCAAGGGTATACAAGTCAGATGGCTGCGGAACCATTATCAAGATCGACGACTTTGGGACGGTGAACGTTTTCACCGGAGCTACCGATATCGGGCAGGGAGCTGAAACGGTCATCGCTCAGATGGTTGCCGAGGAGATTGGGGTCTTGTCTGGGGATATCAAAATCATCGATAACGATACCGATGTCTGCCCCTGGGACGTGGGCGTCCATGCAAGCCGGACCACATTTGTGGCGGGGAACTCGGCCGTCATGGCGGCCCAAAAGGTAAAGGAGCAGATCCTGGGAATCGCCGCAGGATACGTTGACCGATGGAAGGATAAGGAGGGGAACAAGCACGAAACCAGGCTAGACGGAGATCCGAACAACCTCAGAATCAGAGACCGGATGGTCTATTCGATCAAGGAGCCTGAGACGAAGATCGATCTCGGGAAGATTCTCCGCGGGGCCCATTACAGCCGGGGGGGAACCATGATCATGGCCGAGGCCTTCTACGACCCGGACAACGAGAACCTGGACCGCGAATTCAAGGGTAATCTCTCCATGACTTATGCCTATGGGACCCACGGGGTTGAGGTCGAAGTAGATAAAGAGACCGGTAAGGTGAAAATTCTGAAGTACATCGCGGCCCATGATGTGGGCCGGGCTATCAACCCGATGCTACTGGAAGGCCAGATCTATGGGGCAGCTGCCATGGGGACCGGCTATGCTCTGACCGAGCGGCTGATCCTGGAAAAAGGCGAGGTGATGAATGCCAACTTCAGAGACTATAAGATACTCACCGCCAAGGACGTAATTCCGGTTGAGCCCGTAATTGTCGAAGTCATCGACCAAGACGGTCCCTATGGCGCCAAGGGAATCGGTGAGCCCGGCTGTGTACCAACAGCCCCAGCGATTGCCAACGCCATTTACGATGCCATTGGGGTCCGTGTAAAGGATCTGCCGATAACGCCCGAAAAGATCGTTAAGGCCTTAAGGGAGAAAGAGGAGGGGTGATTATTCTCCTTAATAAGTTTCAAACTTCTGACGATTGGCTAGTTGCCATCCGGAAACTACCCTATGTCATTCTGAGCGAAGCGAAGAATCTGCAATAACCCAGTTATGTGATGACATTTATGAAAACGAACACTAAGGATCAAAAGGAGATCCCTTTATGAAAAAACAGAAGATTGCGGTTGTTGGAATGGGATACGTGGGTATTCCTGCGGCAGCACTTCTCGCCGATGTTCCCGGGTTTGACGTTACGGGAATTCAACGACAAAGCCAGAGATCGGGGTGGAAGATCGAAGTCCTCAACTCCGGCCACTCTCCCATCGAGGGGAATGAGCCGGGTCTGGAGGAACTCATTGCCAGGGTCGTCAAGAAGGGAACCTTTCGAGTCACCGACGACTTCTCCGTCTTGAGGGAAATGGATACGATCCTGATCGATGTGCAAACCCCGACGGACAGTGCGGATCACACTCCCAGTTACCTCTCCCTGAAGGAGGTATCCAGACGGGTCGGCGAGCATATGAGGACGGGGGCTCTGATCATTATTGAGTCTACTGTGGCCCCTGGCACCACCCAGAACGTGGTTCAGCCCATTCTGGAGAGAAAGTCCGGGATGAAGGCGGGGAAGGACTTTTACCTTGCTTACTCCTACGAGAGAGTCATGCCAGGAAGGTTGATTGAATACATCCAGAATCTTCCCCGTATTGTGGGAGGGATCAACCAGAAGAGTGAGCAGCTGGCAGTGGGTCTCTACAAGACCATTGTCAGGGAAAAGATCTATTCGACGGACATCCTGACGGCCGAGACGTCAAAGACCATGGAAAACGCCTATCGGGACGTGAACATCGCCTTTGCCAACGAGATGGCTCTGATCTCTGAGAACCTCGGGGTTGATGTATTCGAGATCCAGGATTTGATCAATTCCCGGTCCGAGCGACATATGCACTTGCCTGGTTCGGGTGTGGGCGGCCACTGTCTGCCGAAGGACACATGGCTTCTGCGCTATGGGCTTCGGAGATACGGAGAGAGCCCCATGGAGACGGAGTTCATCTCTCTGGCTAGACGAATCAATGATTATATGCCGCAACACATGGCCGAGATGGTCGAGGGGGCCTTGAAGAGGAAAAAGGTCCGCATCCGAGAAGCCAAAGTTGCTATCCTGGGAGTTGCCTATCTGGAGGACTCGGATGACACCCGGAACACGCCGGCCTACAGCCTGATTCGTGATCTCGAGTCAAAAGGGGCAGAGGTCATCGCCCATGACCCTCATGTACGGGAGTTTCCAGAAGTCGATTTGACCAAAGACCTGGATGTGGCCCTCGAAGGGGCCGACTGCATTGCCATCGTCACAAAACACAGGCAGTACTTTGGGTTGGACCTCTCAAAGGCGAGAAGGCTCATGCGAACCGCTATCATCGTGGATGGAAGAAACGTGATTGACGCAACGCGAGCGGAAAAACAGGGATTTTTTTACAAGGGGATTGGAAAGGGGAAGTAGGCGCTATTTCTCACGTGCCCTCACCTGGATCATTTCCGCAATGATGCTGACCGCTATCTCCTCGGGGGTTTCCGCGCCGATATCGAGACCAATGGGGGCGTTGACCCTTCTCAGGAGGTCCTTGGAGATCCCCTTCTCCACCAGATTGTCGTAGACCATCCTGATTTTTCTCTGACTTCCAATCATGCCAATGTATCTTGCAGGGGTCTGGAGAGCCTGTTCGAGAACGATCCTATCGTAGAGATGCCCCCGGGTCACGATAACCAGATAGGAGTTTTCATCGATACCCACTTTTTCCAGGAGTCCCTCGAACGCATCTACCACGACCTCATCGGCGTCCGGGAACCTTTCTCGGTTGGCGAAGTCGTGTCGGTCGTCGGCGACCACCACTTTGAATCCGACCGTCTTTGCCAGGGGAGCGAGGCAGGTGCTGATGTGGCCACAGCCCAGAACGAATACGGTGGAATCCGAGGTAATGGGCTCCAGCAGGACTTCTATCCGCTCATCCCCTCTTTGAAGGGTAAACATCTCGGCACGATTTTCTCCGAGGACCCGATCAATCTCTGGCAGGACCCTCTGAATCAATCGCTCATCGTCCAAAAGGGAGCCAATGGATCGGCCAGACTGATCGATCAGAGCTTTAGACTTTTCGCCGCCGGAATAGGTACCGTCGACCGATACGATGGTTGCCAGGAGAGAGTTGCCACCTCTTTTTCTGATTCTCACAATGGTTTGATAGATCTCCAGAAGATCCGGGGTGTCGGTTGGAAGGGGTTCCACGAGGATTGTCACATTTCCCCCACAGATGGATCCTTCTTCGGCCAAGTTCTTCGCGGTCAGCTCGAAACGAAGGCTGCGTGCTTCCCCGGCTTCCACGACTTGCTTTGCCTCCCGTAAGACTTCTGCCTCAACCGATCCCCCTCCAATGGTGCCAACAAACGACCCGTCAGCCTTGAGGAGAATTCTAGCGCCAACGCCCCGTGGAGCAGAACCGGCTCGGTAGACCACAGTGGCAAGAGCAGCCGGAACATTCTGAGACAGCACCCTCACGATTTCTTCTTCGACAGAGATCATTACCGTTCTCCTGAGCCAAGATTGGAACGAATAAGAGGCCACCCCTCATTTGAGCAACCGAGGAATCAGAAGGAAGGAGTCAGGAGTCAGAAGCCAGGACGGAATTATGATAAAAGCGAAGCAGTTCAGTTCCTTCCTCCATATGAGATATGGTTTTGTGAGTGTTGATAGACATTTTTATTCTAGCTTCTGAATTGTATCACTGAGGGAAAATAACTTCCACAACCGGCGGGTCTGATTCCAGCTGTCCCAGGACGACCCTGTCGATCCTTGGGTCTCGCGAATCGAGAATCACCCTGGCGAATTCCCTCCCCTTCGTCAGTCCCTGGTCTAGATCCACCTTGTTGACAAAGGGAACGACACGGGCCGATCGCGGGGCTCCTTTGATGATGCCGTCCTTGTGCGTGAAGGCCTTAACAATGGCCTCGTAGCTCACTCTAGCCCCGAGAGGAAGGCCCGTGAGGCGTGAGAAAATGCTCGCCCTGAATACCGTTTCCTCATCGAGTAGGGTATCGAATCCATCGGCACCCAAAAGACCTATCACCACCCCGGTGCAGCTAGGGATAACCGGTTCGTAGGATTCAGGCGCCTTCAAGGGCCTTCGGGCCGCTCCATCGGCCTCGACGATAAGGTAGTCAATCTTGCCCGATTTCCACAGCGTGTCCACCTGCTCAGGGGATATCCCCTGGAGTTTTCCCTCCGGGCCCCAGTGGGAAACCACGGTGACATGCTGATAACGGTTCACATTTGCGAGAACCGCCTCCTGAGTCTCACCGAGGGATAGGAAAGGGGTCTGATCGGCCGTGGGCTCGAAAATTTTTGTCGTAGTGGTCGTGATCACCCGATGTCCGGAGGCCGTCAATGTCTTTGCCAACAGGAACATCAGGCTTGTCTTCCCCCCAGCCCCGACAAGACTGATGGCCTCCCGCTCCTTGAGCCCAAGGGACTGTTTTAGGAGATGTTCATATTGACCGTGTCTCATTAGGTGCTGAAACCGTCGAATGTCCCTCACCTCGGTCGTCAGCGGTTTTGACAGAGGATCATTCACCTTTCTTCGCTTTTTTCTTTGTTTTGGGGCTTTTCTTTTTTCCTGTCTCAAGATCAGATAGTGAACGCTTTACCATTTTTCCCTTGTGCCGTGGAAAATCGGCCACAATGGTGACGGTCTTTCCGACCACCTTCTTTATGACGCCCTCCATTTGTCCCTTCCCAAAGGGGAAGGTGACCTTTTCTCCAACGTCCATATCTTCCTCCTTTTAGCCTTACTAGAACGTTCTTAAATCTTATTGAAAAAGCAAGAAAAGTCAAATATGATAAGGCGAAAGCATTAAGTGATCAGCAGTCAGCCATCAGCTAAATCAGGTCTAACAACCGATATGTGAAGGCTCGCATTGCGGGAGAAGGGGGATACGCGATGAAAAAACTCCCCATTTTGGCAGTCGTAATGATTCTGGCCCTGGGGGTCACCTCGGTTGCTCTTTCGCAGTTCTCCACTGTGCGGCCTTCAGCCTTGAAGGGATCCTGGTACCCCGCGGACAGAGAGGCCCTGGAAAGACAGGTGGAGACGTTTCTGGAAAGAGTGCCTCCCAGTGCAGAGGGGAAGAACATTGTGGGGATGATCTCCCCTCACGCAAGCTATGCCTATTCCGGCGAAGTCGCGGCCTGGGGATATAAGAATCTCTCGGGGCTATCCTTTCGTCGTGTCATTATCCTGGCTCCTTCTCACTACGTGCCTTTCGAAGGCGTTTCGATTCCCCGCGTGGGGTTCTATGAGACTCCTCTTGGACAGGTGAGGGTCGATCAGAAATCCTGTGGATATCTCCTGAAAAAACCTCTGTTTCAGAGTATTCAACAAGCACATTTGAAGGAGCACGCCGTGGAAATCCAGCTCCCTTTTCTTCAGAGGACGTTAGAGGATTTCACGTTGATTCCTCTGCTGGTTGGCAGTCTTAAGGAGGAAGATTATGAAAGCGTAAGCAATGAACTCAAAAGGCTCATAGACCCGAACACACTTTTCATCGCCAGCTCTGACTTTACCCACTTTGGCCCTCGATTCGGATACGTGCCCTTCACGAGTGATTTCAAGGAGAACATTTCAAGACTGGACCGTGGCGCCATCGATCTCATCCTCGGGAAAGACTGGGAAGGATTCCTAGCTTACAGGGAGAGGACCCAGGCAACCATATGCGGATTTCGGCCGATTGCGCTGCTTCTGAAAGTCCTTCCATCAAACACTCACGGAAAGCTTCTCCGCTACCGCCTGTCAGGAGACATCACGGGTGATTACACCAACTCGGTGAGTTACGCGTCAATCATCTTCATGAAAGCCGGCAATGAAGGCTAAGATAGCCTGTCAGCTAGACGCCACCCGCTAATTTGTTCTTGACTTATGGTTTCGATCTGCTATATTGAGCCTATCCGATAAAGTCAAACTATCCGTGAGGGTGGGACGGAAAGCCACGGGTCTAGAGTAAGACCCCTCAGCTTCCGAGATTTGGTATCATAATGACTTCTCTAGACAGCCGGGTTGCCCAAGAGGTGACACGGTTTTTTCGCTTTTCGGGGTAGTATTGTTTTTTGGGGTTTCGCATCTTTTACGAGAATGTCGCAGAATGCTCCGACTTTTAGTCGGGGATGAATGTCACGGAATAAAATTCAAATTCTGTCCTTTTCCATAAGGACTTTAGAATGAAAAAGGAAGGGAAGATAGACAGATGAGAATGGATATTAACTGTGACATGGGAGAGAGTTTCGGTGCCTATAAGTTGGGTCTGGATGAAGAGGTCATCAAATATATAACCTCGGCCAATATCGCCTGTGGTTACCACGCCGGTGACCCCTTGGTCATGGAAAAGACAGTCTCCCTGGCAAAGGATCACGGGGTCTCGGTGGGAGCCCACCCCGGTTTCCCTGACTTGATGGGTTTTGGAAGGCGAAATATCGACGCTACATTGGCCGAGATAAAGGGTTATGTGATTTATCAAATAGGTGCATTGCAAGCATTTGCCACAGCTCAAGCGGTCAGGGTTGAGCATGTCAAACCCCATGGAGCTCTGTATTTGATGGCGGTAGAAGATGAAGAGATATCCGAAGCTATTGTAGAGGCGATTGCCAATGTTGACAGGAATCTTATCTTTGTCGCATTGGCCGGATCCAAAGGGGAAAAGATGACCAAAATCGGTGAGAAGATTGGTCTGAGGGTAGCCTATGAGGCTTTCCCCGACAGGGCATACACGCCTGAGGGGACACTGGTTTCTCGGAGACAACCTGGGGCGGTTATCAAAGATCCCGATGTGGTCGCCGAGAGAGCTTTGATGATGGCGAAAGAGGGAAAAGTGGTGGCTATCGATGGCACGGAGATCCCATTTAGGACGCAGACCCTATGCGTGCATGGAGACACCCCCGGTGCGGTAAATCTGGTCAAAAAGATCAGGGAGACATTGATCCAAGCCGGTGTGGAGGTAACCTCCTTATCTAGATTCGTTTGATTGAACTTATCTAGGGGGGGAAACGTTATGTATGACAGCCCCCGATTTCTCCTGGCAGGTGACAGGGGTTTTCTGCTGGAATTCGGAGCGGACATTGACCCCGAGATCAATCGGATGGTGCGAGAAATGTTCCTATCCCTGGAGAAGATGCCCATGGATGGCGTCACCGAGGTCATTCCCACCTACCGTTCCATCCTTATCTTCTATGATCCATTCCGCATCAAGCCCGAAAGATTGAGGGCCGAAATCTTGGATCGTGAGAGCAAGCTGGACAAATTGGAAATCCCACCGCCTGAGACCGTAGAGATTCCGGTCACCTACGGAGGGGATCTCGGACCAGATCTTGAATTCGTGGCCCAGCACAACAACCTGTCACCGGAGCAGGTCATCGAGATCCACACCTCTGGAACATATCTCATCTACATGCTCGGTTTCACACCCGGATTCCCATTCTTGGGGGGATTATCGGAGAGGATCTTCACGCCCAGGCTCGAAAATCCCAGGCAGTTGGTGCCCGCTGGTTCTGTGGGAATCGCCAACAATCAGACAGGCATCTATCCCATCGATAGCCCGGGAGGATGGCAGCTCATCGGGAGAACACCGATAAAGCTCTACGACCCCACGCGGTCTCCTCCCATCCTTCTCAAGCCCGGAGATTATCTGAGGTTCAATAGGATTTCGAGGGAGCAGTTCCACGAGATAGCCGGGAGAAGTGAGGGGAAGTAGTGGAGATCTTTGAGGTCATTCAACCAGGAGCCTATACAACTGTTCAAGATAGGGGTCGGTTTGGCTATCAGCAATCTGGCGTTCCTATATGCGGAGTGGTAGACTCATTCGCCTACCGGGTGGCGAATGCTCTGGTTGGAAACATTCAAGGTGAGGCTGTCTTGGAGGCAACCATTCTTGGGCCTACCCTAAAGGTACTAAACCCGGGTGTGATTGCGGTTACCGGTGGAAACCTCTCACCCCTTCTCAATGATTCTCCCCTGCCCATGTGGGAATCCGTGGCCATCCATCCGGGGGACACACTCCATTTCAAGGGGGTCAAAAGTGGCTGCCGGGCTTATATCGCGGTGGCGGGTGGTATTGATGTCCCTGTGATTATGGGCAGCCGTTCTACCTATGTAGCGGGAAAGATTGGAGGGATCGATGGTCGTCCATTGGCAGCAGGGGACGGTCTGAAAAGGGGGGAAGGCAAAGGAAAGGCCGGAATCCAGGTTCCTTCAGGCCTGGTTCCCGATTACACGGATGACATAGAAATTCGGGTCATTTTGGGGCCCCAAGATGACTATTTCTCGGACGGTATCGAAAGATTCTTCACTTCGATTTTTAAGGTGAGCGCGAAAGCGGACCGTATGGGGTATCGACTCGAGGGGGCCCCAATCACGCACAAAGAGGGGGTTGCGAAGAGCATCATCTCCGAACCCAGTGTGCCCGGCGGTATTCAGGTGCCCCCCGACGGCCAGCCCATCATCCTCCTGGTCGAACAGACGGTGGGGGGGTATACCAAGATTGCCACGGTCATTTCCCCGGATATCGGGAAGGTGGGGCAGGCAAAACCGGGCAATCGGATCCATTTCCAACCCGTGGAGCTCGAGGAAGCCCACCGGATTCTGAGGATGGAGGAGGAAAAGATAGAGTCAATCCAGGCCTTGACTTCTCGAGGCTAAAACCAGAAAGGGAAAGGGGGTGATACTCTGTCCGACCCTCGTGGTCCCGTCGCAGCAGAATCACAGTTTGCACTAAAATCGTTGACAAGGGTTTCTTGTATTGCTAAATTTGGCCTCGCCCGGGGGTGGGCAACTACCAATCAAGCAAAACTCTCGGCAATGGGAGAAGGAGGTGAGGAAGCGAAGCTTTTAGCACAATTTTGGTACGTTCTTAACACTTTGACAGGAGGTGTATAGAAATGAGAACTAGATGCTCAACAATCTCCATTGTGTTCCTAGTACTGGTAGTGGTGACCATGGCCCTGATGGCTTCCCCTGCCAAGGCGGCGCCACCAAAGGAAATCAAGATAGGGGTTATCCTTCCCCTGTCCGGCCCTCTTGCTCCCACGGGTAAAGCCTTGAGGGAAGGGGTCGAATTGTGCGCCGATATCGTCAACAAGAAGCACCCGGACCTCAAGATTTCCATCGCTCAGTGGGAGGGAATTCCAAATCTCGGAGGGGCGAAGATAAAGCTCATTTTTGCCGACCACCGAGGAGACCCGGGTTGGGGGGCCGATCAGGCGAAGAGGCTCATAAGGGATGAGAAGGTTGTGGGCCTCACGGGCTGTTACAATAGCTCGGTAACGAAGACGGCATCGGTGGAAGCCGAACGAGCAGGTATTCCCTTCGTGAACGGAGAATCAACCTCTCCGGCACTTACCAAGAGGGGTTTCAAGTGGTTCTGGAGGGTCACGCCCCACGAAACCTGGTTTACCGCAGATCTCTTCAACTTCTTGGATGGCCTGACAAAAGGGAAGGCGCGCGGCGTAAAGGCGATCGCCAAAGGGCAGATCGACAAACTGGCTGTCGCCACGGAGAACACCGAATGGGGCGCAGCCGCTTTGGCGGCCATTCAGGAGTTTGCCGCCAAGCACGGGTATGAAATTGTCGAGTGGTTTAAGTACCCACATACGGCAGCAGACCTGACCAGCGAGGCGAGAAGGATGATGGCCTCCGGGGCCAACACGTATCTCTTTGCCTCCTATCTCGCGGATTCTATCCTGTTCATTAAGACGCTGAAGGAGCTGGGTGCAAGCCCGACCTTGATCTGGGGACAGGATGCCGGATTTGTCGAAGCGGATTTTGGCAAGACTCTGGGAGCTGCTGTGAACGGCATTCTCACCCGTGATCTCTTCTCGCCTGAGTTGGGCAAGGTTAAACCGGTGGCAATGCAACTGAACAAAATATACAAACAAAGAGCGGGGTATGACTTCAGCGGGAGTTCCGCACGAGACTTCGTCGGGCTCCAGGTTTGGGCTCATGCGCTCAACAATGCCAAATCGACCGACCCGAAGGCAATCGCAAAGGCGCTCAATGCACTGCACATCTCCAGCGAGGAGCTTATCATGCCCTGGAAGGGTGTACGCTTTGGCTCACCGTTCCCGGGCGATACCCAGCAGAATGAGCTGGGGTCTGGGGTAATTAATCAGCTTCAGGGATTTCCAGGTGGGAAGTATCAAGTCGTCTATCCCTTTGAATTCGCCACCGCGGATATGGTGTATCCGTTCGGGGGCTGGAAGTAAAAGGGTTAAACTCTAGCCGGCATGGTGAGGTGAGGAGCATAGCCAATACACGTTGGTTATTCTCCTCACTCCTGTCTCCTCTTAGAAGATGGAACTCGCTACCCAATTAGTAACATACGGCGTCCTTATGGGGTGTATCTTTGCCTTTATCTCTTTGGGCCTATCCCTCATCTTTGGGGTAATGAACATTGTTAACTTCGCCCATGGGGAATTCCTGATGGTGGGAATGTATGTTGCTTTCTTGATCTCGTCTTATCTCCCGCTGGACCCCCTTGTCTCCCTCCCCTTTGCGGCAGGGTTGGGATTCATACTCGGCGTGATCAGTTATCGACTCCTGATTACCCATATTCTCCGTGGCCCTATGGTGGCCCAGCTCTTTGGGACGTTCGGATTAATGCTGTTCCTTCGCTATCTGGTTATGTTTATCTTCGGCCCTGATGTTCGGACCCTTTCCCATGGAGTTCTGGTGGGAAAAACCATTTCCCTGGGCTGGATTAGCCTGGATGCGAGCAAGGTGATGGCGGCAGGGCTCTGCGTGCTGTTCTTTGTGTTCGTCTATTGGATGATAAACCGGACAAAGCTGGGGAGGGCTTTGAGGGCCACCTCTCTTGACGCAGAGGCCGCCCGGTACATGGGTATAGATACTGAGAAGATGAATGCCTTGGCCTGGGGGATTGGCGGAGCTACGGTGGGGGTAGCCGGTGGGCTCCTCGCCCATTTCTATTACGTAACCCCAACCATAGGGATGGTCTTTATCCTGATTGCCTTTGCTACCGTTGCCTTGGGCGGATTTGGAAGCATTTCAGGAGCTTTCCTTGCCGGTATCATTATCGGCCTCATACAGGTCCTGGGAGGACATTACCTGAGCGAACTGAAGTTTACGTTCATCTATATCGCTTACTTCCTGACCGTGGTATTGAGACCTCGGGGTCTTTTTGGGTGGTAACAATGGGCCAGCTATTAAGGGATATCTTCTCATTTGGAGACCGCCCCTTCTCTGAAAGAGTCGTCCTCCTTGTTTTTGTGGTAGTCGTCCTCATCTTCCCCTGGCTTGTCGAGTCAGCTTACGGCAGGGCGGTCATGACTAAGTTCCTCCTCATTGCCCTCTTTGGTCTGGGCTGGAACCTCATCGGTGGCTATGGGGGGCAGGTTGACCTCGGGCAGGCGAAGAATGTAGGGTTTGGAGCGTATGCCACCGCACTGATGATGTTCCACTGGCGTACCCCGTTCTGGC
>Ga0209636_10004436_pt1 | contig 14308 bp, 18 predicted proteins | sample DeeMarSWOR152_54_FD_187464 | JGI IMG/M metagenome (GOLD analysis project Ga0209636, IMG submission 187464) | Marine sediment microbial communities from White Oak River estuary, North Carolina - WOR-1-52-54 (SPAdes) (version 2) | ecosystem: Environmental > Aquatic > Marine > Intertidal zone >...
CATGTTGTATGAGCAAGGCGAACCTGCAACAACATACACTGTGCATGTGAAGCAAAGCGAACTGGCAAAACAGCTTGGGATCAGCCGACAGGCGTTAAACGTGCACCTACGCAAACTTCGAGACCTTGGTTGCATCAGAACCGGTAGAGGCTTTATTGACGTAACTGAGGAGGGTCTCAGAGCGCTAGGGATTTTTGTGAATCCAGCCTTCGTATTCATCAAGATTTCTCCGCTTAGAAGGGATGAAGCATATCAGAAGATGCTGCAATTTCCAGTTCAAAGAGTATTTAGGGTGGCTGGTGACATGGATGCGGTTCTCGTGGTAGAGCGGGAAAGGTTGGATGAAGCGCTCCGAAGGTTGGCTGTGGTGGAGGGAGTTCAAGACACGAAATCCTATATTACCATTCAAACACTGAAGTAGAATCGGAGGATATTCGTTGAAGCTGCTCGAACATGAGGCGAAGTCAATCTTCTCTGAATATGGAATACCTGTTCCTAAGGGGGAACTAGCGACCTCTCCATCGGAAGCTCGCAATGTAGCTTCAAAGCTCAACACGTCAGTGGCTGTCAAGGCACAAATCCCCGTGGCGGGAAGGGGAAAGGCTGGTGGAATAATCTTTGCAGACTCGCCTGCAGAGGCTGAAATGGCCGCCAAGAAGCTGATCAACAGGCAGATAAGAGGGATTAAGGTAGACAACGTTTTGGTGGAGGAGAAAATCTCCATTCTCAGGGAGCTGTATTTCGGCATAACGGTTGATCGGGCGCGTCGTAGTTACGTCGCCATAGCCTCTTCTGAGGGCGGCATGGAAATAGAGGAGGTCGCTGCAAGAATGCCGGAGAAGATAAACAAAACCTTTGTAGATCCATTGCGCGGGTTTCATTCTTATCACGCTTGTCAAATTGCCGCCGAGTTGGGCTATGAAGGGAAACGGATGCTGAACCTTGCTGGAATTCTTTTTAAGCAGTATAAGCTTGCCATGGACTACGACGTGGAACTAGCCGAGATGAACCCCCTTGTCGAAACATCCGATGGAAGATTTGTCGCCGCAGATACTCGGCTCATAATAGATGACAACGCACTTTACCGACATCCTAAGTTTAAGAAACGATTGACGGAGAAGACCAAGCTTACCCCTCAAGAATTGGAAGCTCGAAGAAGCGGATTAGCATATGTCAAACTCGACGGGAGCATAGGTGTCATCGGGAACGGCGCAGGCCTGGTGATGTCCACTCTTGACTTGATCCAGCTGTATGGGGGAGAACCTGCAAACTTTCTGGATGTGGGCGGAGGGGCTTCCTCTGATAAGATGGCGGCAGCTCTTAACATCGTTCTGTCTGATCCAGGAGTTGACGTTGTTTTCGTTAATATTCTAGGGGGCATCACCAGATGTGACGAGGTGGCTAGAGGAATTCTTGAAGCGAAAAGAAGAACAGGCTTTCGTAAGCCTATGGTGATAAGGTTGATGGGAACAAACGAGGAGGAAGGGAGACAGATTCTCACAGACGCCGGGATTCACGTTTTACATAGTATGGAAGAAGCCGCTGGAAAAGCCGTGGAGATCGTGAAGCCTGGAGGGTGATCATTGGGAATCTTTGTTGATAAGAACACTAAGGCTATCGTTCAGGGCATAACAGGAACTCAAGGCAGCTTCCACACTAGGTTGATGCTTGATTTTGGAACTGAGATTGTCGCTGGTGTGACTCCTGGGAAGGGAGGAATGCAAATACACCGAGTTCCAGTCTATGACACCGTGGAGAATGCTTTAGAGGAGCATGCGGCGAACGCCACGATAATCTTCGTTCCAGCTCCATTCGCTGCCGACGCCGCCCTTGAAGCCGTAGAAGCCGGACTGAAAACCGTCGTGATGATTACCGAGCGCATTCCCGTGAAGGATGCTATACAGATTATGGCCCACGCGAGACAGCACAACGCAACCGTCATCGGCCCAAACACGCCTGGCATAATCACGCCAGCTGAGTGCAAGCTCGGTATCATGCCAGCGCATGTCTTCAGCAAAGGAGTTGTTGGGATGGCGTCGAGAAGCGGAACTCTAACGTATGAGATTGCAGCAGGTCTCTCAGCGAGGGGGCTGGGGCAGTCGACGTGCCTCGGCTTGGGGGGAGACCCTGTTGTCGGTTTGAGTTTTGTGGAGGTGTTGAAGGAATTTGAGAAGGATGAGTCCACTAGGGCTGTTGCCCTCATAGGCGAGATCGGGGGAAACTTGGAAGAGAACGCCTGTGAGTTCATGTCTAAAGAGGGCTACGAAAAGCCGGTCGCTGCTTTCATAGCTGGCAGAACGGCGCCGCCTGGGAAGAGGATGGGGCACGCCGGAGCGATAATCATGGGTGGGGCTGGAACCGCCCAGAATAAGATTGAAGCTTTGGAGGCGGCTGGTGTTGGTGTGGCTGAAAAGCCTAGAGACGTTGCGAGGATTTTGGCTGAGAAGCTGGAAAAAGATGTATTTTAAAGTCGGCAGGATGCTATATTAGATGTGAGAGTAGCCGCCGGCATGTCTGAGACTGGTTTTTCTAGAAGAAGGTCGCCAAGGGTTGTGATATCTAGGAAGAGGTACGTAGTTATTACAAAGAATGGTGTTAAGTTCGCCCGGGAGTGCTACTGCTCTTCAGGTAGTCTGCCTGGAACCCAGATTGAGCTCTATGGTTTTCTCCTCTCGTTGCTCTCTTTTGGCGGCGTCTTGCCTTTGGTTGCTGTTAGGCGTTGGCGTCGCACCAAGATCTTAAGAAAGGCGTCAGATAACCAGTTTGCTGTTGTGACTGGTAACGTTGGTGTTTTGCCGAAGAAGGTGGTTGAGGAGGCTATGAGGGAGATTTGGGGGGAGTGTCCGAAGTCTATTTATGTATGAGTTGTTTTTGTTGTTTGGAAGTTGGTGATTGCTTTGCCTATTATGGATCCCTTCAAGAAGGCCCTTGCTCAGAAGCATAGGTTAAGAATGAAGATTTGTAGGGAGTGTGGGGCTAGGAATGCTGCTAGTGCTGTTAAGTGTAGGAAGTGTAGGAATAAGAATTTGAGGTGGAAGAAGAGAGAACTCGTTAGATAGCATTTTGCCACGTTTATTTATTGCGAGGTGGCTTCCTCTCTGGATGCAGGTTCACTTTTACTTGCTTTCACTAGTTATATTTCATGCATGCAGAAGATGCTTTATTTTGTTGTGGTGCGAATTAGATGTCGGAGACACTGGAATGAAAGTTGTGCTTCGCATCGGCGGTTCCGTCGTCGCTTCACCGCCCGATCCAGCGCTGATAAGCAGGTATGCGGATCTGTTGAGGAATCTGAAGAAGCAAGGTCATGAATTGGTCGTTGTGGTTGGAGGCGGGAAAATAGCCCGGGACTTGATCGAGTTAGCAAAGAAGATAGAGTTGAGCGAGCCAGACCAAGACGACCTTGCCATCTCGGTCTCAAGATTGTTTGCTCAGTTGCTAGCTAGGAAAGTGGGTGGTCTGGAGTCTAAGGTTGTTCCCATATCGATTCCTCAGGTTGCTCAGCTGCTGGGCGAGGAGAAAATCGTGGTCATGGGTGGATTGAGACCGGGAATGACCACAGATGCCGTGGCCGCCATGATCGCTGAGACCGTTGGCGCTGATCTTTTGGTTAAAGCCACGGATCAGGAAGGGATATACACAAAAGATCCCGACAAGCATCCGGATGCCCAGAAGATCGACGAATTGAGTTTCGACGATCTGTTGGGGTTATTTGAGGAAGATAAGCACAGGGCCGGGATACACCAGATTTTGGATCCCGAGGCTGTTCAGGTTCTTCAGAGAAGCAAGACAAGGACAGTTGTGGTGAACGGGTTTAAGCCTGAGAATGTTTTGTCGGCCGTTAAAGGGAAGATGGTTGGCACATTAATCAGGTAGCTGTTTGAAGTTTGTCGGCTACGTTTCTATAGCAGGTAGGTGAGGCTGCGCCGTCTCTACGGTGATTGCACCTACCCGCTTCTCGGGTTCGTGCACTAGAAGAAGAACCACGAGCAACGCTACAAACGTGAATCCGAGGCTTATGAAGAATGGAGACTGAGGCAGGACGCTTTCATAGAGAAAGCCACCAAGCAACATGCCCAAGCCCATGATAATATAACCGACAAAATTGTTGAATCCAACTACTTTACCCCTGTTGACCGGGTGTACTAGATCCGTTGAAAGCGCCATCGTTCCTGACATCACCATCATCTGAGCGAAACCAAACAACGACATGGAAATAAGAACCATGGAGAAGTCACCAAAGACAAACACCAGTGTGGCCACACCAAAAATACCCAAACCGAGAAGCATCGGAATCTTCCGTCCAACCTTATCAACCATCTTGCCGATCGGAAGAGAGGCCACAACCATAGTAACCAAGAGAGGAATATGCGTAAAATACCACTGCTGCTCAGGTATCCCCAACACATCCCTCGCATAAAGCGCATTAATAACATTGGTAAGAGAAATACCAAACATTAAGAGTGTCCTAACCGAAAACAGCCACAGCACCGTCCTAGGCACAACCTTCCAAACCCCAACGCTCTCTCTAACCGCCTTTGGATAAGAAGAAAAGAAATAGCTGAAGCGAATTAGCTGCCCGTCCGTCGTCCTTTCCTTCAACCTCAGCCGCAACACAGCCGCAGCAAAAAAAAGCCCAGTCATCAATAGATAAATGATCCTTTGCCCGGTAACCTTCCCCAACCAAGCAAAAATGAATATAGCAATCACAGGACCCGGGGTGTTGAACGTCCCGTGAATAAGCTGGATGATCGAAGAACCCATACCTCTACGCTCTGGAGGCAACGAATCCTGCACCATCGCAAACAAAGCCGGCTGATAAATCAGACAGAGACTACTAACAATTGACCCTAGTAAGATGAAGTGCCAAGTAGGAGCAAATGCAAAAAACAGAAACGACAAAGCCATTGCAAAAGTCATCGTTGAGATCAGCCAACGCCTCCCATACTTATCCGCGAGATAGCCGCCGGGAAAAGCCACAATCGCCATGGCCAAGAAGTTGCCGAGACCTATCAGTCCTAACGCTACGGGAGGTCCACCTAGAGCTTCAACATAATACTGAAAGTTAGGTAGAGGCATCTCCATGGCAATATCCATTATCATCCAGCTAAACACTAGAATACGATAGTTACCTGTGATAAAGGAGAACTCTCGCTTGAGAAAGTCTACTAGTGTCATGGATTTCGCCTTTTTCTGAAAGGAGAAAACACCTTGTGATATAAGGCTTGACTTCGGAAAACATTCGTAGATGTTTCAAAGTCAACTTATGCGGCTGTCGAGTGGAGTTCCTTCGAAACTTTTTGGATGTGAGTTGATGGATATCCGGTCTAATAGGCTGGGCTTAACGTATTTTCAGTTCTAGGCTAATCATGTCGCCTTTCTTGAAGCCCATCTTGTTGAAGAATCTAAGTAGGTTCCAGTCGTTCCATCTCACCAGCGTGTAGACTACATTCACTCCCTCTATTCTGCTTTCTTTTGCTTCTGGCCTCTCCTCTTTTCCCGTGCGCTTGAAGTTTTCTATGAGGCTTTTGAAGAGGGTTTTTCCGATGCCGCGGTTCTGGTATTCTGGGTCCACGCCTAGGGTGTCTATCCATCCAACCGTGTCAGGCACCCCGAACTCCCATCCACTCACGTACCCGAGTATGAAGCCCACGACCTTCCCGTCTATTTCCGCGACCAGGGCAGGTCTAGGATAGATGTCCACGTGTCCAATCTTCCTTCTCCAGTAATCTCGTCTCGATTTGCCCAAGATTTTCCTGTCGATCTCGACTACTGCATCTAAGTCGTTTTCTGTGAGTGCTCTAATCTTTGATCCAGATATCATTTTTATAGACCTCTTGGTATGCGATGTCTAACTCTGGGTTAAAACTCTTGTGTTCTCTGGCACGCAGTTGTCATTTTGGAAAAAATTAATAGAAGCGAGGGGTCAGTTTGTGAATGGTGCAGGGGTAGCAGAGCCTGGTCAATCCTTATGGATGGACTTTATGCGCGGGACTCAAGATCCCGTCCCGAAGGGGTACATGGGTTCAAATCCCATCCCCTGCACCAAACTCATCGGTGTTCTTGTATCTGTCTTCTTTTCCTTTTGCATTCTTGATGAAATGATATCCACTCATCGAATTTATTCTGGTTGTTCTTCCAGTAGGTTTTCTGCTCCTTTGTCCACGCCTCAATTCCCATCTTCCTTCTCCTAACAAGATTGTCGAGAACAAGTAGGTGCGTCCTCATGATGGGGTCAAAGGCGAACTGGATGAGCTCGGTGCATGGAAAATCATCACATGACGAGCAGTCCTGAAACCCCCTCTCCAAAACGCACCGATAAATAACACACACTCTGTGTTTCTCTGCCGCAAAACAGTCCTCAGCCTGACACCCGCAACCATGACATATCCCCTCAAGGAAGGTACTGCAAACCCCACAATAGAGTCCACAAGGAGCCGCTAACCTCAACCGTTCAGACATCAACATTCCTCCACAAACATGTGATCTTCGGAATATACGTGCATTTCAAACTTGTTCCTTAACTTTTATAACAACCGCTGAGGAGATTTCTTTGTTCCGCGAGGGACCCGCTGTGGAAGCATTAATAGTTATAGACATGCTCAACGACTTCGTGACTGGCAAGCTAAAAAACGAGAGAGCAAGACACATCATCCCCAACATAAAGAAGCTTATCCAAGCCGCCAAGGCCAAAGATGCTCCCGTAGTCTACAGCAATGACGCCCACCTACCAGCTGATCCGGAACTCAAGAAGTGGGACGAACACGCAATGAAGGGAACAGAAGGCGCTGAGGTCATACCGCAACTGAAACCAGGTAAGGGCGACTACATATTTGAGAAGAGAACGTACAGCGGCTTCTTCGAGACAGGGTTAGACCTCTTACTCAGGGAAATGGGCGTAGACACACTAGTTCTCACAGGCTTAGACACAAACATATGTGTCCGACACACCGCCGCCGACGGCTTCTTCAGGGGCTACAAGATAGTTGTGCCCAGAGACGCCACAGAAGCGCTTAGCGAGCAAGAACACCGGCAGGGACTTGAATACATCAAAAGAGTCTATGACGCAGACATCACCGAAACCGACGACATGATAGAGAGATGGAGTGAGGGGTTAGGTCGGCCAACTTGACCTCGGCCAATGTTAGGAAGAAGTTCTTCATACAAATGCAATTAATCTCGAACGAAGAGAATCAAAACGCCAGCGCTACCAAGCTTGCCGTGCCAACCAAATGAGTTTTATGTCTTCTTCAGCTATTAGCTGGTGAGTCGTGCCTTTTGGGATGTAAACAACCGTCTTGGGCTCAACTTCAAACTCCGTATCTCCCACTATGCCTTTTCCTCTACCTTCTAGAACTATGAAGAGTTGGGGCCAAGGGTCTTTTTCTCCTTCTTTGTTCAGGATCTCTCCTTTCTTCACTAGTATCCAGCTGGACCGCAATCCATTCCAATATGCTAGTGGAATCGGATGGGCTCCGTGAGCTTGACCTGCAAGCTCAGGCTTCAATTGTTTTATCTTGATTCTTCCTGGGGCAAAGAAATACGTTAGAAGAGCTTTTCAGACCTCCGATATTTCTTTTGTATGTTCCTTTTTGAAAATCTCAAATTCTACGGGTCTTTTTTCATCCATTCTGGCCCTGGCAGCGAGCGCAAAAGCATCAGCTTTTTGCATCAAGACATTTGTCAACACCTGATTTTTCATCGAAATCTTACGATCAGCATCCTCAACGCGACCCTCAATCACTTTGGGCTTATCTCCAAGGATTAGTGTTGCAGTCTCTCCAGTATCTGTGAGTTCTACACAAATCTTCATTTCGCCTTCAGTCGGTTTGATAAGGTCCATATAGAATTCTGCGTCCTCCAAGAGCGTCTCCAAGACTTTTACACATTCATTCATGGGGCTCACACTCATTGAATTAGGCTTAGGATTGCACGCTGAAGAAATTGATTTTTTCGCATGATTGCTTCGCAGTCTAGGATGAACATGCGACCAGCGACACGGCTTGCTAGCGCTTTTCCATTCAAGAGACATACAGACGCAGTTCTATGATTCTTTCTTGCCTAGTCGAACACACTCCTTTTATTTTTTTACTGTCTTATAGTCATTAGTCCAGAAGGATTATGGAGAATGGTATCCCGACAGATTGTGCTGAAAATCAGCGAGTTACTGAGAGAGGAGTATCCTGAAGCAAAGGGGACAGCGCTCAACTTCAGCAAGCCTGTGGAGCTTCTGGTTGCCACGATTCTCGCTGCCCAGTGCACTGATGAGAGGGTTAACAAGGTTACCGAAGACCTCTTCAAGAAATATGCGACCGCGGAGGACTACGCTAAGGCCGACCTCGAAGAGCTGGAAAAGGACGTCAAACCGACGGGCTTCTACAGAGTCAAAGCCAAACGTCTCAAGAAATGCTGCGAGATGCTCGCTGAAGAGTACGATTCTGAAGTCCCCCAGAATATAGACGAGCTAACCAAATTACCAGGTGTCGCGAGGAAGACGGCGAACCTCGTGCTGTCAAACGCCTTCGGCATCAATCAAGGGATCGCGATGGACACGCATGTGAGGCGGCTGTCGAAGAGGCTTGAGCTGAGTGAAAAGAAGCAGATCGACAAGATGGAGAGGGATCTGATGGCGCTGATTCCAAAAGAGAATTGGTTCGACTTCACGCGTCTAATAGTAACCCACGGAAGAAATGTCTGTACGGCGAGAAACCCGAGATGTGGGGAGTGCGTGTTGAAGGGACTGTGCCCCTCTGCTTTCACCTTCTAAGCAATGTATCCTTTACCTGTCTTCTCAAAATCCTTCACAATTTCAATGACTTGTTTTGGTATGTCAATAGCATCCAATGGTATGTCTTTTAGCAGGGACCATGGTCCGGCCTTAGCCAGTTGTGAAGCAACATGGTCTTCCCCGAAAGACTCTCTGGAAATTTGATATACCAACGGCCTCACCTTTGACTCACGCACATATCCCAGAGCATGCAGATATTCGTGAAGCAAAAGAACGTAAACGAAGGCGTTTATTAGGCGCCTAGATTTTGTTGTCGCTTCAACTATGTGAACAAGAGCTCGATTCAAGACTATGTTGTTAGTTCCCAAGGGATGATAAGCGCCAAGTCGAAGCGGAAGATCATCAAGAAACAGCATCATCCCTATCCTATGTTTTCCCAGAGATTTCTTCACTGTATCTTTCACTATTTCCCAGACTTCACCATATCTTTCAGCGCTTTCCAATCTGGAATTGTAGCCATTGACCCTCGAATAAATATCATTTCCGCCTTCACTCATGGTACTCCCCTCATCAGATGGGGCAAAGCTTGTAGAGCAGAGATGGCAAATATTACTCTTTCTTTTTGAAGAAGAGCCAGTTTTTCCTTCCCTTGAACCTTATCAAACAGTAAGTTCCTTTCAATCTTTCGCCTTTGATCTCGAAGATCAGCTTGTTCTCCTTTCTGTCTTTCAGAACGTAGCGTCCCTTATCCCAAATTTCAACAGTACCTGCGCCATACTGCCCCTCTGGAATCGTCCCCTCAAAATCTGCGTATTCAATAGGATGGTCTTCTACCTGCACCGCGAGTTTCTTCACGCTACTCTTTGTGGGCGGCGTTTTTGGAACAGCCCAACTCTTCAAAACTCCGTCCATCTCCAACCTCAAGTCGTAATGCAGATGTGTGGCTTGATGTTTCTGAATCACGTAGATATTCCCACCCGGCTTCTCCTCACCGCCACTGGGCTCCTTTGTCTTCTGGAAATCCCTTTTCTTCAGATATTCTTCAAGCCCCATCTTCAAGCCTCAAGTCAGAAAGATAGTCCAACCGATCAGATAAGAATTGTTAGCATAGGGCTTGCGTTAATAGATGTTGATTGGCTGAACCCTTAAAATCTGCCCAGTATTATCGCAGAATTCACGTCAAAGCATGTTAGAGCTATAAAACTCTAGGAGCGAGCATGTCCATAGAGCTTCGGGTAGACGCGCCCATATCTGTTAGGCAACGGAAACTCGTGACCACATTTCGGGCACTTGGCCATGCCGCACTGGACAACAGACGGACATCCAGAACACGCGAATGTTCTGCCATAAGATATGTCAAATGTGAAGTTACATTTGGGACATTGAATTATACTTTTCTTTCCAGCCATGGCGTAACACCTTTGCTTCGACTCTGTAGAAAATCGTTTAGTCGCTTTATTAAAAGCTTATCTCTGATTCGGATTTTGAAAAGGAAAGCTTTAAACAGACTTGACCAAATAACTAAGCCCTTGGACGCATGAAATCGGAAAAGTACTACGAGATTCGGTTGGAAAAGAGCATGCTCAAAGGTTCAAAGACTGAGCGGGGCGAGATCTACAAAGACCGCCGCGTACAGCTGCTTCTAAGCAAGTTCGTAAGCGGAGAGCTCAGCAAACTAACTCCCGTCTATGATCCCAAACGCGGATACAGATATTTGATTGCTGAAAAGATAGTCGGAGAGCCTGCGACAACCGATGATTTTTTGAACCATCTCTTTGATGCCGGCGTTCTAGAAAGAGAGCTCTACGACAAGATAATTTACTGTCCAAACTGTGATTCAGCTAACGTATCCGTACATTACTGTTGCCCCCACTGCAAATCATTCAACATCAGGAAAAGTGCTCTAGTCGAGCATGTTCCATGTGGATATATCGACGCTGAAGAGAAGTTTCGAAAAAAAGGAAAGCTCGTGTGTCCGAAGTGCCGCAAGGAATTGTCAAAGCCTGACATGGACTATAGGAAGGCCGGAGTCTGGTGTACATGCAATGAGTGTGGCAAAAGCTTCGACATACCCGTCCCCCTCCATTTCTGCCGAGACTGTAACCAAAATTTCGCATTTGAAGACGCCCTCTACAAAGACGTATACCTCTACAAGATAAGCGATGAAGCAATGCAGGAGGCAGCTTTAGGCCTGATACTCATCGCGCCCATAAGGGAATTTTTCGAAAAACGTGGATTTGATGTAGAAACCCCCGGGTTCTTGAAGGGAAAGTCTGGTGCAAGCCACATGTTTGATATCATGGCCTCTCGCGGTGGAATATCTCGAGACATAACTGTGATAGATCTCGCAACCGCGACTGAGGATTTAGTTTCGGAGCAATTTGTTATCGGGATGTTTGCCAAAGTTTATGATGTATCGCCTGAAAAGGCGTACTTAATCGTGATCCCGAAGATGAATGAAAATGGAAAGCGGCTTGCAACCCTTTATAATATCGAGTTGATTGAGGCTAAAGATCAAAACGCGGCTTTGAAACATTTGAAAGCTACCACAAAAGAATAGATTACTTGTGGCTTACTCCGATCGCTTTCACACTCAAGGACCTACTTGAAATGTCTCCTTCTCGCTCTCTGACATGGTGTTATGGGGTGTCAAATATATTATGTGTTGTAGCCTTGCCCTAGGGGGCTCCATAATAGTCTGCAACCTCGGTTCCTCTGTTAGTGAAGATGGCAATGTGATATACTGACTCCGAACGCCAGCTGTATGTTATGTTTAACCATCCGTGTTCCCCGACTTTTAGCTCGAATGGCGTAAATGATTCGGGTATGTGATTTACGTAGGCAGCTATTATCTCGATCGTTATCTTCCCTACGTTGCGGAGATAAATCGCTGTTTCGTTATTCTGTTTAAACCATACGTCCTCTATGATGAAGCGTTCACCCATCGTGTCATGGAGGTTACCCGTGATGACATATGTTGCGGTTGTGGCGATTGCCATGGCGGCTACAGCCATAACCGTAAGCAAGAGATTACTCATGACTGGCGTTATTCCTCTGTTATTCTCTAACATATAGTATCACCTTTATACGAAGAATTTTAGAGCCATGTACCCGGCTGTAAGAAGGACAACGCTGTGTTTCAGGCCTGCACTGACTGTTCCCTCACTCATCTTTCCAGCCACAAGACCTCCGAAGAAGGCTTGGAGTATGCTCATGTGGAAGAATATCCTCCTCATGGCTCCGGGCGTCACGAGACCAAATGTGGTAATGGTGAACTCGGCTATCTGGGAGAAGAAGGTCTTGAAGAGTATGATGATGGTGAAGAGGAAGACGAAGAAAGCAACATAAACAATCGCAACATAAGGTCTTATCTGAGCCTGCAGTTTCTTCTCTGACATCAAAGTTGACTGCACAAATCTACCCATAGGCGCGAAAACCTTCTCAACTTGTCCACCAGATCTACATGCCTCAATAACTAACGGTGCTGTCCTTCGCATCAACACAGTGTTAACCCGTTCGCTTAAGGCTTGAAACGCCTTCTCAAAGGACATCCCCCAAGACATCTGAGCCACCATCCTCTTCAGCTCCCCGGTTAGCGGTCCATAACTTCTTTTGGAGGCTTCTTCTAGAGCCTGCGGCAGAGGCATACCTGTCTGCTGAGCCTGAACTATGCTCCTGAAGAGATCGGGAAGATGCTGATCTATCGATCGCCTCCAACGATAATCTATGTAATCCAGCACGGCAGGAGGGAAAAAACCGACCACTAGTGTCAAAAGTAAGTATTCGTCGAAGAGCGGGCTGTCCCGAAGAGTCATGCAGGCTGTAATGACTATTATCACAGCTAAGATGCCAGATACGATCCAAGCGATCTTCTTCTCCCACTCCTCTATCTTTGGCATCCTCATCGCCTCGGGGAAAAGATGTCTAGAATTATCAGAAACACAAGTGATCCAAGTGGTATCGCCAGATATGTCAGGAGATGCAATAGTAGGTGGGGGTTGAGTAGTCCCGCCGCGCCTCCACCAAGCATCGCCATGACTGAAAGCATAACCACCAAGATCAGAGGACCAGCAACCAGCACAGTCACGTAGAACTCCGCTAGGACTCCGAAGGTGTCTGACAACCGATTCAGAGCGATGCGCCTTAGTTTCATAAATTGACGTGATTTATCGGTGAGATACTTCCCCAAACTTCCACCGGAGTGGACAGTGGCTATAAAGCCTTCAAGCAGTCCCTTAAATCTGGAGGAAGGCGTCCGGCTGGAGGCTGACTCCAACGCCGAGAGCATGTCAAAGCCAAAGAGTTCTACATCCCTCACTATGTTTCTGGCTTCATCGGAAACTGCCAGCGGAGCCCCAATCTGAGCCAAGGAGCGGAAAATGTGGTCAGGAGACACGTCGGCACCGGCCAGTATAGCCATGTAGCCCGTGGTGAAGGGAAGCCCGTTCTCCAATCTTCGCTTCAAGTTATCTGCGCGATAAATGGGATAGGTGTAGAAGCCGATCAGCGTTAGAGCTCCCCCGAGCAAACCCATCCCCACTCCGAAGAGGAGGCAGGAGACTAAGGGAAGATGAAGAAGGAATATTAGAACGACAGGAATAAGGATCAGAAGCGAGATAGGAGCTAGGAGACTTATGAGGATGGCTAAGCTAACATACGCCCTAAAGCTGGTCTTCATCCCAGATCTTCTTAGGTTCACATCCAAATCCTTGAATATGGGAAAGAAGCGAGCAGTCTTCTCTCCTATAAGCTGAAAAGCAAAAGCCTGAGGCTTTGTCACACCCAACTGAACAGCCCCGGTCCCTCGATCAAGACGGCTGAGAAAAAGAGAAAGGAATGGGCGAAGTCTCTGCTCCACATGGCGATATGCTCTTCTAACGCTCTTTCTCATATCGCTCTCGCTCATCGCATCCCCAACCTTGCCCTCCGATAGACCCGATCTGGATTGGCATAGTATTCTCGGATCACGGTGGCGACATCGGTGTATCTTCGGATATCGCTTTTCACCATCCACTCTAGCACAGCTTTTCTTCGATCTAGCTCCTTTCCGATCTCCTCCTCACCTAGTCCCCTCTTCTCCATGTTTCTCTCCAAGACATAGCTGCGACCAGAATAGGTGAAAGTATCACGCTTCGCATTCCATTGATACACATCATTAGTTAGAAAATCCTTCGTCTTAGGCTCTAGTTCTACCATCTCACTAACTGTAAAGATTCTTCTTGCGGGTTTTCCATCAACTTCAGTTCGTAGCTGAACTACCATAGTGTCGATCATGGCGAGCAGTGATTTCGGAATGTTCATAGGCTTGGATTCCAAGCGGCGAAGGGCAGCACCCATAGACTCCGCATGTATTGTACTCATACCTAAGTGACCTGTCGCCATCGCCTGAAAGAGCGTATACGCCTCCCTCCCACGGACCTCGCCTACAATGATATAGTCAGGTCGTTGTCTGACAGCTGTCCTCAATAGATCAAAGAGGGTGATGGCGCCACGTCGGCCTTCATAGCCGAAACCAGGGCGGACAACAGAGGGAATCCAGTTTTCATGAGGCAAATTAAGCTCCGCGGTGTCCTCAACACT
>Ga0209636_10004437_pt1 | contig 14307 bp, 11 predicted proteins | sample DeeMarSWOR152_54_FD_187464 | JGI IMG/M metagenome (GOLD analysis project Ga0209636, IMG submission 187464) | Marine sediment microbial communities from White Oak River estuary, North Carolina - WOR-1-52-54 (SPAdes) (version 2) | ecosystem: Environmental > Aquatic > Marine > Intertidal zone >...
GATCGGAGGTCGAATGCTCCAGCTGTCCGAGACCTTTCCCACCCTGGACTGTGCCCAGTGTACATTGACACCCAAGACCGTTGAGACGGGACAGCATCCGAACATCAGGCTCAGGACCTACTGCGAGGTTGAGAAGGTCGAGGGAAGGGCCGGCCATTTCAAGGTCACTCTCCGGAGGAAGGCGGCCTATGTGGACTGGAACAAGTGCACGGGCTGTGGACTCTGCCAGGAGAAATGCCCCAAGAAGATCCCCTTTGAATTCGATCGGGGGGTGGGCCTGGGGAAGGCGATCTATACCCTGTCCCCTCAAGCGGTTCCCAACAAGCCGGTCATCAACTCCCAGGCCTGCCGTTATTTCCAGGAAGGGAAGTGCAGGGTGTGTGAGAAGGTATGCCCTGCCGGTGCCATAGACTACGACCAGAAGGACACCTTTCTCGAGGAAGAGGTGGGGGCCATCATTGTGGCCACCGGGTTTGATCTCTACCCGTTGACTGAAATCGGAGAGTATGGATACGGCCGTATCCCCGACGTGATCGACGGGCTGGCCTTTGAGAGGCTCCTCTCCGCCTCTGGCCCAACGACCGGAGAGATCCGTCGCCCCTCAGACGGGAGGATCCCCCGGGAGCTGGTTTTTGTTCAGTGTACAGCATCCCGGGACCCGGAACGGTACATGCCTTACTGCTCCAGGGTCTGTTGCATGTATACGGCAAAACACGCAAGGCTGTATAAGCACAAGGTCCCTGACGGCCGGGCTTACGTATTCTATATGGATATCCGGTCAACAGGGAAGGGGTACGAGGAGTTCATCCAGCAGGGAATGGAGGAAGACGAGATCACCTATCTCAGAGGCCGGGTGTCCAAACTCTTCCAGGATGGGGACCGGGTGCGGGTCTGGGGCGTCGATACCCTGACGGGAAAGAAGGTTGAGATTGCTGCAGATATGGTCGTGCTGGCCACAGCGATCATTCCGAGTGAGGGGGCAAAAGACCTCGCCCGAAAGCTCCGCGTCGAAACGGACACCCACGGGTTCTTTTCCGAGGCCCATTGGAAACTCTATCCGGTGGACAGCGGGACAGAGGGCATCTACTTCGCGGGGTGTGTGCAGGGCGCCAAAGACATTGCCGACACGGTTGCCCAGGGTAATGCGGCTGCGAGCAAGGTGCAGGCCCTTTTTGCACAACGCCGGGACTCGGCTTCGCCTCGTCCCCATGGTTAAAGGTTTTAGGTTGGAGGACGGAGGCAAAGGGTGAGAGGCTTAAGGTTACAGGCACAAGGTTAGGGGCCTCCAGCCTCAAGCGAAGCGGTCCTCAAACCTTTAACGATGGAAGGGTTCCATTGTGCTGTTGAACCGTTAGAATAGTGGGGACCCAAAGAAGCTATGAAAAAACTGGGCGTCTTTATCTGCCACTGCGGTGTCAATATTGCCGGGACGGTGGACGTCAAGAAGGTGGCCCAGGATGTGGGAACAGAGAAGGACGTCGTCCACAGCGTCGACTATATCTATATGTGTTCCGATCCGGGCCAGCAGCTCATCACGGATGCCATCCAGGAGAGAGGCCTGGATGGGGTGGTTGTTGCCTGCTGTTCACCGAATATGCACGAGACCACCTTCCGGAAGGCGGTTCAGTCCAAGGGGCTCAATCCGTATCAGTGCGAGATCGCCAACATCCGGGAACAGTGCAGCTGGGTCCACCAGAAGGAGAAAGACAAGGCCACAGAGAAAGCCAAGGAGATCATTGCCTCGGTTCTGCAAAAGGTCAGGGAGAATAAGGACCTGGAGGCGATCCGGGTTCCGATCCACAAGAAGGTTCTTGTCGTGGGGGGTGGAATCAGCGGGATGACAGCCGCCCTAGATCTTGCCGACGGGGGGTATCCGGTGATCCTGGTAGACCGGCTTCCCTCGATTGGTGGACACGTGTTGCAGTTGGCCAAAACCTTTCCCTACCTGGAAGAGGCTGCCTGTATCCTTGGTCCCCGGATGACCGAAATCGAAAGACATCCACGGATTCAGCTGGAGACCTATGCGGAGGTGGAGGAGACCCAAGGATACGTGGGCAATTTCGATGTCCGAATCCGGAGAAAGCCCCGCCATGTGGACATGGAGAAGTGCACGGGCTGCGACAAGTGCGTGGAGGTCTGTCCGGTTGAGCTCCCATCGACCTTTGATCGAGGATTGTCTAGGCGAAAAGCCGTCTACTTCTGGGGTGGGAACGGAATCCCTCAAAAGCCGGTGATCGATCCGGAGACGTGTCAACACTTCCAGGGACACTCCTGCCAGGCCTGTGCGGATATCTGTCCTGAAAAGGCCATCCGGTTTGAACAGGAGGCTTCCTTTTTCGAGGATCAGGTGGGCGCCATTGTGATGGCAACGGGTTATGATCTCTTTCCTCTGGAGGAGATCGGGGAGTATGGCTATGGACAGATACCCGATGTGATTGACGGGCTGGCATTTGAGCGGATGCTCAGCCTGACGGGTCCCACTGGAGGGGAGATTCGGAGACCCTCCGATGGAAAGGTTCCCCAGGAAGTGGTTTTTGTCCAGTGTGTCGCCTCAAGGGACCCAGACCGCTATATGCCATACTGCTCAAGGGTCTGTTGCATGCAGACGGCCAAACACGCCAAAATATACAAACAGAAGGTCAGCACAGGGAAGGCCTTTGTATTCTACATGGATATCCGCACAGACAGCAAGAACTACGAGGAGTTCCTTCAGGAAACCATAGAGGAGGAGAATCCGATCTATCTGAGGGGTCGGGTGGCCCGAGTCTTCCAGGACGGCGAGAAGATCAGGGTATGGGGGACCGATACCCTGACCGGTCGCAAGATCGAGCTCGCCGCTGACATGGTGGTTCTGGCCACGGCCATGGTGCCCAGCAGCGGGGTGGGGGATCTCGCCATAGCCCTTAGAGCGACAACAGACAAACACGGGTTCCTCTCAGAGGCCCACATCAAGCTCTATCCAGTGGAGAGCTCCACCCGGGGAATCTACCTGGCCGGATGTGGCCAGGGCCCCAAGGACATCACGGACAGCGTCGGCCAGGCGGGGGCCACGGCCAGTAAGATCCAGGCCCTTCTTTCGGCCGAAAAGCTCATTCAGGATCCCCTGGTGGCTTTCGTGGATGAGAACATCTGTAGCAGCTGTGGGATCTGTGTTGAAGCCTGTCCCTATGAGGCCAGGGAGATCGACTCGTATCAGAGAATCGCTCGGGTTCATGAGGCCCTTTGCCAGGGGTGTGGGGCCTGTGTGGCCTCTTGCCCGAATAGCGCATGTGAGCTCAAAAACACCACGTCTGTTCAGATTGGGAAGATGATCGGGACCTTCACCGGCTGAACAGACCATCGGGGAAGGGAGAGCATGGAGATCGATCGATCCTTTGCCAGAGAGATTCAGGAGAGGAGCGGACAGAACCTCGAGCTCTGTTACCAGTGTCTGAAGTGTTCCGTGGGTTGCCCCACGGCAAGGTATATGGACTATGACCCAAATGCTCTCATCCGGCTGATCCAATACGGACAGAGGGAAAGGGTCCTGAAGAGCCGTGCCATCTGGCTCTGCGTGTCGTGCTGGACCTGCGGGACCCGGTGCCCCAACGAGATCGATATGGGGGTGATCATGGACACCCTCCGGGAGATGGCTCTTGAAGGCGGGTTCGTGGCAGACAGAAACATCGTGCTTCTCCATCAGGAATTCGTCGACTCGATTCGTCGGATGGGAAGGGTCCACGAGGCCACCATGCTGGCCTTTTACAAGCTGAAAAGCAGGGATTTCATGACTGATCTGGGTCCAGGGATGAAACTCTTTCTGAAGGGCAAGATCCCTCTGTTTCCTTCCCGCATTCGGGGAATTGACGAGATCCGGAGGATTTTTGAGAAGACATATAAGCCCCTAAAGATTTGATTCTGATTATGAAGATTGGCTCCGGTACATTTGTCGGTTGCCGGTGGTCGCGGACCACGAACACGATCCACGAATCACGAACACGAAGAACCGACCACGGACACGATGTGTGATGAAAGACCTTCTCAGAAACCGCTGCCGACCGATAAGTCGGCACTAACCTGAAATGAGAGGTTCCCATTGCAATTCTCCTACTATCCAGGATGTACAAGCCATTCCACTTCGGTGGAGTACACTATGTCTTGTGAGGCTGTTCTAAGGGCCTTGGGTGTGGAACTCTTGGAGATAGAGGACTGGAATTGTTGTGGCGCTGCGGCTGCCCATAGCCTCAGCCGGCTGCTCTCCCTCTGCCTCCCGGCACGAAACATCGCAAAGAGCCAACAGCGAGAGTTTCCTCTGGTTGTCCCCTGTGCCGGATGCTTCAACAATCTGAAGAAAGCAGAGAAGGCGCTGAAGGAGGGGGGGGAATCGGCCCGGCAGATCGAAGAGATCGTGGGGTTCTCATACCAGGGGTCCACCGAGATCCTGGCCCTGATCGATGTGGTGGTAAACCGCATCGGTCTCGAAAAAGTGAGAGAAAAGGTGGTCAGGCCCCTTTCGGGGTTGAAGGTGGCCAGCTACTACGGGTGTGCCCTGGTTCGGAATCCGAAGATCACACAGCTCGATGACCCCGAGAATCCGGTGTACATGGACCGCGTGATGGAGGTTTTGGGGGCGGCTCCTGTCTCTTGGTCCTACAAGACCGAGTGTTGTGGTGCAGATCTGGCCCTGACTCACGGGGACAGGGTTGTGGAGATGGTGAATCGAATTGTCGAGATGGCCCGGGAAGCAGGGGCAGACTGTATTGCCTGTTCCTGTGGCCTGTGCCAGGCCAATCTTGACATGAGGCAGACATTCGAGACAGAGGGGCTACCTGTCTTCTACTTCACGGAGTTGATGGGCCTTGCCATGGGACTGGAAGGCGAGAAGAAGTGGTGGAAGAAGCACCTCATCGATCCCACTCGTTCGCTGCGGGGTCTGAACCTGACCTAGGTTGAGGGAAGAGAATCCTATGGAAAAGAGTCTGGACAGGGACGCTCTAGTGGTGGGAGGAGGCATCGCAGGGATGCAATCGGCTCTCCTCCTGGCCGAGATGGGATATCGGGTGGTCCTTCTGGATAGGGCTCCGGCCATTGGGGGGTATTTCCCCCTTCTGGATCGAACGTTTCCCACGAATTCCTGCGGCGTCTGTTTCATGGCTCCGATCCCTCCGGCATACTGTCCCATATATGAGAGCGAACTTCACAGGAACATCGAACTGATGTCCAGCTGCGACGTGGAGGCGATAGAAGGAACCGCCGGAGACTTCACGGTCTCCGTCACCCAGAGACCCCGCTTTGTGGACGCCGCAAAGTGCACGCTGTGCGACCGGTGTGTCGAGGTCTGTCCTGTGGAGGCTCCCTCGGAATTCGGTGGAGGGCTCGAAAAGCGGAAGGCCATCTATCGCCCCTTCCCTCAGGCGGTTCCTCAATCGTATGTGATCGATCCCCAGACCTGCACGCGTTGCGGGGAGTGCGTCAGGGTGTGTGGTCCTCAGGCCATCCATCTCGACGAGGAGCCCTTTGACCAGAAGCTGAGAGTTGCCAGTGTGATCCTTGCACCGGGGTTTGAGCCTTTCCCCGCCGAGATCAAGGGAGAATACGGGTTTGGTCGGTATGCCAACGTGTTAACCAGCATCCAGTACGAAAGGATGTTGAGCTTCTCGGGTCCCACAGAGGGGATCCCGTCAAGACCTTCCGACAGGGAGATCCCCAAGAGGGTGGCCTTTATCCAGTGCGTGGGCTCCAGGGATCTGTCGTGCAATCAACCCCACTGCTCGACCGTCTGCTGCATGTACGCCACCAAGCAGGCCATGGTCTCCAGGGATCGAGTTCAGGGACTGGAAGCCACGGTCTTTTATATGGATATCCGTCCCATGGGTAAGGGCTACGAGGCCTATTATGAGAAGGCCAAGACCCAGTACGGTATTCGATATCACAGAAGCGCCGTCTCTGCTATTCGTGAACTCCAGCAGAGCAAGAATGCCCTCATCACCTATGGAGTCGAGGACGGGACCTTCCGGGACGAGGAGTTCGACATGGTGGTCCTCTCGGTAGGTTTCATGGCCCCAAAAGGGGTTCGGGAGCTGACCGACCGCCTCGGTATTGCCCTGAACGAGAGCGGGTTCTGCAAAACCGAGGAGTTCGCTCCCAACGTCACATCGCGACCCGGCATCTTTGTGGCGGGTGCTTTCAAGTCACCCAAGGATATTCCCGAGGCAGCGGTGGAAGGGTCGAGTGCCGCCGCCCATGCGGCAAGGCTCCTCAAGGGCCTGGAACGAGAGAGAGAGACAGAGGTGCTCTATCCCGCGACCGGGGACTTTGAGTGGGCCATTCCGAGAATCGGTGTTTTCCTCTGCCCGTGGGGAGATCACCTCTCGGGTATTCTCTCCCTGGACAGGATCGCTGAGGCTCTGCGGTCTGAGCGGGATGTCGTTCATGTGGAGGAGCTCTCCTTTGGCTCTCTGAAGGAGGGCTTAGACGAGATCAGAAACCGGATCGGTGAGAATGAGATCAACCGCGTGGTCATCGCGGGCAGCTCCCTGATGGAGCTCAGAAAAGGGGGAGAGAAAATGGCCTTGGAGGCCGGCTTCAGTCCTCATGTTTTTGAGTATGTCAACATCGGGGAGCAGTGTGCCTACGTTCATCCGAACGACCCGACTCTGGCAACGGAAAAGGCCAAGGTTCTGATCCGGAGTGCGGTTGCCAGAGCGCGCTGGTTGAAGCCCCTCAAGGGGGAAGAGAAAGAGATTGTTGGAAGCGCTCTGGTGGTTGGAGGGGGGCTCAGCGGGCTTTCTGCATCCCTGAGTCTGGCAGAACAGGGGATCGATGTGACCCTCATCGAGAGAGAGGATGAACTGGGAGGGAACGCCCGGCAATCCTTCTACACCCTTAAGGGATCAGATACCCAGTCCTTTCTCACAGATACGATCTCGGGAGTGGAGGCTCATCCGCGAGTTACCCTATGGAAAAAAGCGGAAATCGAGTCCTTCGATGGACACTGGGGTGACTTTCGGTCCCGGATTTCTGTGGATGGTGAGATACGAGAGCTGACTCACGGGTCGGTGATTCTGGCTACCGGGGCCCATGAGATAACGCCCAAGGAGTACCTCTATGGGAAAGACCGCAGGGTGGTCACCCAAAGGGAGCTGGAGCGGATGGTCTACGAGGGGGACACGAGACTCGATGGGTTGAGGTCGGTGGTGATGATCCAGTGCGTGGGCTCCAGGGAGGAGGACCATCCCTACTGTAGCCGGGTCTGCTGCGGCCACGCGGTCAAGAATGCCCTGAAACTGAAGGAGAAGAAGCGAGATCTATCCATCGTCGTTCTCTATCGTGACATCCGGACCTACGGGTTCGCCGAGTTGTCTTACCAAGAGGCCAGGCGTCAGGGGGTGATCTTTGTCCGGTATGAACCGGAGGACAAGCCCCGGATGGCCTCTGAGAATGGCGGCCTCAGCATCCGGTTCCGTGATCGGGTCGTGGGACAGGAAATCGATCTGACGGTCGACCTTCTCGTTCTCAGTGCCGGGATCGAGGCCAATGACAATCGAGAGCTGGCAGAAAAGCTCGGAGTGGAGGTCAATCGGGATGGGTTTTTCCAAGAAGCCAATCCCAAGAGCGCCCCTCTTGATGCGGTAGATCGAGGCAAGTTTTTCTGTGGTCTCTGCCACTCTCCGAGCCACATTGAGGAGTCGATTTCCCAGGCCAATGGAGCGGCCGCTCGAGGGGCGGTCATTCTGGGAAGGAAGAGGGTGGCATACAAGCCTTATCTGGCCTATGTGATTGAGAGGCTCTGCTGCGGGTGTGGTCTCTGTGTCAGCACGTGCCCCTATGGGGCCAGAATTCTCAACCCTGAGACCGGGAAGGCAGAGGTCCATGAAGACCTCTGTCAGGGATGTGGAAGCTGCGTGATCGCGTGCCGAAACGGAGCGTCCCAGCAGTTGAACTATGAAAAGGCAACGGTCCTCGCCACAGTAGATGCGGCAATAGATTGAGTAGCGTTCAGCGGTCAGCAATCAGCTATCAGCCTGGATGTGATAGGGTACCGAATTCTAGATAATTGAGGGAATCATTTCTCTTGCTGGTCAGAACTCCAGGCTGTATTTGAGGTTACAGATCGGGCCCAGGTGTCAGAAGCTGATAGCTGAATGCTAAAATCGGGAGGATTTTCCATGAGTGAATTTGAACCGAGAATCGTGGCTTTTCTATGTCATTGGTGTACCTACACGGGCGCGGATTTGGCAGGGACGACCCGGCAACAGTATCCTCCCAATATCCGAATCATCCATCTCATGTGTTCCGGAGCCGTGGATACCATCTATGTATTGAAGGCCCTCATAGATGGGGCTGACGGAGTTCTGATCGGAGGATGCCATCCGGGGGACTGTCATTACCAGACCGGAAATTATAAGGCTCGGAGGCGGGTGGCTATTGTCAAAAGCATTCTCTCTCAGCTTGGATACGATCCGGAGCGCATCTGGCTCCGGTGGATCAGTGCAAGTGAGGGAAAACTCTTCGCCGATACAGTCACTCACATGGTTGAGGAAATGAAACGGAAAGGCCCAAATCCGATCAAGAAGATGTGGACCGTTTGATGAACGAGGAGAATCCATGAAGGCTACAGTTGTGGAAGTTGAAAACGGCGACCCTTTGGAGGCCCTGCGAAAGCTTTTGCGACGTTTTCTCGAAAGCAAAATCGTTAACGCCGTCCTGGTTCCAAAGGCCCTTCCGTCAGGAGCTGGTTTTGTCCAAACCCTGATCAAGGATCCAGAGATGCTTAAGGATGCCCATCCTCTGGCTCCGACCATGCCTGTTCAGTCGGCGCGTATCGTGTCCAATCTCACCATCGGTGAACCTGGTGGGCGGATCGGAGCAGTGATGAAATCTTGCGAGCTACGGGCTGTTGTCGAGCTCGCCAAGTTTCTCCAGGTGAAACTGGACCATCTCGTGACCATTGGCGTTGACTGTCTGGGAACTTATGAGGTGAAAGACTATGCTCGGGCAGCCGAGGAGAAGCAGGGAGCGGACTCTCTGACTGGGCAGCTCCTCAAGGGAGCGAAAACAGGCGATGTAAAACCACCGGACGGGATCGACCTGAGGCTCGCCTGCCGTATGTGTGAGAATCCAGTGCCTATCAACGCCGACATGACAATCGGGCTTTTTGGTCATGATGCGAGCCAGGAGATTGAGGTCATCGTTGCCGACAGAATGGAAGCAGACCTTCGCGATAAGGGAGTTTTCGAACTTTCATCCGATGAATCTGACTCCAGAAAACAGGTAGCATCGCAATTGATCGAACAACGGATCAAAACAAGGGATCAGGTTTTTCGTGAGTTTAAAGAGAGGGTAACGGATCTCGAAGCCCTGATGAATACCCTTTCCACATGTATTCGATGCCATAACTGCATGGTGGCCTGTCCCATCTGCTATTGTAAGGAGTGTGTCTTTCGGACTCCGACTTTTGAACATCAATCTGACCAATTTTTGCGATGGGCTGATCGCAAGGGCGGCATCCAGATGCCTACGGACACGCTGATTTTTCACCTGACCCGTATGGCCCACATGGCGACGTCTTGCATAGGGTGCGGACTCTGCGACAGCGCCTGTCCGAACGGTCTGCCGGTAACGAGTCTTTTCCGAATGGTGGGTCACGAGGTACAGTCACTCTTTGACTATGTGCCGGGGCGCGATTTCGAGGAAACCCCGCCTGTGACGACCTTTCGGGAGGATGAACTCCAGCTCGAAACGGGTGCGAAGGACTAAATATGTGTTCACCGCAGAGACGCCGAGAGCGCGGAGAATTGGCTTTTTCGTTTGTCGGGAGGGAGCGGCAAACGAAAATCTCAACCCCTGTCGGGGAAGGTTAAGACCGTTTCCCCACAGGACATTTGTTTTGCCCATCGTAGTCTCCCGATGGGCAACACAGAAACCTCCTCTGCCCCCTTTGCGTCTCTGCGGTGAGTGATAGACTTGGAGGAAATCCATGGGAGCCGGAAAGAAAAAGAAGGAAACGCCAAATCAATCCGAGCTAATCCCGATATTTGTTCTGGGGAAAAAGTACGATGTGCCCGTATCTTTGACCATTCAGAAGGCGATGGAGTATGCGGGGTACCAGTGGATTCGGGGCTGCGGGTGCCGGGGTGGTATCTGCGGAGCCTGTGGCACGGTCTATCGGTTTCCGGACAGCTACAAAATCGAGGTGGGGCTCGCGTGTCAGACGGTGGTGCAGCCTAACATGTACATCACTCAGATCCCCTTCTTCCCGGCCATTAAGAAAACATATGATCTCGAGACGCTCACACCAACTCTGGAGGCTCTCGTGAAGCTTTACCCGGAGACGCTGCGATGCCTTCAGTGTAATGTGTGCACGAAATCCTGTCCCATGGATATTCAGGTGATGGACTACATGGCGGCCGCCATGCGAGGGGATATCGCAAGAGTCGCTGAACTCTCTTTTGATTGTGTCATGTGCGGCCTCTGCGCATCACGCTGTCCGGCGGAGATCTGTCAGTACAATGTTGCAATTCTGGCCAGACGGCTCTACGGGAAATTCATCGCTCCGAGGGCCGAACACCTTCGCGCCGCGGTGAAACAGATCGAGGAGGGTCATTACGACTCGATGATCGAGAATCTCATCAAGGCCAGTGAAGACGAACTGAAAAGACTCTATACGAAGAGGGAGATCGAACCCGAAGAAGCGGACGAGATGTGGACTCCAAAAGACACATCGTGCCTGTAGATGCCCAAATCGGTCACGGCGGAGGTATTACGATGCCATATACAGAGGAACTCAAACAGCTGATCAAAAGGGTGGAAGCGACTCGCATGGCCCGCGTGGAACGGAAACGGCGGGGCGAGGAGTATCCATTGCTTTCGCTCGAAGAGAGACAGGAACGGCTTAGGAAGTATCACCCGGATTTTATCGAGGGTGCCCGAAGAGAGATTCGAGTTGGTCCCAACAAGGGGTATGCGATCTCTCCGGAAATTGCCGATCTTCTGGAGGCCAGGAGTCGGATCGATCCGGACAAGGTCGATCTCTCTCGAATCGACTACGAGACAGAGGTTCTGATCCTCGGAGGAGGGGGAGCGGGGACAGCTGCGGCCCTTCTGGCCCAAGAGCATGGTGCTAAGGTGATACTCGCTACCAAGCTGAGACACGGTGACGCCAACACCATGATGGCCGAAGGCGGGATTCAGGCGGCCTCGAAGGGAACCAAAGACTCTCCCTACTTCCACTATCTCGATGTGATGGGTGGTGGTCATTTTAGGAATGTCCCTGAGCTGGCGAGAACCCTGGTCATGGACGCTCCCAAGGTGCTGGCCTGGCTTGAGGACCTAGGATGCATGTTCTCTAAAGCCGAGGACGGACGCTTGAAAAGCCTCCACGGAGGAGGGACATGTCGGAGACGGATGCACTATGCCGCCGATATCACGGGGACAGAAATCATGCGGACCCTCAGGGACGAGGGCAAGAACCGAGCGGGGGACATCACTGTCTTGGAGTTTGTTCCAGCGGTAGAGTTAATCCTGACCGAACGCGGCCACTGTGGGGGCGCTTTACTCTATAATCTGGAAACAGAAGAGTATTTACTCGTTAAAGCCAGAGCCATAGTCATGGCCACAGGTGGGTCAGGACGGCTCCACATTCAGGACTTCATGACGACCAACCACTATGGGGCCACCGGAGACGGTCTGGTCCTTGGATATCGGGCTGGGGTGAAGGTGAGTTTTCTCCACACCGTGCAGTACCATCCCACGGGGGCCGTATTCCCGGAGCAGGCCGAAGGGCTTTTGATCACAGAGAAGTTCCGGGGGGCCGGTGCGAACATCCTCAACATCGACGGTGAACAGTTCGTCAATGAGAGAGAACCACGCGACGTGGAGTCAGCCTCTTTCATCCGGGAGTGCACCGAAGTGGGGAAGGGGATATCCACCCCCTCGGGCAAGATGGGCGTCTGGCTCGATTCACCGATGATCGAGATTCTGAAGGGGCCAGGCACGGTTCAGAAGGAGTTCCCTGGCAAGAGTATTTTATTCAAACGTTACGGGATTGACATCTCTAGAGAACCGATGTTGGTGTATCCGACTCTCCACTATCAGAACGGGGGGCTGGAAATCACGGCTGAATGTGAAACCACAATCCCTGGACTCTATGCGGCTGGAGAGGTGAGCGGGGGCGTTCACGGAGAGAATCGGCTCATGGGCAACTCTCTGCTTGACATTGCTGTTTTTGGGAGAATCGCCGGGAAAAATGCCGCCGTCTATGCCCGGGAAAAGGCGCAAGATGGTAAGCTGACGTTGGACCACGTCAGAGATCATCACAAGGCCCTCGAGGCAGCCGGGATTCAGACCGACTTGATCTCTCCCATGCTATTGCCTGACTATTCAAATCCGGAGGTGAGGAAGAAACAGCTCACGACACGGTTCCAGGGGACCCTTCGGTGAAAACGTTCATGGGATTTCTATATGTGAGGCAGGGAATACATTCCTGCGTCTTTTTTTTGTCCATCGTTTGTGCGATAAATAGAATGCTGTAGGTGACTGATACGAATCCGTGTACAACGGACCAGGGACGACAGGCAACGGACACGGAACCCAGAGTATATGGCTCAAAAAGCATTGTGGACCACGGTAGGGACTGAGAGCGAAGAAGGGTTTTCGAGGAGACATGATTCATGAAGATCCATGAGTATCAGGCCAAGGCGATTTTCAAGGATTTCGGAATACCCGTCCCAGAGGGAGGCATGGCGGAGTCCCCAGAGAAGGCACGGGAGATCGCAGCATCTCTGGGGGCAGGCAAGATCGTGTTAAAAGCGCAGATCCATGCCGGAGGTCGTGGCAAAATCGGTGGCGTTCGGCTCGTTGGAACCCCGCAAGAGGCGGAAAGAACTGCGGAGGGAATGCTGGGAATGACGCTGGTCACACCTCAGACGGGTCCTTCTGGAAAGGTGGTACGAAAGGTTCTCATTGAAAAGGCCGTTGACGTTCGTTCTGAGTTCTACCTGGGCGCGACGATTGACAGGGAGAAGAACTGTGTGGTGGTGATGGGTTCTGAAGCGGGAGGGGTGGAGATTGAAAAGGTGGCCCGGGAGACGCCGGAAAGAATTCTCACCGAGGAGGTGGATTCAGCCATCGGTTTCAGACCATTTCAAGCCCTTCGTCTCGCCTTCGGTCTTAATTTTCCATCGGGTCTAGTCAGAAAAGGGGCCAGTCTGATCTCGGCTGTCTATCGACTATTCGTTGAGCTGGATTGCTCGCTGGCCGAAATCAACCCATTCGTGATAACCGGCGAGGGGGAACTGGTTGCTTTGGATGGCAAGATTGACTTCGATGACAGCGCTCTTTTTCGTCACCACGAAATCGAGGACCTTCGGGATGTTCATGAGGAAGCACCTCTGGAGGTATCGGCCTCACTCTATAATCTAAGATACATCAAGTTGGGGGGGAATGTTGGCTGCATGGTCAATGGGGCTGGTTTGGCGATGGCAACGATGGACATGATCAAACTGATTGGAGGGGAACCGGCCAATTTTCTAGATGTTGGTGGAGGACCCACGACGAACATGGTCAAGCACGGGTTTCGAATTATTCTCTCGGACCCGGATGTCAAGATCATTTTCGTCAACATATTTGGCGGGATATCACGGTGTGACATTTTGGCAAAGGGGGTCGTCGAGGCTACCAGGGAGACTGCGATACATCTTCCCGTGGTGATCCGACTGGAAGGAACGAATGTGGAGGAAGGGCGAAAGGTTCTTGCGCAGTCGGGACTCAAATTTATCACGGCCACGGATATGAACGACGCAGCGCAAAAGGTAATTTCGGTTCTGAAGGGATGAGTCCATCGTATACAGGGGTCCCGTCGAATGATTCGGAGAAAGGAATCTGAGAAGTTTGAGTAAACCGTGTCCGTGGTCCGTTATTCGTGGTTCGTCCTGACACCTCGCCCCTGCACCAAAGTTCTGTGCATCGGACTTAAAGGCTACTAAAAGGAGGAGAACTGACTTGTGAGTATTCTGATCGATAAAAACACACGGGTGCTGGTTCAAGGCATTACAGGGAAGGAAGGAAAGTTCCATACTCGCCAGATGGTGGAATATGGGACGAGGATCGTGGCGGGGGTGACACCTGGAAAAGGGGGGCAACGAGTGGATGCCATCCCCGTTTTCAATACGGTATCAGAAGCGGTAAAAGAGACAACGCCCGATGTGTCGGCCATTTTTGTTCCTCCGCCTTTTGCAGCAGACGCTATTTTAGAGGCCGCGGAAAGCGAGGTGCCTCTTATTGTCTGCCTCACGGAAGGGATTCCAACCATAGATATGATCACCGTCC
>Ga0209636_10004438_pt1 | contig 14304 bp, 15 predicted proteins | sample DeeMarSWOR152_54_FD_187464 | JGI IMG/M metagenome (GOLD analysis project Ga0209636, IMG submission 187464) | Marine sediment microbial communities from White Oak River estuary, North Carolina - WOR-1-52-54 (SPAdes) (version 2) | ecosystem: Environmental > Aquatic > Marine > Intertidal zone >...
ACGTCAGGAATGTGTTATTGTAATCAGATTATTCCAAAAAAGAGGAGGGAAGACAATGAACCGAAATAAATTGATTGGCGTGTGGTTTGTATGTTTTTTGATCATTGGACTGGTGTGTACCGCTGCATATGCTGATTGGAAACCCAAGCAAAAATATCTGACCATATACAATGGGTCGCTGGGCGGCGGTTGGCATCCTGTTGCTTCCTTGACCGCCGAGATTGTAAAAGAGGCAATGCCATCGTTGTCTACAAAGCCAGGGCCCGGTGGCGGTGTGGCAAACGCCAAGAAGTTGCAAGGTGGCCAGGGCAGAATTGGCATGTGTTTGTCTAATACCCAGGTTCAGGCTTACAGGGGATTGCCGCCCTTTGAAAAGCCTCACAAAGAGCTGAGGCACATAGTCTCAATGTATTCACTGCCCTTTGTATGGATCGTTCGAAAGGACAGCGGCATCACCTCCCTTGAAAACCTTGCCGATAAACGGATTTCGCCAGCAAAGGTGGGCCAAACTACATATGCTCTGGCACAGGCGAGTCTCAAGGCTTACGGAATAACCTTTCAGAGCATTAAGGCCAAGGGCGGGCTTGTCCATATTCTGGGAGATAAAGAGCGTGTGAATATGCTGAAAGATAAACATGCGGATGCAATTGCCTGTATGTGGCCACTCAATCATGCCAACTTCCTCGGTTTACAGTTGACGCCAGGAATAAGGTTGCTATCCATGGATAAGGCCCATATTAAAAAGATCATGGCATCTACGCCCGGTATCGCTGAGCTTGAGATTCCAAAGGGGACGTTCCAAAAGGATCAAACGAAGGATGCCTATTCCATAAGTGCGGTTACGACCCTGATTGGCCGTGCCGATGTAGACGAGGAGTTGGTATACAGGATCGTCAAGGCGATGGTGGAAGCGCAGAAACGCTACCACCAGTACGTGCCTGCGTCGGACATCGCAATGAATACCCCGTTGATCGGAAACATGATTCCTGTTCACCCCGGCGCGATGAGGTACTTTAAAGAAAAAGGGTTGGTCAAGTAGCACCATGAACCCAGCGAAGGAGAGGTGCTTTAAGAGGGCCTCTCCTTCGTGTCACTAGAAGGTATTCAAGGAATGGGCGAAGCCCAGGAGTTAAGTCTGCTCGAGACGTTCCTATCTGAAAAGAAGATCTCTTTAAGGGCAGCCCTTGCAATCATTATTTCCAGTATTGCCGTCTTTATGGCCCTCTATCATCTTTTCACGGCATACTATGGAGAGCCTACCGCCCTGGCGCATCGATCTATGTTCCTGACCTTTGTCTTGGTCCTGGTCTTTTTTTTGTTTCCTCTTGGAAGGAGCTCTTGGAAAGAGAACCTTAACTGGTTTTTCGTGTTGGATCTGCTTTTCATTTTTCTTTCCATCGCTGTCGAAGCCTATATCCTATACGACATTGATGAGTTACAATTGCGATGGGGTGCGCCTACTCCGATGGATACGGCAGTAGGAACGATTGCCATCTTCTTGGTGGTAGAGGCAACGCGTCGGACCGTAGGATGGGCGATGTTGATTATTACGAGCTTCTTCATTGTGCACACGGTGTTCGGAAATTACTTTCCGGGGGTATTAAACAGCCCACCAACGCCCTGGATTCAGTTTGTGGACGTGATATTCAGCGATATTGGACTCTATTCCCTGCCACTCATGGTTATGTCTTCTTTCGTCATACTTTTTCTCATCTTTAGCTCTCTATTAATAGGAACGGGCGCAGGCACCTTTTTTGTAAACCTGGCCTATTCAGTAGCTGGGCGCCTGACAGGGGGTCCAGCCAAGACAGCAGTACTTGCAAGTGCCCTGATGGGAACGTTATCTGGAAGCGGTGTTGCGGATGTGGTAGCAACAGGTTCCTTTACCATACCTTTGATGAAATCAGTGGGATACCGCCCGGTCATTGCTGGTGCAATAGAAGCAGTGGCCTCTACTGGAGGTATCATAACCCCTCCTATCATGGGTGCAGCAGCCTTCCTTATCGCCCAATTTTTGGCAGTGCCCTATCTGAAGGTATGTGTTCATGCAATCATTCCCGCATTCCTGTATTTTAGCTCTGTCATGATGATGGTCCATTTTGAGGCTAAGAGAGAGGGATTAAGGCCTCTGACAAAAGCAGAATTGCCATCTTTTCAAAAAACCCTTTTTCGGGGTGGGCATCTCTTACTTTCTATCGTCGCGCTCATTGTGTTCCTGGCTATGGGTTATACGGCAATGATGGCAGCCTTTTGGGCTATCCTCCTTCTCTTCCTGCTGAGTTTCATCAGGGGAGAAACCCGTCTGAGTCCGGTGCCCCTGTTAGCGGCACTTGAGAGGGGTCCAAGAAACGCGCTGACTGTGGGTATGGCCTGTGCATGCGCCGGGATTATCATAGGCTCTGTTTACATCTCCGGGCTGGGAATGAGGTTTGCCCAAATTATTGTCGCGGCAGCTGGTGGAAAACTCTGGGTGAGCCTGGTGTTTGTTATGTTTGCCTCTATCCTACTGGGAATGGGTATGCCACCGACAGCCGTTTACCTCACCCTCGTTACCATCGTGGTTCCTGCCCTGATGGACATGGGAGTGAGGCCTATATCCGCCCATCTGTTTTGTTTCTATTTTGGAGCGATAGGTGCTATTACGCCCCCCGTTTGCCTCGCGGCATTCGCTGCAGCGGCGATTTCGGGCGCTAGGCCTATGGAAACGGGTTTTGAGGCCTGTAAGATTGGGATAGCCGCCTATATCATTCCGTTTATGTTCATCTATAACTCTGGCATGTTGATGATAGGTTCGCCTCTCGAAATTCTTTGGGTTGCCTTAACCGGCCTGTTCGGGATCTTTTCGCTGGCCACCTGCGTTAAAGGGTGGCTCTTTAGAAAAATAAGTATTCCTGAGAGGGGTATTTTAATCCTTGCTACTTTTGCATTCATTAGGCCCACAACAATGTCTGGTATTATTGGCTTTGGACTAATAGGGCTGTCAATAGTAATACAAAAACTATTTCCCTATTCAGAATCAATTGATCAACGGATTATGTCTATTTTCAGCCCCTTAAGAAAGGCATTCACAAAAAGTATCGGTAAGCTATCTGCCCAATAATATGGTAGGCTTTTGGTTAATAATCTGTATCGTTTTAGTAAATATGGATCAAAACGGATTCATAAGCAGTATGCCTCAGCTAAAGGGGTTGAAATCAGGCCATTAAATCTTTGACAGGAGGAGCAAATGTTTAAGAAGAAGATGCTGGATGAAATGAGTTGGACGGATGTTGAGGAATTAAGGAAGAAGGTCGACACCGTTCTGATACCCACTGGTTCGGTGGAAGTTGAGGGACCCCATCTACCTCTGGGAGTGGATTCTATTGTGGCCCTGGAGGTTGCAAGGAGGGTTGCCGAAGGAGTTGAAGACGTAGTGGTGGCCCCCGTAGTCAACGTCACTTATTCGGATTGGCACATGGGATTCCCCGGGACACTGACCTTAAGCTTAACTACCCTTATGCAGGTTCTCAGGGAGATTTGCGGGAGCCTTACGGAGCATGGGTTTAAGAGAATCTTCTTTGTCAATTCGCATGTTGGAAATGACCCGGCCATTTGGGCAATTGGCAATGAAATGGCTCGAAAGTCCCAGGCGAGAGTTGGGATGATAGGCCTTTGGCCCTTATCCACCGAGGTGGCGCAGGATATACCGGAGTTGAAGGAGAATAAATTCCTACATGCCGGTGAGATCATGACCTCAGTGGTGATGGCCATCAGGCCTGACCTGGTTGATATAGATAAGGCGAAGAAGGAATATTTGAAGCCGAGGATCGACAGTTTCACTCAGGTGCTCAGTTCAAAGGTTAAATTTAAAGGGCGGGTGGTGCCTGTGTATCACAGGTCCGATGAGGTGACCCGATCAGGAGTGATGGGTGATCCTTCTGCTGCCACAAAGGAAAAAGGCGAAATTATCCTCAATCATATGGTCAGCTACATCAGGGAGTTTGTCCAGGAGTTTAAGAAAATGCCTGTTGGCTGATTGCCCGAAGGCGAGATGACAAAAGTTATTGAACTGATGAACAATGACTAACAGTTTTCCCTGGTTGCTTTTAAGAGAGGTGGGACATGACGAGTAAGGATACAAAAAGATTTGTAGTGGTCCCCGAACTCATTGGCAAATTGGTATATCATGATGTGAGCAAAATGGAGCGAGAGGTAGGACCACTTTGGAAATATATGGATAGCACGTTAGTACCGGAGACCGACGTAACGGTATTAGTTCGAAAGGTGGAAAGGGACCCGGGGGCTTCAAACGTAGGCCCCTCTGTTCACAAACATGATGTGAATCAGCTCTATTGCTTGATCGGTGAGTTTGAGCTTGAAGTGACTTTGGGGGCTGAAAAGCACCTGGTAAAGGGCCCTGCATCAATTCTGGTTCCTGCGGGCATGGACCACGCAATCAGGTTTGTAGGAGGAAAAGGCTACCTTGTCAATGTGCTGAGTAGAGCCACTTACGAATAGGCTGATTATTTATAAGAAACTGACGTTGCACTAGGTGAACTTAAAGGTGATGGCAGTAGAAGGGTGTCTTTAAGATTTGACAGGTTATAGTGGTAGTCGCCATATGAGGTTTCCATGAAATCCAATCCAGTTATAAAGCGATCCAAGACCATTTCCGAAAAGGTCTTAAGAATCATGGAGAATGAAATTCTTTCTGGTAATTACAAACCAGGAAGCCGATTGATTGAGAGAGAGATTGCTCAGAGCCTGGGGGTTAGCCGTGTTCCAGTCAGAGAGGCTCTCATGACTTTGGAAAGATGGGGTTTTGTCAAAGAAAAAGAAGACAGGAAGAAAGGCCGTGAAATAGTCGAGCTGTCCAAGCGAGATATCAATGAATTTTACCATATAAGGGAATTCATCGAATGTTATGCCTTTTCCGAGAAATCTCTCCAAAATGATAGGAAGTTATCCACTTCTCTAAGGAAAATGATAGAGAAGATGGACGAGTTTGCCACAGAGAAAGATGTCGAAAGTTACAGAGAGATGAACTCAAGATTCCATCATGAATTTGTAAGGGCCTTGAATAACAGAAAGCTGTATAAGATATATCGTGAGATTTCTAAAACCATGCGTTGGTTTCAGGCGTTAACCCTTTATGTTCCTAGAATGAAGCCATCGAATTTAGAGCACAAGCTTCTCCTGGAAGCCTATGAGGAGCAGGACATATTTGAAATTAGGCGTCTTTTTAAGAAGCACTATGATCAAGCAATCGAGTTATTGGCAAAAAAATTGGATGTTATTCAAAGAAAGGAAACTTAGATCAAGGCGCAGATTTCAACAAGGCCTGGACCATCCCCTGTAGAGGGATGGGTTGTGCTAGTAATCTGATAACCCTTGAAGGAGGTCCTGAATAATGGCAGAGGTTGTGATAGTCAAACCCATTGTAGATGTTGAAAAATGTATCTTATGTGAAACCTGCCTACCGTTTTGCCCTGATTCATGTATAACAGCTGGTGATGATGGGTATGTTGTGGTTGATTACAGCGACTGCAAAGGATGCAGCATGTGTGCTGCGGTATGCGCAGAGGAGGCTATTGAAATGGTCATGGTGTTTGAGGAGGGGAAATCATGAATGGATATGCCGGTCGAGTTTTACACGTTAATCTAACAGATAGCAATGTGGAGACAAGGCCATTGGATCTTGACAGGGCCAGGTTATTCATCGGGGCTGAAGGTCTTGATCTCAGGGACGCCTATGACCTGATAAAGCCGGACAGTGATCCCCTATCTCCTGATAATGTGGTCTTTTTCAGCGCTGGACCCCTGGTCGGAACCCATCTTGGCACCAGATGTTCAAGCCTGTGTAAGAATCCTCTGACAGGAGCCATTGCCTTTGGCGGTGGCGGGATGGGGTTTGGCACCAGACTCAAGTGGGCTGGTTACGATCAAGTGGTGATTAGAGGCCGTGCCTCAAAGCCGGTTTATCTCAGGATCAGTGATGACGATGTGGAGATCTGTGATGCAGGGGACCTGTGGGGAAAGGATATTTTCGAGACTACCGAGGCTCTGTGGGGTAAGCTCGGAAGGCTTTACAGCGTGACAGCCATGGGGAAGACCGGTGAGAACCTGGTCCCACTCTCCGTAGCCTTGATTGACAAGACTTCCTCCATTGGCAAGGGGGGGTTGCCGGCGGTGATGGGTTCGAAGAATCTGAAGGCTGTAGCTGTGAGAGGGTCCAACCCGGTGCAGCTCGCCGATCCTGAGAGGTTCAAACGAATCCGTGACGAGGTCCTGGAGGAGTGCGAGAAAGGTGGGGGCAGGACATGGATAAGGGTTGGCAAGATGTGGTTTGCCATCCTGTGGAGTTACACGATTGCGTACAGGAATTACAGGGAGATGTTCCCGCCCCACAAATTCAAGGAGCTTTATGGCGAGGATGTCTACCTCAAAGAGATACTCGGTAAGAGGCTCGGTTGTACGGGCTGTCCTTATCCATGCAAGGATCTGATAACCTTTGACAGTGACCCGTACAAGGGCCTGAGCACCACCATTTCCAGCCTCGTTGGCCGGGTGTATAACATGGGCATTCAGGCCGCTGGCGGGCCTTCCTTTAAAGACACCATCAAGCTGATCGACACGGCTAATCGCCTGGGTGTGGATACCCATTCATTTGCTGCGACGATGATGATTGCCGTTGAGCTATATGAGAGGGGCATCATTACCAAGGAGGATACAGGAGGTCTGGAGTTGAAGTCGGACTTCCAGACAACTCTCACACTGCTTGAGCAGATTGCCTCGAGGGAGGGGATAGGTGATATCCTGGCTGAGGGGTCCCTCGGGATAATCAAGAGGTTCGGGAAGGAATGCGAGCCTTATTCCGTTCACATAAAGGGGCTTGATCAGCAAATGGATGCACGATGTTATGACTTCGATATGATGGGGTTCTGCCAGGTTACCAATCCTGAAGGAGGGAGTATGGAGCCGGCCCATGTGGGGTCGAACTGGTTCCCTCACAGTACAAAGGGCTACAAGATAGAGGAAGTCAGGGAATTCTGTGAGCGGATGGACATGCCAGAGGAGACCATAGAGAGGATCTTCAGCTTTCCTCCGGGATGTTACAGTACTCCTATCACCACGAGATGGGCTGAGGACTTCTATGGTTTGCTGACTGCCTTGGGGATCTGCGAGTACAGGACCGAGGCTATGGACTGGGGCAAATTTGCTGGACTCTATTCCTCAGCAACCGGTATTGAAGTGGCCGCGGATGACATGAAAAAGGCGGCCGAAAGGATCTGGAACCTATTCAAAGCGATAAATGTCAGGGAGGGGTTCAGCAGAAAGGACGATAGATTTCCTCCACGGTGGTTGGAGCCTATGAAGGGCCCTGACGGAGAAGATATCCCGGTAACCACATGCGAAGGCCGACCGGTCTCTGTTGATACATTCAACAGGATGCTTGATGAGTACTATGAGGAGAGGGGCTGGGATATCCAGAAGGGGATACCGACAAAGGAGAAACTCACGGAATTAGATCTGGCAGATATCGCGGCAGATCTAGAAAAGCGGGGATACTTAACATGGCAGAGGAGCGAGCTATGAAAGAAAAACCCCGGCCCAGACCTAACAGGCAAGGACTGAGTTCTATAGCTTACGCTTCCTTAAATATTACAGCGACAACAGCTTGTTACAATCCTGTCGCACCAGCGCGGGCCTGACATTATTCTTAAGATATTGGGTCATGAACAGATCTGGCTCGACAAGGAGGAGAAGAAGAGATGTTTGAGAATGTCACGCAACAGTTATCTGAGTCTGTTACCACACTCAGCTACGATGATTTGCCGAAGGAGGCAATCGGAAAGATCAAACTGATGTTACTCGACAGCATTGGATGCGCCCTGGGAGGTTATATCACCGATAGGGCTCGGATCGCTTTGGAACTCATCAAAGAATCTGGGGGTAACCATCAGGCAACCATTATCGGGAGCCACGGTACGTCCTGTGCACTCGCTACATTTGGCAACAGTGAATTAATTAATGCCCTTGACTATGATTACATAGGACCACTTTCCGGTCACATTGGACCCTATGTAACTCCTCCATGTCTTACGATTGCCGAACGCCAGCGCGCTTCTGGTAAGGACTTGATCCTGGCCGTGGCCCTGGCAAACGAAATAGGTGGCAGGGCTATGACCGCGTTTGCGCAGCATAAGGTGCCTAAAGAAGAACCGCCCTATCATGAGAAATGGCCTCGTTTTACCTATGCAACCGCGATTTTTGGTGGTGTGGCTGGTGCTGGCAGACTGCTCGGGCTTGATACTGAGCAACTGTCGAATGCCTTTGGTATAGCTGGGGCCAGTACGGCTGTACCAGCGACAATGAAGTGGCAGTACATGGGCGGACCTGCGATTATGTCCAAGTATAATGCCTGGACAGGCTGGATAGCGCAACTTGCCACCGTGGCTGCTCTATTGGCTGAGAAGGGCTTTACTGGTGATACCACCATTTTAGATGGGGAATTCGGTTACTGGAAGATAGTGGGCTCGCCCTTTTTTAAGGTGGATAACCTGCTTAAAGGGTTGGGTGAAGCGTGGCATATTGGCGAAGTTAGATTCAAGCTATACCCGACCTGCTACATATACCACGCAGCTATAGAGGGCATAAGCAATCTTATAAAGGAGCATGGAATCAATCCAGAGAATGTAGAAGAGATCGTGGTCAAGGGAGACCCCCTCATGCAAGCGCCGAACCGAATGGGTCTGGAGGTAAAGAGCTTTGCTGATGCCCAGTTCTTTATTAAATACAATTTTGCCCTTGCCGTATACCACGGTGACAATCCAAGTCCTGCCTGGCAAATGGCGCCCACGTTTAGTGACCCCAGGATAAAGAAGCTTATAAGCAAGGTAAGGCTTGAGGTGCATCCTCAGTTTGATGAATTTGTCTCGGACGCGGTAAAGACTGGTGTGGTACCTATCATGTGGAGTGCTGTAGTAGAAATAGTAGCCAAAGGAGAGAGATTTACAACAGAAATGCCAGCGCCGAGGGGCAGTAAAGACTATCCGGCCACTGATGCGGAACTCATAGATAAGTTCAAGGTAAATGCCTCTTATTCTCTGATAAAAAGCAGCAAAGTGGAGGAGGTCATCGAGGTCGTCAACCATCTCGAGGATATTGACGATGTGAGTGAGTTGTTTACCCTGCTGACCTTATGAAGCGGGGAGAGCCTGGAGCCTTCGGGCGAATCGATTGAATATAACACTATGTAGTCAACGAGCATCGAGTAGAAGCATATGGGTAAGCTGAAAGGGGGTGATAGAGAAAGAACGCACAATACGTAGATGCCCTTCAAGTGAAAGGGTAACAAAAGCAGTCTAAACCAAAAACAAGAGGAGGAAGAGAAGATGAAGAGAATCTTTTGGATCGCAGTAGGTATGGTATTCGCAATGGGGTTGGTCGGTGGCGCTTATGCGCAGGCAAAACCCCTAATTATCCGTATTGCTGAGCACAGCCCGTCCAAAGGGATGAGAGCTGATGGCATTAACTGGATGATAGAGAAGGTGGAGAAACAGACCGGCGGGCAGATCAAGTTTGAAGTATACTGGGGTGGCTCTCTTCTCAAGGCAAAGGAGATGATCAGAGGAGTTGGCAAAGGCTCAGCTGATATGGCTTTTATATGGCCAGCGTATTCGCCTAAGGAGCTTCCTGTTTGGCAGTCATTGACGACCGTGGTACTCGGCCCCAAGGACGTGCGGAAGGCTACGGCGCTTTGCATGAGGCTTACCCACGAGATTCCTGCTTTTAAGGCCGACTACGCAAAGTGGAATTTGAAAGTCCTCGGATTCCACCAGGTCTCAGGGTACAACCTTTTCATGACCAAGCCGCTTGGCAGCATATATGATCTCAAAGGGATGAAGGTGCGTTCGCCTGACCCGTCACATCTGACGATGCTCAAGGCGATAGGTGCCACTCCAATATTCATGCCAATGAGTGAGTGCTACACGGCGATGCAGAGGGGTGCCATAGACGGCGTGTTCTGCCCGCTCGAGTCCGGACACCGCTTTAAATTCCATGAGGTGGCAAAGCATATGTACCCTTGTCTGCCGGTGTGGGGCTCCGTACCAAACGTGGCCTCAATCAATATAGACACCTGGAACAAGGTGCCCAATGAAAGCCAGCACATAATGGAGGATGTCTTCAGACAGATGAGCATGTACATTGCTGACTCAATCGAAACCGGATACGGCAGGTTCAGGGCTGATTTCAAGAAAGCTGGAGCTACGGTTACCGATATGCCCGATGCAGACCTAGAGAAGTGGAGCCAGATGCCTGAGGTGGCGGCCTTACCAGCAGCGTGGGTTAAAAAAGCGAACGAGTTGGGGCTTCCTGGGGACATGATAATGAGCCGCCTGAAGGAGCTGGTGGCAGATGCAATGAAGTGATGCTAAGGGCTTTTGGCGCCCTCTTGCATGCGGCCCAAGACGGAGGCGAACTGCGATGAAGAAGGTTAATGCCATTTTTGCAGCGGCGAGTGGATTACTGGTGTGTAGCTTAATGATATTGCTTTCAGCCGAAATTTTGGGCCGTAAAGTGGGGCACCCTATTCCTGGTGCTACCGAGTTTGCGGCATTTGCCCTGGTAGGGATTATTTTTCTGGGCCTGTCGCACTGTGAGGAAGTGGGGGGTCACGTACGGGTGGAGTTTCTCATAGCGCGCCTTTCTCCCAGGCTGCGACTGGCAGCGGAGTTGTTTATCTATTCTGTAGGATTCCTTCTGTATGCACTCATGACATGGCAAACAGCAATCGACGCTGCCAGCTCATGGAGCGTACGAGAGACCGTTCCCGGTCTCATGACACTTCCGGTTTATCCAGCCAAGACCCTGGTTCCTTTGGGTTGCGGGCTGATTTCCATCCAAATCGTTATTAATGCTGTCGGCTTGATTAGAAATCAAAACAGAGCAGACACTTCCCAAACAAGAGCGGATAAGTGAGAGAAGTAGATTAATGGACTCACTACTGACAGGTATTATCGGAATAGGGGCTTTCTTATTCTTGCTCGTTACCGGTGTACCCGTCGCAGTCTCTATGTTCGTGGTCGGGTTTGTGGGATGTGTAGCGGTTCTTGGACTTGGAAGCGGGCTTAGTCTACTGGGGACAACCCCGTACGCCATTGCCTCAACCTACCAGTATGTTTGTCTTCCCCTCTTTCTCTTGATGGGAAGCTTTTCCCTTTATGGCGGGTTCGGTAAGGGTGCCTATGATGCGCTCTACCGACTAGTGAGCAAATTTCCGGGTGGACTGGCCGTAGCGACGACCTTAGCTTGTGGTGCCTTCGGAGCCGCCTCTGGCTCATCAGTTGCAGCGGCCGCGATCTTTGCTCGGGTGAGCATGCCTGAAATGTTGAAGTACCGATACGACCCAAAACTTGCCCTTGGCTGTGTTGCTGCTGCGGGTACCTTTGCTACGATGATCCCACCAAGCATCAACCTTATTGTCTATGGGATGTTTACCGATACCTCGATAGTCAAGTTATTCATGGCTGGGATACTGCCCGGGTTATTCACGGTGCTGGTTTATTCGGTATCGATCGTAGTGAGGGTCCGGCGAAATCCCCGGCTTGCGCCGCCAGCAGCAGATGAGGTGTTTACGTGGAAAGATAGGGTGGCAGCCCTGCCAATGATGTGGCCTATAATCGTTCTCGCCATCCTTATTATCGGTGGCACCTATCTGGGTTGGTTTACTGCCACAGAGGCCGGTGGTGCAGGAGCTCTGGCGGCCTTTCTTATTGCCGTTAAGCAACAGGGATTTAAGGGGGCGCGTTTGCCCGATGCCTTGTTAGAAACAGCGCAGACAGCGGCCATGATTTTTGCTATCCTTATCGGCTCTATTCTTTTCAGCCGATTTATCGCTGTGAGCCAAATCCCCGCTGAACTGGCTACATATTTAGCGGGGTTGCCTGTACCCCGAGTAGTGATCTTGACCTGCTTTCTGATTATGTATTTTCTTCTCGGCATGGTAGTCAGCGCCCTGGGGATGTTAGCCATCACCTTACCGATAGTTGCTCCAGTTCTGGAGGCCCTGGGCTATGACCTGATATGGTTCGGGATTATCGCTATTAAGATGTGTGAAATTGCCGTTGTTACGCCGCCCGTAGGATTGAATGTCTATGTGGTTAAGGGAGTAGTGGGCGAGGGGGCAACGCTGGAGCAGATCTTCGCAGGCATCTATCCCTTTATTGTCTGCGATGTCGTAGTCCTGGCATTCCTGATTGCCTTTCCAAACATTGCACTCCTCTTACCCAACTTACTATTTTGAGTGTGATGCCTGACGTAGGCCTTTGCGTGGGTCATCACCCTGAAATGCTATCTGGGGTTTGAGATGCACGTGGCCTTTCGGAGTTTCATGAATGAAATGGATCAAAAAGGTAGGCCCGGCTATGGCTGAGCCTATAAGAGAAGTAACACGAAACGAACCAATACAAGATGAGAAAGGAGAAACTGAATGAATGTTAAGAATCTTTCACAGATAGAACCTCAACAGGCAAAGGCAAAGGGAGTGAAGAAAAGGGTATTAGTCGGAAAAGAAGACGGATGTGAAAACTTCGTCATGCGTTATTTTGAAATGGAAAAAGGGGGTCATGGCTATTTGCATCACCATGACTGGGAGCATGGAATACTGGTTATCAGCGGAGAGGCAACCCTCATCATCGACGATGAGGAGTCCCAGATTGGAGAGGGAGATACGTTCATTATTCCACCGAATAGAACTCATACCATGAAGAATGCCGGGGATGAGCCATTTGTGTTTATCTGTACGATCCCGGGTTACGCCAACGAAGAGGAAAGGACCTTTTTGGAGGAATGACATAGATACAGGATATTGCGGGACTGGCCTAGTTTTTGACAAAAGCCATCCGTAGAATGAAGATAAAGACTGTATAGGCACTGTCCGATAACCAGCGTGGAATTGCGATGATTCAAGGAACCCATAAAACATGGATGGGTACATGAAATTACAGATTTGGTTTGAAGTATGTATAGGGCTTTGGATTTGAGATTTCTAATAACCGAGATTAATGAACAAAGGATTAACCCGAATTTCGCAAGCCTGTCAGAATGTCATTGCGAGGAGCCAAGCGACGAAGTAATCCCCTCACTAAAAGATTGCTTCGCTGTCGCTCGCAATGACAGGAATGGTGAGGCTTTTCAAAAACCCTTGCGAAATTCGGGATCAAAGAAAGGGGAAGAAAATGATTACGTTAGATCAAGTGCATGAAATGGGAACAGAGTTGGAAATGTGGCTACGGATGCGCATACATCCCATAGCCGTTAAGTTGTTGAAGAATAGAGAAGAGGTTCCTGAGGGTGCTATCATTCCCACACGAGACTGGAAACACAAATACGCTCTGTGCCAGTCCTTTGCCAGATCGCAAAGGCAAGGTGAAACTGTCGCCATGTTTAGAGAAGATATGTGGTGCCCTGAACCGGTTGTTGGATTGGGTTTTGCCGAGCGAATTCCGCATTTCCTGGAAGGGCATCATCGTTATCCGGACAGCGTCAGAGATCTTAAGGCAGCCGCAGAGTGGTGCAAGAGCATGCCTTATCTTGAATACGGCTTGTACCAGGGGATAGTCTCTGCGCCCATCAATACCTGCAACTTCATGCCTGATGTCATTCTTATGCATGTCAACGGCATGATGACGAGCCAGCTGACAATCGTTAAGAACTGGATTGATGGAAAGGACATATACACGCAACTTTCCGGTCATGCTGTTTGTGTTTATGCTGTTGTACCCTCGATAAAGAATAATCAGTGTAATATCGCCATACCCTGTAAAGGAGACCGGCGGCTGGCAGCAGCACAGGATGATGAGATTCTCTATACAATAATTCCGGAAATGCTTCCGGATTTTATCCAAGGCATTCATTGGCTGCAAACAAACAATTGGGGTATTCCCATGATTCAGGAATATAAGGAAGAATATGATTTGAAACCGGGATATAGAGATTTTGGCGAAGAACTCGGCATGGACATGAGTCAGTCGCCTCAGCGTCCGCAAGAGTATCAAAAGTATTGATAATCGGCTCAGGCCGCTACCTCTGCCAGGGGTAAAATAGAAAGGCTCTCCCGTCATAGGAATTGCAAGGGAGTGTCTAATACCAAGTTGCAATCATGTCATTGCGAGGAGCGAAGTGACCTGCCTGCCGGCAGGCAGGCGTGGCAATCTATCCTATTGAGCCCGCCCTGGCCTCCGGCTCGTAGAGCCTACGCCTCGGAGAGCGCGACATAATTTGAATATGCTACTGTTCCCATTGCTTCTGTATGCATGCCTT
>Ga0209636_10004439_pt1 | contig 14303 bp, 8 predicted proteins | sample DeeMarSWOR152_54_FD_187464 | JGI IMG/M metagenome (GOLD analysis project Ga0209636, IMG submission 187464) | Marine sediment microbial communities from White Oak River estuary, North Carolina - WOR-1-52-54 (SPAdes) (version 2) | ecosystem: Environmental > Aquatic > Marine > Intertidal zone >...
TTCAGACAGCACCAGACCGCTGAATGCCGCTGTGAGGTTGGGTACTTGAAAACGCCTATCGCTTTCGCATTGGGGATCGCATTGCTTACTGGATGTACAGCTCCGAAGAAACAGGTCATTGTCATCCATGAGAATACATTCTTCCGATGTGAGCCGTCCAATGTCATAGGGAAAAAGATGGTCAGGCTTATTAACAATGCACGGGCAAAGGCGCGCAAATGCGGTTTCAAAAGGTGCCCGGTCTCTCCTCCTGTCAGATGGGATTCAAAGTTGGCGAAAGCCGCACTGAATCACTCGATAGACATGGCCAACAATGACATGCTCAGCCATGTAGGGTCGAACGGTTCTGTGCTCAATGAGAGGGTCGAGGAGGTCGGATATGCTTGGTGTGCCATTGGGGAAAACGTATCAGGAGGGCGGGAAACCTGTGAAGACGTGGTCTCAGCATGGCTAACCAGTCCCCGCCACTGTCGAAATATAATGAACTCCAGTTTTACGGAGATCGGAGCTGCATGTTTTCGCAACCAATCCTCAAAATATGGAACCTATTGGACTCTTGTGCTTGCGTCCCCCAGAGAATAGGTAAAAAGGCACCCTCAGGTGATCGGACACCAAAGCAGGTTTTGCATGATAAGGCCATTACAAATCCGAACCGCTCAATGCCGTGGAGGCTGTGGATCCTATTTTTCGTCCGGGGTGTCAGGCAGGAAGAGGCAACGGTGTTTTGACAGAAAGGAGAGCGGAGAGACTATGATGAAGAAGTTGCTGATATTGGGTATGGTCTTCTTATTTGCCGTGTGTTCCGGTTTGGGTTATGCAGAAGCCGGCGGTATCAAAAGGAAGAGCATCAGGAGACCACGGCAGTATCACTACCGGCTGAAAAAAGGTGTGAAAAAAGAGACCTCATGGATCGAAATCGAGCTGGTTGATGAGGCCGACAGGCCGGTCCCAGGGGAACGCTACCGGATTGTCCTGCCCAACGGAACCGTAAAAGAGGGAACACTCGACTCAAAGGGGAGAGCGCGTGTTAAAGGAATCGATCCTGGAAATTGTCGTGTCGTCTTCCCCAGCCTCGATGGGGAGGCATGGGAACGGTAGTGAAAACCTGCTAACACAAGGAAAAACGAGAAGAAATGAACAGAAAACCATCTGACGCGAAAAGTTTTCACATGGCTTCGGAGGAGTTTCGTCGATACGGTCGAGCGGTGGTAGATTGGATTGCCGATTACTATCAGCGCATTGAATCGTTGCCGGTCCTGTCTCAGGTGAAGCCGGGGCAGATCCGCGCCTCACTTCCTTCAGAGCCTCCCGACCACGGGGAGGCTTTTGAAGCCATCCTGAGGGATGTTGACAAGCTAGTCCTCCCCGGAGTGACCCATTGGCAGTCACCCAGTTTTTTCGCCTTTTTCCAGGCCAATGCCTCGGCGCCGTCCATTCTGGGGGAACTGATCTCCGCGGGGCTTGGGATTCAAGGAATGCTGTGGTCAACCAGTCCGGCGTGTACGGAACTGGAAACTCACGTGTTGGACTGGCTCGTGGATATGCTCGGTCTGCCGGATAGGTTCAGGTCGACAGGAAAGGGTGGAGGTGTCATTCAGGACTCCGCTTCGACCGCTTCCCTCTGTGCCCTCCTGGCGGCCCGCGAGAGAGCTACCGGCTATGCAAGCAACCAGCGAGGTTGCAATGGAAGGCTCGTTGCCTACGCCTCTTCCGAGGCTCACTCCTCCATCGAGAAAGCGGTCAAGATTGCCGGGCTCGGCCGCGAGAACCTGCGCCTCATCGAGACGGATGATCGCTTTGCCATGCGTCCCGACGCTTTCGTCCAACAAATCGAACGAGACCGGGAAGAGGGCCTGGTCCCCTGCTTTGTCTGTGCCACCGTCGGGACCACCTCCTCGAACGGCCTAGACCCCTTACCGGAGATCGGCCGAATCTGCCGCGAGCAGGACCTCTGGCTCCATGTGGACGCAGCGATGTCCGGCACAGCCGCCCTCTGCCCTGAGTTTCGATACATCCACGACGGACTGGAGTTGGCCGACAGCTACTGCTTTAATCCTCACAAGTGGATGTTCACAAACTTCGATTGCGACTGTTTCTACGTGGCCGATCGGGGGACCTTGATCGAGACACTGAGTATTCTCCCCGAATATCTGCGGAACAAAGCCACCGAATCGGGTGCCGTCATTGACTATCGGGACTGGCAAATCCCCCTGGGGCGCCGCTTCCGCTCTCTGAAGCTCTGGTTTGTCATTCGCCACTACGGAGTGGAAGGCCTGCGTCACCACATACGACGCCACGTGCAGCTTGCTCAGAGTTTTGCCTCCTGGGTGCGGGAGGACGACCGGTTCGAACTGGTCGTGCCACCGCCACTGAATCTTGTCTGTTTTCGGCTTCGGGGAGGGGATGTCGCGAACCAGGAGCTGTTGGATCGTCTAAACAGAAGCGGCGACCTATACCTGACCCACACCCGTTTGCACAATCGGTTTACACTGCGGCTCAGTGTCGGCCAAACCTATACCGAATCTCGCCATGTGGAGAGGGCCTGGAAACGGATTCAGGAAGTGGCCGCGGAGCTGGAGTTTTCCTAAGAGAGGAATGTGTATGAAGAAGAAAGCATTTCAGGACTATTATCCAGATCTGTTGAACCATTGCTATGGCTGTGGGCGATTGAATGAGCATGGGTTGCAAATCAAGAGCTATTGGGATGGGGAGGAAACCGTCTGCACATTCCATCCAAAGCCTTACCACACGGCCATTCCTGGCTACGTTTACGGTGGGTTGATTGCGTCAATCATCGACTGCCACGCTACTGGAACGGCTGCCGCAGCAGCATACCGCACTGAGGGACGGACCATGGATACAGAACCACCGCTTCGCTTCTTGACCGCGTCATTGCATGTCGATTATTTGCGTCCAGCCCCCATCGAAGGCCCCTTGGAACTCCGGGGACAGGTGAAGGAAATCAAGGGCCGAAAGGTTGTAGTCGCGGTTGCGGTTTCCGTAAAGGGAGAGGTATGCGCCCGCGGGGAGGTCGTGGCTGTCCAGATGCCAGATCATCTGGTACCTGGAAATCGCTGAGGTCTGGAAATCCTACACTCCCGCCTCTCCCTTTGACGGTCGGGTACTTCGAATGGAGAATTGCCGGGGTTTCTAACGGTGTTGCCAATAAAAAAATGTTCCTTTCACTTACCGGACGAAGTTTCTGACCCGTTCTAGGGCTCACTCGTTCGATAGCCAACGTATGAGATATCGAGGCAGACTGAATGGTTGGATTTGAAGATCGAGAATTCAAACCCCATCCCCTCCACTGGGTCGTAGAGCCCCTGGTTAACGAAACTTCATACATCGAAAAACCAATGTTTGGGGCCAGAGGCTGTTATCTGCATGGTCGCCTCGTGTTGGTTCTCGCTTCCCGAGGCAAGGAGCCCTGGAAGGGTCTTCTGATTCCGACAGAGAGGGAGCACCACACATCTCTGGTAGATGAATTCTCAGAATTGAGGGTTCATCCCATACTGGGAAAATGGCTCTACCTTCAGGAGGATACGGAAGAGTTTGAAGAGTTGGCATCAAGACTGGTTATCCTCATCGCACGGGATGATCCTCGGATAGGAGTGGTTCCGAAGCCGAGGAAATGATAAAAGAACTCGCATAGTCAGCCTATGGGCGTAGGGAGGAGAAAATATGCCGGACAAATTCCCCCGAGTTAAAGCTGCAGTCGTGCAAGCGGCTCCGGTCCTCTTCGACCGCGAGGCCACCGTCGAGAAGGTTTGTCGCCTGACCGTGGACGCCGCAACGCAAGGTGCACAGTTAATCCTTTTCCCTGAGGCCTTCATCCCGGCCTACCCACGCGGGCTAAGCTTCGGTACCGTGATTGGTAGTCGCAGCACGGCAGGGCGGCGTATTTGGCAATCCTACTGGGCCAATGCTGTTGATGTGCCCGGTCCCACCACCAAGATCCTGGGAGCCGCCGCCCGTGATGCCAACGTCTATCTGGCCATCGGTGTTGTCGAACGGGACAACCAATTCAGTCGAGGGACGCTCTACTGTACCCTACTTTGTTTCGGCCCCGATGGGCGACTGCTCGGCAAACACCGCAAGCTAAAGCCCACCGGTTCCGAACGCCTCGTCTGGGGCGAAGGCGATGGCAGTACCCTGACCGTGCTGGAGACTGAACTGGGGAGAATTGGCGGGCTGATCTGCTGGGAGAACTATATGCCTCTGGCTCGCATGGCGCTGTATGGCAAAGGGGTCGAAATCTATCTCGCCCCGACTGCCGATGCCCGGGATACCTGGCAGGCTACCATACGCCACATCGCCTGTGAGGGTCGGTGCTTTGTTCTGGGCTGTAACCAGTTCATGACCAAAACCATGTACCCCTCTGATTTGGACGACCTTGAGGAGTTGGCCGATCAACCGGAGGTCATGTGCCGGGGAGGCAGTGCCATCATCTCTCCATTGGGTAAGGTCCTCGCTGGTCCCCTGTATGATCAAGAGGGTACATTGTTTGCCGACCTCGATTTGGCCAAGGTGGCTCGGGCCAAATTCGACTTTGACGTCGTAGGCCACTATGCCCGGCCCGACGTCTTCCAACTCATTATCAACGAACGACCAAAACCCCTAGTGGCAAGCGAGGCAAATCTGGAATGAATTTCCAGGTTCCCCCATGAGTGTCCTTTTGCCTGCAGACTTGTCCAAATAGGAGGGAAAAGAAGGGAGAAACGATGCGATGCCATGAAGTTGACTACAAGATCATTGGTGATGATATGTAGATCGTATCCTGGCGCATGCGCCTTCTGCCGGAGGCAGACGGAAGGGGGAAGGGTCCATTCTGGGTGGCCTGGGGGACCTGATTGACGGCGACTAATTGGGAACCCAGGAGATTTTAAAAAGGCATTAGAAATGAAAAAAATTGTCGTTCTTGGCGCCGGCATGATGGGAGCCGTGATCGCTGTCAATCTTTGTCGGCAATACCATGTGACAGTGGTTGACCGTGATCGAAACCAGTTGAATTCACTCGAGACTCAGCATCCAGTTGAAACGCGAAGAGTCGATCTCTCGATTCCGAGAGCCGCTCGCGAAGTCATACGAGACCATGACTTGGTCATCGGCGCACTCCCGGGATTTATGGGATTCGAAATTCTGAAGACAGTAATACGGTCCGGCAAGGATGTGGTCGACATTTCATTTTTTGCCGAAGATCCGTTTAAGCTGGACACCCTTGCAAAGAAACAAAATGTCACGGTGGTTGTTGACTGCGGTGTGGCACCAGGAATGAGTAACATTATCCTGGGGTATTGTAATCAACGTATGTCAGTGAGCGACTACGAATGCTTGGTAGGCGGCCTGCCTGTCAAGCGACGTTGGCCATACCAGTATAAGGCACCGTTTTCGCCCATTGACGTTATTGAAGAGTACACTCGCCCGGCTAGAGTTGTTGAGAACGGGAAGGTGGTTGTGAAACCGGCACTGTCCGATGCAGAGTATGTAGAAATCGATCCCGTGGGCACGCTCGAAGCCTTTAATACAGACGGGCTTCGAACCCTGTTGAAAACAATGACGATAGCGAACATGAAAGAAAAAACCTTGCGCTATCCCGGTCACATTGAAACCATGCGGGTGTTGGGCGAAACCGGCTTTTTCAGCAAAGAACCCGTAGAGGTAAGCGGTTCCACGGTTCGACCAATTGATATTACGGCCAAACTGCTGTCTTCGATGTGGCGCCCCGAGCAGAATGAGCCAGACTTTACGGTAATGCAGATAACCATTCGGGGAAAAGAGGGGCGAAGGCATAAAGAATACGTCTACCGACTGTTTGACCGATTTGATGAACACGCAGAAGCATCATCGATGGCACGGACGACGGGATATACATGTACGGCTGTCGCCCGGCTAATACTGGATGGCGGCTTTGCAAGAAAGGGCGTGTGTCCCCCAGAATACATAGGAGCTGAACCGAATCGTTTTCATAGAATCATGGCAGATCTGCAGAGGCACAATGTGAATTACACCTGCGAGGAACGAATCATAGAGGGGGCGTAAGCGCTGCCATCCATCAGCGGAACGCTCCTGACGATCATGTCCCAATTTGAAATAGGAATGCTGAGCAGGACTGTGGAGACGCTATCTCGATTTCACCCACTCATCGCAAAGTGGTTTGAAGAAAAGGTCGGTCCGCCAACCGATGTACAGGAGCAAGCCTGGGCGAACATCGCAGGTGGCCGACACGTTCTCATCACCGCACCAACTGGAAGTGGTAAGACCTTTGCGGCCTTTCTGTGGGCAATCAATCAACTGGCCACCAAGGAATGGACCACCGGGCATACCAGCGTGCTCTATGTCTCTCCACTGAGAGCGCTCAACAATGATATCCAACGCAATCTTCTGGGACCACTCGGTGATCTGAAGCAGATTTTCGAGAGGGCCGGAACGTCTTTCCCGAACATTCATGTCCAAACTCGCAGTGGGGATACCCCGCAGCCGGACCGTCGACGAATGCAGCGCCATCCACCGGAAATCCTTATTACGACCCCGGAAAGTCTTAACCTCCTACTAAGCTCCGCAGGCGGCAGGTCGATTCTGACGAGCGTTTCAACCGTGGTTCTTGATGAGATCCATGCTGTGGTTGGCAATAAACGGGGCGTCCATCTCATCACAGCAGTGGATCGCCTTGTCCGCCTGGCCGGTGAGTTTCAACGGATTGCACTCTCCGCAACAATCAAACCGCTGGAGATTGTGGCCGAGTTTGTTGGTGGATTCAGGGTCGATCGGCACCCACACAATCCGCAATACACGCTGCGCCCGGTCTCCATCGTGTGCTCTCCAAAAACCAAGCACTACGACGTCCGGGTGCGGTTCCCGGAGGTAGCCGTCGATCGGCAGATCCAGGAATCGGTGTGGGAACCCCTTGTGGACGAATGCAAGGAGGTGATCGGGCGAAACCGTTCGACATTGCTGTTCGTCAACAGTAGGCGGCTCTGCGAGAAGCTGACACGGATGATCAACGATGGTGAAGAGCGGCCGATCGCCTACGCCCATCACGGTTCGCTTTCGCGGGAAATCCGGGGGGAGGTCGAACGGAGGCTTAAGGCCGGAGAACTCCGGGCGATCGTCGCGACGAACTCTCTGGAATTGGGCATCGATATCGGTGCACTGGATGAGGTGGTATTGATCCAATCGCCCCCTTCGGTTTCGTCGGCCCTTCAACGGGTCGGTCGGGCCGGGCATCAGGTTGGTCAGGTCAGCCGCGGCACCCTATTCCCGACACATCCCTATGACTTTTTAGAAGCCACGGTGCTCGCGTCCGGAATTGTGTCTCAGGACATCGAATCGATCAAGCCCGTTCTGTGTCCCCTCGATGTGTTGGCGCAGGTCATCGTGTCCATGGTTGGTGCGGAGATGTGGAATATCGACGCCCTCTATTCTCAGTTGAAGGCGAGCTATCCCTATCGGCATCTGCCTCGTGAACAGTTCGACCTGGTGCTGAACATGTTGGCCGGACGGTACGCAGACAGTCGGCTCCGTGAGCTGAAACCGCGTGTTTCGATCGACCGGCTTGATAACACGGCGGCGGCCAGAAAAGGCGCACTGCTTGCACTGTATATTTCCGGCGGCGTCATACCTGACCGTGGATACTTTCACCTTCGTCACCATGATACCAACGCACGAATCGGTGAACTTGATGAGGAGTTCGTCTGGGAGGCCTCGATTGGACAAACGTTCACCCTGGGTACCCAAAACTGGAAGATCGAACGCATTACCCACAACGATGTTCTTGTCCGTCCAGGGCATCCCAAATCAATGACAATCCCCTTCTGGATCGGTGAGGAAAACAACCGAGACTTTCACTTCTCTGCGCGAATAGCCGAGTTTCTGGAATCTGCCAACGAGTGCCTGGACGACCCCGATTTTGCGATATCTCTACAGCGTGACAGCCACATGGACCCGATAGCGGCGGAGCAACTGGCCACTTTCTTGAGAAAACAGAAAGAGCGGGCCCAATGCGCCCTGCCGCACAGGCACCATCTCTTGGTCGAGTTTGTCGATTCTGGACCCGCGGGGGCTCCTGGCAACCAGGTGATTCTGCACACCCTGTGGGGCGGGCGAGTCAACCGTCCCTTTGCCATGGCATTGGATGCAGCCTGGGAGAACCATTTCGGCCATCGGCTTGAGGTATACGCCGGTAACGATTGCGTTGTTCTTCTGTTGCCACACGATATCTCCAGCACCGAGCTACTCTCCCTCGTAACAAGCACCAATGTGGAGTCCTTACTCAGAAAACGACTGGAAGGGTCAGGTTTTTTCGGTGCACGGTTCAGGGAGTGTGCCGGCCGTTCGTTGCTCTTGACCCGCAACAAACTCAACGAGCGGATGCCTCTCTGGATGAGCCGGCTGCGATCCCAGAAACTACTGGATTCCGTCCTTCACTATGATGACTTCCCAATTCTGCTCGAAGCGTGGCGCACCTGTCTCCAGGATGAATTCGACTTAGAGAGTCTCCGACGGATGCTGGCCGAACTCGAGTCTGGGTCAATCGTCTGGTCCCAGGTACGCACCAGCCACCAGAGCCCCATGGCCCAGAGTGGGTCATGGAGACAGATCACTCGGTATATGTACATGGGGGATGAACCTGCGTCGGGGAAACCCTCAAAGCTGCGCGGCGACCTGCTACGCGATATCGTATTGACCCCGACCATTCGCCCGACCGTTGCGCGCCAAATCGTTGATCAGTTTGAGCTAAAACGTCAACGACTCAGTCCAGGATATTCCCCATCGACAGCTCGCGATCTGATTGACTGGGTCAAGGAGCGTCTGATCATACCCATCTCGGAGTGGAAACGCCTTCTCGTTGCCATGGGCACCGATCATGGGATTGATCCGGCCGAAATGCTGGAACCCGCTTCGGAAAGAATCGTCCGGATTACTCCGCAAAAAGAGTCTGAACCACTGATCGTTGCCCTGGAGACAATGCCCAGGATTACAAACGCCGTGTATGGCAAGGAGGACCACATCCATACGGAACCCTTGTCTTTGTCCCGCTCACCTTCGCTTCCGAGAGGCGCCGGAGAGATCCCCATCGGGGAAGGCCCTGATGAAAGCTTGACCATGGTCCTGGGTGAATGGCTGCAGTTCTATGGTCCAACAACGACCGAGTTCATTCGGACAACCCTCGGCATCGACGACCAGCGTCTTTTGCTGGCGCTGGAAGACCTTGTCGATTCGGGGAAGATCATCACGGGGCAGCTCGTGACCCATGGCACTGATGATGAGATCTGCGACAGTGAGAATTTTGAGACACTTCTGAGACTCTCCCGTGCAGGCGCGGTACCCGCATTTGAACCACTTGACATCGATTGGCTTCCCCTGTTTCTTGCGACCTATCAGGGAATGGGCGATCCTGATGACACCCTCGACGGATTGTATCGTCGTGTTGAACAGCTTCTCTGCTATAGCATACCGGTAGACCTTTGGGAGTCGGAGATTCTCCCCGCACGACTTCATCCATACTCCATGTCATGGCTCGATACAATCATGCAGGAAGGTGATCTCCGATGGATTGGAAGTGAGAATCGTCGAGTGGCCTTCTGCTTTGAATCTGATCTGGACCTGATGCAGGAGGAACCTGATGGCCACGGGAAGATCGGTATGCACTCGAAAGCAAAGGATTACGAAGATGGTAAGATAGTGGGACATAGCCATATCGACCTCGTGGATCTGTTTAGGGATCCGATGGGACGGTATGATTTTTCGACCCTCTTGCAGACGACACAGTCGAGCCCCGAGGAATTATCAGATCGGATCTGGGAGACCGTATGGCAACGGCGGGTAACCAATGACACGTTCATATCCCTTCGTCGAGGGATCGAGACCCGGTTCAAGCTGCCAAAGGTCGGAGTAAGACACCTCAGTACGCCGAGCAGGAGACGCCGATCGGGCAGCCGCGCCAGTTTCTCCAGATGGAAAGACTCGCTCTACCCTGCGGGTAACTGGTTCCAACTCTCCATCCCTGAGCTTTCGGATGACCCTATTGAGATTGAGGAACGGAAGAGGGATCGTGTCAGGCTGTTGCTCGATCGATACGGCATTCTGTTTCGTGAGCTACTAATGAGGGAGGCGACTCCATTCCAGTGGCCGAGCGTATTTCGATCCCTGAGGATCATGGAACTCTCGGGGGAGGTGCTCTCCGGTTACTTCTTCCATGGAATTCCTGGCCCCCAGTTCATCTCCCATAGGGCATTCCGTTTGTTGCAGAGAAAACTGCCTGAAGATGTGGTTTACTGGGTCAACGCAATAGATCCCACATCACTGTGTGGAGTTCAACTAGACGCCCTTAGGGGGAACCTGCCTAAACGGGTTGATAGAACGCACCTGGTCTACCAAGGCAAAAGGCTCGTTCTGGTATCGAAGCGCAGTGGTAAGTCTCTGACCTTTCATGTACCGCCCGACGACCCGGATTTACAGAGGTATCTCTGTTCTCTCCGCCATCTGCTCACACGACGGTTTCGGCCGCTTCACCGAATCACCATTGAGACCATCAACGAGGACCATGCCGTCCGAAGTCCGTACCTTGATGCACTGCGCGCCAGTTTTGATGTCATGATCGATTACAAGAGTGTCATATTATGTCGCAGGGTGAGTTAAACAGTGGGAAGCTCGATATGGTATTCTTTGTATTGCTTATTGTCGGGCACTCGCGCTAGTCCCGGGATGAAGTGGCCCCGCCTATTAAGACTGCACCTAAAAAAAAAGAGAGTCTCAGATATCACATCGTCACTGAGGAGGTAATGACATGTTCAAAAGGGGAAAACTGGGAGGGCTGGACGGTGGTCTCTACCGCCCCCTCTGCGAATCGGACATGAGGCATATTCATGAAACGGTCATGCGGATCTTTCAGGAAGTCGGTATCCAGGTTTTGACGAAAAGAGGTTTCGACCTTTTTAGGGAGAAAGGGGCCAGGGTCTCGGAGGAAAAACAGATTGTCTATATCTCCTCGGGCATGTTTGAGGATTTTATCGACCTCGTGCCGTCGGAGATTATTCTGCACGGTCGGGAGGAGAAGAACAATATCTTCCTGGGAGGGAGACGCGTTCATTTCGGCAGCGGCGGAACCGCCCTCAATGTTCTGGATCTGGAAACGGGGGAGAAGCGTCCCTCGACCCTCGAGGATGTTCAGAACGTCTCGAGGCTCCTTGACAAACTGGAGAACGTCCACTTCGAGGTAATTCCGGTCTATCCCAACGATCTTCCCGTCGAAAAGGTGGACGTCAATCGATTTTTCGCAGCCCTTCAGAATACGACCAAGCATGTCATGGGAGGAACGTATACACTCGAAGGAACAAAAAACGTGATTCGCCTGGGGGAGATTCTCGCCGGCAGTGCCGAAAAACTGCGCCGAGAGCCCTTCATCTCTTTGATTACATGTGTCATGAGTCCCCTCAAGATCGAGGAAACTTACGGAGAGTTCCTCATGACGGTTGCCGAGGCGGAAATTCCCGTGGCTATTCCAGCTGAGCCTATCGCAGGGGCCACGTCTCCGGTTACCCTCGCCGGAACTGTTGCTAATATGTGTTGCGAAACGCTGGGGGGGATCCTGCTGGCCCAATTAGTCAACCCGGGGACACCCTGTCTATTCGGATCCGTGGGAACGGGGGCCGACATGCGAACCATGGGGTATGTTTCCGGCTCCGTTGAGGAAGGGTTAATCAATGCGGCGGCTGCCCAGATGGCCCAGTTCTATGGACTCCCATTTTACGCCACCGCGGGCCAATCAGACGCCAAATGTGTCGATGCCCAGGCAGGCTGGGAGGGTGCCATCACGAATCTGCTCGTGGGCATGGCAGGTGCCAACTTCATCCATGATGCCGTGGGACTCCTGGAGTTCTGCATGACGGCCTCCTATGAAAAGTATGTCACGGACAACGAGATCATCGGAGAGGTCATGCGGGTACTTCAGGGAATTGAGGTCAACCCCGAAACCCTAGCCCTTCAGGTTACCCGAAGGGTCGGCCCAGGTGAACACTACTTGAGCGATGACCATACGTGTAAGCACATGCGGAGGGAACACTTTATTCCCTCTTTGGCCGATCGGAACGATATGGAAACATGGATAGCATTGGGAAGGAAAGACACCTTTCAGCGGGCTCACGAAATTGCCATGGAGATTCTCAAAACCCATCACCCGAAGCCCCTCGATTCGGGAAAGGTGGAGATCATTCGAAAGACTTTCGAAGGATTGAAGCAGTGACTCTATTGTGGAACACCGGCCGTCTCCTGACGATACGGCCGGCGCCTCTCGAACTCACCGCTATTTCAAAACAAACGTAATGGTGACCACGACTCTTTTACCTCCCTCTGGTGCAGGAAAATGCAATTCCTTAATCCCTTGAACAATGCACCGTTCAAGGGCCTTATCCTTCGTCTTGTCTCCGTCTATCTTCACCCCTGTGACTCGACCCTTCGGGTCAATCACGAATGTTACGGTAACCTCCCCCTTAAACTTAAATCGCTTCCCCAGGGCCTTTTCGTAGCAGCGACCGACCGATGGGATTTGTTTTTCGAGAAGTCTTTTCACAGAATCCTTTGACAGACCTTCCGTAACAACAAGCTTATCAAGCTCGATGTAATCGAACCGAGAAGCCGTCATACGGAGCAAGGCGTCAGAGGCAAAGCGGTCCTTGCTGTGTTCTCGACTTTCTTCCTCCACCCTGATTCTTCGCGCACCGCTCGAAGGCTGAGGAGCGACAGAGAGGCATGCCTTTTGTGCAAGGCCTTTGTTCCCCACTGCATAATCGGAAACTCCCTCGGGCAACGGAAGGGGTTGTTTGACCGTTACCGCCTGTCCGTCCTGGAGACGAACCTGAGTGTCGATGGCAACAAATGAGGTGTAGGCGGTCAACAGATTGTAGGAGAGGCCCAGATTCGTCACCTCTCTGACTCGCTCATCTCGAGATTGGAGTCTATTGTAGTCGGCAAGGATGGCGATCCGGTGCCGTGCCCACAGATAACGCAATGCCGAGTTGGTCTCTAAAGGTTTTAGGGTTGCCACATCGACATTTGTCATGTAGGGGCGGTCACCGGTGACCCCCTGTACCTGGACGTTTCCTTGGAGTCTCCCATGCCATTTGCCGAAGACAATGACCGGGCGATCCGCCAACACGTCCGGAATGCTTGGAGGCTCCACATCGTAAACCTCGAATTCACCGAAGTCGATTCTGGTGCCTGTCAGCACAGGTGATTGAATGAGTTTTCTGAACCTCTCTGCTTCTTGTCGCGCCTCTTCGGGCTTCGTGATGACAAAGGGCTCGCCCATCCCAACCCTGGCCATGCCCTCGATGATAAAGCGGTTAACACTGGATCCGATTCCGAATGCAAACATATTGGCATTGTCCAGGTTTTCCCGGATCAGCTCGAAGGCCTCCTCTTCAACCGTGACATAACCGTCGGTGGCAATGACAACGCTGCGTGAGAATCCCTCGGTTTTCGGCAGAGAAAGGGCCCTCTTGAGGGCCGGTAAAAGCCTGGTGCCACCTCCCCCGCGCTGGCGATCAATCAGATTTATGGCACGGTGAATATTGTTTGGGGTGGCAGGTAGAGACTGCTCTGACATGACCGACGAACCCCCGGCGAATAGCAACACGTTGAACCTATCGGTTGGGCGGAGGTTACCAATCAAATCCTTGAGAAGTCTCTTGGATATATTCAGGGGAAACCCATGCATGGAACCGGAAACGTCGACGATAAATATATACTCGCGCGCCGGGATCTGGAGCTCACTGACCCGTTTTGGGGGCTGCAGCATGAGCAGGAAGAAATTCTCATCCTCTCCCTCGAAGAGTAGCATTCCTGTCTCGATCTTGCTGCCGGCTAGTCGGTATTTTAGGATGAAGTCCCGGTTACCCCCATGTCTTTCGGAGTTGTCGAGCTTTATTGACGCCGAGGCAGGTCCATCGTAGTTGATCTGGATCTTGTGGGAGGAGCAGGTCACGTCCTGGATCGGAAGACCTGCGACTAGGTTCACCGCCATATCGAACACATACGAAGGAGACTCACCCTGGTGGAGAAATGGGTTCTCTATCCAACTTTCTGATGGGCGGGCCTCTGATGCTCGCTGGTCAGAGTAGCGTGGCCCTACAACGGTCGGATAGACGAATTCGTAAACAGCATCCCTTGGGACGAGCAACTCGGTATACTTGAGCTCCACGGTGATCACATCCGAGGGTAAAATATTCGCCACGTTCATCTGGAAGACGTTGGGCCTGTGCTGTTCCAAGAGTGACGCGCTCTTTCCGGCCTGCTTTGCCTGCTCG
>Ga0209636_10004440_pt1 | contig 14299 bp, 13 predicted proteins | sample DeeMarSWOR152_54_FD_187464 | JGI IMG/M metagenome (GOLD analysis project Ga0209636, IMG submission 187464) | Marine sediment microbial communities from White Oak River estuary, North Carolina - WOR-1-52-54 (SPAdes) (version 2) | ecosystem: Environmental > Aquatic > Marine > Intertidal zone >...
ACAATCCTGTAAGAAAAATATTCGCAATAGTCTTTGCCTTTGGTCTCTGGTTTTTTGTAGCAATAGGTAACGACTACCAATACACAAAAGCGATACAAATCATCTATTCATATCTCCCTGAGGACCGCATCGTTGTCGATTCTGTGCCGACCGTTAAGGTTACCTTCATTGGTCGAGGTGGTGCACTCCTCAGCACGTGGGCAGCGCCTCCAAGAGCTCGCTGTAGTCTCAGAAACATAGGCGTAGGCACACATGAAATTCCGCTAAGAAATCTCATAGTACCATTAGGTTTTAGTGATGTGTCAATTACCTATCCTGCTGCAAAAGCTATTAGCATAACAATAGATGAGAAGCTCAGCAAACAAATTGAGGTTAAGGTACCAGTGAAAGGTTCATTGAAAGAAGGGTATTCGATAAACGATATCATCATTCTTGACACCATAGTTGTTACAGGTCCAGCTAGTGTTTTACGAGAGCTGAACGAATTGACTACTGAGAGCCTTAATGTCAAAAACAAGAATTCATCATTTGTAAAGAGGTTGAAAATAGCGGAACCACCACCACTCGTTCAGATCTCCCAAAAAGAGGTACAGGTAGAGATAAAACTTGATACAACAGCTCAGAAATTATTCACAACCATACCACTTAAACTCATCTTCACACCGAATCAACGCGTTTCGTCGGAGAAGATCAGTCTCGATACACTCATTGTCAAAGGATCGAAGAATATAATAGAAGAGTTAATGAAAGGAGACATAGAGGTAAGGATAAACTTGACAAAGCTTTCTGCAGGAGACTATGAACTACCTGCATCAATAATATTGCCCGACTACATCACACCGGTCTACTCCTATCCCAAGAGATTCAAAATCAAAATATATTAAAGTAGCAAGCCTTTTTAGAGCTTAAAATGCACGACGTACCACAAGAAGATGATTACCGACATGGATTCATAATCCTCTTTCTTTTTTTTCACTATTACGAGGCTAATTATTCATTTGATTGGCGTACGCTTTGATATAACACCACTCTACTGGTTCTACCAATTTTTAGATCCTCAGGACCTTACTGCAGATTTATCAAAGAGTCTCATGTATCTCCACATCCAACCGCCTGGTTTTAATCTGTTCCTGGGATCCGTTTTGAAATTCAGTTCCGGTTTTGAGTTGCTTACCTTTAAAATCATCTATATGGTAATGGGGTTAGTGTTGACCTTGGCACTCTACTCAATACTCGTTCGATTAAAGATATCCGCCATTCTTGCATTATTCTCCTGTATGTTTTTTGCAATAAGTCCACCAGTGATTTTTTTTGAAAACTGGCTTTTTTATACATATCGTATCACTTTATTAATGGTCGTATCATGTCTGGTGCTGCACCTTTATCTGGAGCAGCACAAGTGGATCTTTCTCTTTCTCTTCTTCATAGTTCTTGCATTAATTGCTATTACCAGAAGCCTATTTCATCCAATCTGGTTCATTATGATTCTTATATGGTTTATTTTTTTTGAAAAAAGGAAGGTGAAAAAAATCTTGTTATGTGCCTGTTTCCCTCTTTTGATTATTGCAGGCATCTATATAAAAACTATATCATCTTCAATCAAACAAGCCTCACCTCATGGTTTGGCATGGACTTAATAAAAATGACCTTCACCGTCCCTGTCGAAAAAATAAGACCACTCATTGACCATGATGAAATATCGCCCATAGCCCTTATAAAACCATTTCGCATTCCGGATGAGTATAGACAATATGCAAATTTCGATACACTCACCGGTATACCAGTACTCGACAAGAAATATAAATCTACAGGGTTTGTCAATTTCAATCATATTGGTTATATTTCAGTCTCCAAACAGTATTATTCAGCTGCGCGATATCTCATATGGAAATATCCCAACTACTATCTTCATTCAGTTGCCAAGGCATTTTATGCATATCTAAGACCCTGTTCTGATAGCATCATCATCAGGGGTCATAACCGCAGAACAGTGAGTCCATGGGTCAACTTTTACCAAGAATATCTGCTCGGTGATGTATTGAGAAAAATCTGGTGCACAAAGTATGTTCACAGATTCGGTCAAGAACGTACAGTACACATTAATTTTCTCTACCTTTTCATCCCAGTTCTGTATACATGGGGTATCATCGTGTCGATAAGTGGACAGAGATTGTCTGGTTACCACAAGAGTGAGACATTATTATTGAAATACATTATGTTCAACATCCTTTATGTTACAATCATAGGAAATATGATTGAAATAAGCGAAAACATGAGATTTCGATTTCTCATTCTACCGTTAATCTATATCCTCGCGATGAGTCTGATTACTTTTTTAATTGGAAAAACGAGGCAAACTTGACAAATATTCATTTTAGCATATAATTTATGAGATTAAGTCTGTTCTATTCTTGCTTTTGCGAGGATGGCGGAATTGGCAGACGCGCTGGATTTAGGATCCAGTTCCGTTTAGGAATGGGGGTTCAAGTCCCCCTCCTCGCAGTTGTTGGAGGTAATCTTTGGAATATGAGATCATAAGGGATAATGAAGTAGAAAAAGAAATCGACATTTCAGTTTTACCCGTTGAACTCGACCGCTTTATCGACAGAGAGGTGAGCAAAATTCAAAAAGATTTGGTAATAAAGGGATTTCGCAAAGGTAAAGTACCAAAAGATATCATCAGAAGTAGATACCGCGATACACTCAAGGCACAGGCAATGACCAGCCTTGCCGCTGAGACATTTGCTAAAATATTAGCTGAAAGGAAATGGCGTCCTGCATCGCAGGCAAAACTCCTTAATGTTGAGGAGGGTGAAAAGATAAAATTCCGTCTCTCTTTTGAGAACATACCTGGATTCGATGTGGACAATTATGCCGGGCTTGAGATATTCAAAGAAGAACCTTTACCAGATGACTTCCTCCTTCAGCAGGGACTGAATGAACTGCATGAACGATATGCTGAAGTCAAAGAAGTCTCTCGTCCAGCCGTGGTAGATGATTTTGTGACGATGAATCTAAAAATTACTGAAAATAATAGAATAAAGACAAACCAGCATGACGTCGTTATAAAAATAGGTGATCGCAGTCTACCTGATGAAATCAATAAAGCATTGGTAGGTGCATGCAAATCAGACAATATAGAAGTGAAAGTCGGTGAACAAACCCATTCACTCTCGATACGAAAAATTGAGGAAAAGATTCTTCCACAAATCGATGATGAGTTTGCCAGATCACAAAACTATGAAAATGTTGAACAGTTGAAGAAAAAACTCATGGAACAGGTAAAGAGAGCAGAAGAAAAACGTATAGAGGCTGAACTAAAAGAATCATTATCGACAATACTATTGGAAAGAACAAAATTCAAAGTGCCAAACTCACTTATAGGTGTAGAATATCAGAAAATATTGCAGAAATTCAATCTTCCTGATTCAGAAGTAAACAAAGAAAGGTTCTGGGAGCTTGCCGAAAAGAGAGCGCGTCTGAATCTGATAATCGATAAGATAGCAGAGAAAGAAGACATTAGAGTCGAAGCAGAGGAGATTATGAATGTGGTCTCATCGATGGGCTGGAAATTGAGTGATGATAACCGTGAAGATGTAATAGCGTATATTGGCAGCATTCTGAATAGAGAAAAAACTATCGATTTTCTTTTTAAGAATGCTAAAATTGCCAAAAGAAGTCGTATCATTTCACCAAAGGAGGCAATCGAAAATGATACAAGTTCCGTACGTCATTGAACAGACCGGTCGTGGTGAGAGAGCATATGATATATATTCACGATTGTTAAAAGAAAGAATTATATTTGTTGGTACTCCAATCGACGATACCGTTGCAAACCTTGTAATGGCACAAATGCTCTATCTAGACGCCGAAGACCCTGGCCGTGACATATATCTATATATAAATTCTCCGGGTGGTGTCGTCTCATCAGGTCTCGCAATCTATGATACAATGCAATACATAAAACCAGCTGTCTCCACGATCTGTATTGGTATGGCCGCAAGTATGGCAGCGCTCATACTCGCTGCTGGCGAAAAAGGAAAAAGATTTGCTCTACCACATGCCCGTGTCATGATTCATCAACCAGAAGGCGCCTTCTCAGGCCAAGCATCAGATATAGCGATCCACGCAAAAGAGGTACTAACAATTAGAGGAGTACTCAATAAGATTTTCGCAAAACATACAGGACAAACAGAAGAGAAGATTGCCTCTGATACAGACAGGAACTATTTTATGTCTGCCAAGGAGGCAAAGGAATATAAAATCATTGATGACATCATCGAAAAGAAGGAATGATGCCGAAGATTGTCTGCCATTTTTGCCAGCGGCCTAAACCAATAGTGAAACGCCTATTCAGGGGTGGTCGGGCATATATCTGCGATGAATGTGTTAGACTCTGCCACGAGCTCTTGAGAGACGAAGAGGAATCCTCATCACGGGAGAACTTCGTTTTACCAAAACCATCAGTGATCAAGTCTTTTCTTGATCAGTATGTGATTGGTCAGGAAAGAACGAAGATGGTAATATCGGTAGCGGTATACAATCATTACAAAAGAGTAATGATTAAAAGCAATGATGTTGAGATTCAAAAAAGTAACATCCTTTTGATCGGGCCAACAGGGACTGGCAAGACACTGATTGCTGAGACTCTGGCACGATTACTCCACGTCCCATTTTCGATATCCGACGGAACACCACTTACAGAAGCGGGCTATGTTGGCGAGGATGTGGAGAATATCTTATTACGGCTCCTTCAGGCTGCCAATTTCAGTATACAGAAAGCGCAGATCGGCATCATATATATCGATGAGATCGACAAGATTGCGCGTAAATCTGACTCTCCGTCTATTACAAGAGACGTTTCCGGAGAAGGAGTCCAGCAAGCACTGTTGAAGATCATTGAAGGTACAGAAGCAAATATACCTCCGCAAGGTGGTCGCAAACATCCTGAACAAGAATATATACAGATGAATACGAAGAATATCCTTTTCATCCTCGGCGGCACCTTCACCGGCATAGCAGAAATAATATCGAGAAGGCTCAATCGTAAAAGGATGGGCTTTCTGAGTGAATCCGAAAACAAGCAGGAGATATTGCATGAACTGATTGAATACGTCGAGCCTGAAGACTTGATAAAATACGGATTCATTCCTGAATTTGTCGGTCGCGTGCCAGTAGTTGCACCACTGAATAATCTATCTAAAGAGATGCTCATCGAGATTTTGTCAAAGCCGCAAAACGCCCTCATTAAGCAATATGCTAAATATTTTAGAATGGAAGGTGTACAGTTAGAATTTACTGAAGATGCACTTGATGAAGTTGCTACAAGAGCCTTAGCATATAACACTGGTGCAAGGGGACTCAGGTCTATTATGGAAAATTTTATGCTCGATATCATGTTTAATTTACCAAATCTGAGAGGTGTAGAGAAATGCATAATATCGAGGGATGTAGTAGCCAAGAAATCAAACCCTATATACATCAAACGGAGGAAGAGAAGAGCACAATGAGGATCTTCACTGAGCTGTACCTGAGATTGAGCAAGAACAGATTTCGAAAAACATTTAAACCTCTTGGTATTAAAAAAAGAAGAAATTTCTTGGTATCTGTGCCGTGTAATGAAAGTGATTTTCTAAAAACACTCCCGTTCATCAATGGATTAAAAAAATTGGGCTCCATTGTATTGCTCATATCAAATGACCTGAAAAATATCTACCAATGTATCAAACCAGAGATTTTTGAAGCGATATTTTATGATAGGCCTACGATACTCTTCACAAGAGAATATAAAAATCTAAAAGAAAGATTGAGTACACGACGTTTCCACTTTCTTGTCGAACTCAACAAACCAGCAAATATATCGCTCCCTTATCTTACACCTATTGAGAAAAGAATTTGTTTTTACGATAGAGACAAATTCCCCTATTATAATATTATGATCAAAAATAGCATCACTTCATTACATGAATTTTTTAATATAAAAGAAACAAATCCAGAACTCCTCTTCCAGTTTTCTAAGCGTGATCTCAAAAAGATCGTGAAAAAAATGAATAAGAAGGAACCGCTTCTCTTTGTAAATGGTAGGAATAGCATCTCTTGGGAAGGCGACAAGATTATTGTCGGAGAAAATATAGCAGCTTCAGATCCTGAAATATTCGGCATTCTATACATTTGTAATGCATATTGCGGAAAATATGATATTCTCTATGAATTCGCAAAGGTGTGTAAAAAACAGATATTTCAATCATGAAAATAGAACGTAAATTCAGCGCGCGTGCACTCGTAATCTACTTTCTCATTGGCATTGGCATAATCGGAATAGTAACATTCATTTATTCAAATTATCTGATTCAAAAGATTAAGAAAGAGACCGAGACAACTTCGCGCCTTTTTGCAGAATTTGCTCGTGGCACAAGCGTAGATGAGGAGAAAGAGAGATTGCTTGAACTTTTTTATGAAGAGGTCATAAAAAAAATTGATTTCCCGGTAATTCTTACTGATGTCGAGGGGAGGCCTTACTCAGCAAAGAATATCAAAGACGATGACCTCTACGCTGCTGTTGAAAAATTGGACAAAGTGCAAAATCCTATCCCCATGATTATTCAACACGGTACTGACTCAACGCTGGTTGGATACGTTCACTGGGGGCTTTCGCCTTTCACCAGATCTCTTCAAATTCTACCTTTCGTTGAAACAATATTTCTTGTTGCCTTTCTCTTTCTGGGATTCTGGGGTTATCTCATTTATCGAAAGAGTGAGGAGGAAAAAATCTGGAATTCTCTCGCTCGAGAGACTGCGCACCAATTCGCAACGCCATTATCGTCACTTATTGGCTGGCTTGAGGCATTTAAGGGAAAGATTCCATCGGAAATATATGAAGGAGTAAACGAAGATACGCATCGGATGAAAGAAGTATTGGAAAAATTTTCACGGATTGGTTTACCGCCGCGGTTGGTCGAGAAAGATCCAACAGATATTGTCAAGCATTCTGTTGAATATATTAAAAGGAGAGCACATAACAATATACTCTTCTCTGAAGAATACAGACCACTCCCAATCGTAAAGTTTGACGATGTTTTGCTTGGCTGGGCAGTGGAGAATATTCTCAAGAATGGTCTTGATGCCATAGGAGCCGCAAAAGGGAAAATAACAATTAGTACATTTGACTCGAATGGTGCAGTAATCGAAATATCAGATACCGGTAGAGGTATTAAGAAAGAAAGTGATATTTTTAAGCCCGGCTACACTACCAAGAAGTACGGATGGGGTCTTGGGCTTGTTTTGACCAAAAGAATCATTGAGGAATATCATAAGGGTAAATTATTATTAAAAGAAACGAGCTCAAAAGGAACTACATTTCAAGTCATACTTCCAAAGGTGGAGAAATGAAAATTTTATGGATAGATGATGAAATAGATTTGTTAAAACCATTTATATACCTTCTCCAGCAAGAAGGCTATGATGTCAAAACTGCGACTTCTGGAGAAGATGGCGTAACATTAGCCAGCAAAGAAGTGTTTGACTTAATATTCCTCGATGAGATTATGCCTGGAGTTGATGGTCTCGAGGTACTGCGGAAAATCAAAAGCGAAAATTCACAACAATTGGTGGTTATGGTTACTAAAAGTGAAGAAGAAGATCTCATGAAAAAGGCATATGGAGGCTGGGTAGATGACTATATTACAAAACCTTTTAGTTTTAATCAATTACTCTCAGTACTCAATCGCACATTAAAGCGGAGGATAATAATTAGTGAAAAGATGGCAGAGGAATACGCTGGCCAATTCAGAGCATTTGTAGAACCAGTTGACTATGATGAATGGATCGAATATTACAAGGCCCTCGTATCTTGGGATTTGAGACTCCTCGAATTTGGTAGTCACGATTTGAAAATGATACAGGAAGAAAGAAAACGCGAAGCCAATGCAGGATTTGTGAAATATATTGAAAGTGAATATCTAAACTTCATAAAAGGCAAAGGTCCTATTCTCTCAAACAGTCTATTCTCCCACGTAGTTTTTCCTCTTCTAAAAGAGGGGCCCCTACATTTCGTGATTTTTGATTCAATGCGGCTCGATCAATTCTTAAAATTATCACCTTATTTCAGAGACTACTTCGAGGTGAATGCACAATTTTACTACTCAATTCTACCAACGGCAACACCATATTCAAGAAATGCTCTATTCTCTGGCCTTTTACCACTTGAAATTATCCAGCAAACTCCGCAATACTGGACATTCGATGCAAAGGGGCAAAATAGATTTGAAAGGGAACTGTTTGCTGAACAACTCAAGAGGCATAATCTCAACATAAAATTCTCCTACTACAAACTGTCATCAATTGAAGAGATAGAACGTCATGTCGCACAAATCGTAAATGATAAATTCGATGTGGTGATAGTTGTCATAAACTTTTTCGACCTTCTGTTGCATACAATACCAGGACGTGGGGACATGAAGGGCATTCTCGATGATGAACGTGTGCTGTTGAATCTACTCGGTTATTGGTTTCCTATTTCTCCTATCTTCGAAATTTTCAAACAAATGACTAAGAAAAAGAGACGCATTGTGCTCACCAGCGATCACGGTTTCATCCGCGTCCGCAGACCAGCGATTGTCTATGGTGGACGTTCAATATCACCCAATCTCAGGTATAAATATGGACCCGCGCTGAGAGTGGATAAGAAGACTGCCTTACTCCTAAACAATCCTGGTGAAATATGTCTACCAAGTGCAGATCCGTCAGTTCGGTTCGCGATCGCCAAGGAAGATTACTACTTCATCTATCCCACCAAACCAACTGAGTATGAGAAAGAATTTAAGTTCACCTTCCAGCATGGTGGTATTTCAATGGAGGAGATAATCCTTCCATGCACCATCATGAATCCACGTTGAATGGTAAGATTTTTGCGGGTGGCGTTTATTTTCTTAAATTAACAATGTAGAAACACAAGACCAAAGAAAATAGTCAATTCACATCGTGTTCCTTGCTGTTGGGTTATATTATAGGTCTGTTCCTATTTCTGTCAAGATTTTTTGAGTTTTGAACTGAGTATGTCTTCACCAAAATAGACTTTCATGTGTGGCCAAGGAATTTCTATCCCCTCTTTATCAAATTCTTTTTTGATTCTCTTACGCAGTTCACCCATAATATCCCACTGGGCAAGTGGCTGTGTATCACCGAGAATCTTGATCTCAATACCTGAATCACCGAGTGCATCCACCCTGAGCACCTGTGGTGGCTTGATCATCTTACCCTTCCATTCCTCTTCCTCTGACATCGCGGTGCAGGTCTGGTTGATTACATCGATTACCCTATCCAAATCCTCACCATAGGCAACTGAAATATTCATATTCACCCTTGAATACCCCTTGGTGAAGTTACTCGCAATGTTGATCTCACCATTAGGTATATAATGAACAATACCATCAAGATCCCTTAAAATAGTTCTACGAAGATTTATCTCTTCCACAAGTCCAGCAATACCTGCTACTTTGACCACATCGCCAATACCATATTGATTCTCTGTGAGAATAAAAAGACCATTAATAATATCTTTGACCAAACTCTGTGCACCAAATCCAATAGCCAAACCAAATATACCGAGACCCGCGAGGAACGGACCGATATTGACACCAACTTCTGGGAGAATGGTGATAAAAACAAGCACAATAATGAGTATACCAACGGTATTTCTGATGACATTGGAGAGTGTCTTCCCTCTCTTTTGCACCTCAACGTCTGGTTTATCTTTCATCTTCACGGCTATCGTTCTCCGTATAAAGCGGGGAACGATTTTCTGGAATATGAGATAGGCGATTGCGCCAACGAGAACAATTCCAATAATTCTCATTCCATGTTGTGTAAACCATTCTATCATTTTCTCCTCCTTTTGAACCAGCTAATGACATTTTTTAATCCTCGTTCAAGGCTGAATTCTGGTTGCCAACCCAGCAATTCTCGTGCCTTCGAGATGTCGGGTTTTCGTTTTCTGGGATCGCTGTCCGGTAGTGGTTGATGCCTATTACCAACCATGCTCCTACACAGACGTTTTACTATTTCTGCAAGCTCAAGTATTGTATACTCTACAGGATTACCAAGATTGATTGGCAGGGAATAGTCTACGTCGACCGCCCTCGTGATGCCACACACCATATCATCGATATAGCAGAAGCTTCTTGTCTGTGAACCATCACCAAAGATCGGCAGTGGTCTATTCTCCAGTGCCTCGGTGATGAACGTGGGTATTACCCTCCCGTCTCCTGAACGCATTCTCTCACCATAGGTATTAAATATCCTCACGATGCCAATCTTAAGATTGTGTTTTCGATGATAGGATAAGACGAACGTCTCGGCAAATCGCTTTCCCTCATCATATACTGCCCGAGGACTGAGAAGATTCACATTGCCAAAATAATCTTCTTTTTGCGGATGGATTTCTGGATCTCCATACACCTCACTCGTAGAAGCAAGCAAGAACTTGGCCTGCTTTTTTCGCGCCAACTCGAGCATATTCTGAGTGCCAAATGACATAACGCGCAACGTTTCAATCGGATACTTGAGATAATCAAAAGGACTCGCTGGGCAGGCAAAATGCAATATTAAATGTACATTCCCTTCAACTTCATGGACTTCGCAGACATCTTTTTTTATAAAATTGAATTGCCTTTTGCCAAAATGCTGTGCAATATTCTCCTCTCGACCAGTGATAAGATTGTCAATAACAATGATCTGATGACCCTCGTTCATATAGTGGTCCACGAGATGTGAACCAATAAAACCAGCACCCCCAGTTATTACTATGTTCATCGTCCTATCCCTGCATAGATAAATTCCAAGTCCTTCATTTGCTTTGTGTCAAATACATTCCGGCCATCAAGGAAGACGGGCTGGCGCATGAGTTTTTTTATTCTTTTTAGATCGAGACCACGGAACTCGTCCCATTCGGTCACGAGAATAATTGCATCCACATCTTGTGCCATACTGTAGGGATCAGTGCAATATTCTATGTCGGACATGATTTTCTTTGCTCGATCTATTGCTACTGGATCATACGCCTTTATCGTTGCACCTTGTTTCTGTAATTCCCTTATAATAATTATAGAAGGAGCAAATCTCATGTCATCGGTATTAGGTTTGAACGCGAGACCCAATATGCCAATCTTTTTATCCTTAAGATTCCACAGCATTGCTTCTAATTTCTTGACCGTCAATAGCATCTGTTCATGGTTGATTGCATCAACTTCTCTCAGTAATCGAAAATCGTAGCCCAATTTCGCAGCGATGCTAATAAATGCCTTTATGTCCTTTGGAAAACAGAAACCGCCAAACCCTACCCCGGCATTGAGAAAATCTCTTCCTATTCGTTTATCCAGACCCATTCCTTCTGCCACCTTCAGAACATCTGCTCCTGCTCTTTCACATATTATGGAGATGGCGTTGATAAATGATATCTTTGTCGAAAGAAAGGAATTAGAGGCGTGTTTTATCAATTCTGCACTTTCTATATCAGTCACTATCTTTGGGGCATCAATGGGCGCATAGAGCTCTAATAGTTTCTCCTTTGCCTGTCGACTTTCTACACCGAGAACGATTCTATCAGGATGTAAAAAATCGTCGATTGCAGAACCTTCTCTTAAAAACTCTGGGTTTGATGCAACATCAAAATCTCTTGTCTTTTTGCTAAAACGTTCAATCACTGTCTTCACCCATTTGCCGGTCTGAACCGGAACTGTACTCTTCTCAACAATGATCTTATAGCCATTCATTGCAGATCCGATCTCTTCGGCAACCTTCTCTATGCTCGAAAGATCAGGCTCGCCATCTTCTTTTGGTGGTGTTCCAACTGCAATAAAGAGAAAAAGTGATTTCTCGACGCCCTCTCTGATCGATGTTGTAAAACTGAGCCTTCTCGCCCCCACATTCTTTTTCACTAGTGTACCAAGCCCTGGCTCATAGATAGGAATACTTCCTTCTTTCAATATCTTGATCTTCTCCTCATCATTGTCGACGCATACCACATCATGCCCAATTTCTGCAAAACAGGTCCCTGAGACGAGTCCAACGTATCCTGTACCAATCATACAGACTTTCATAATACCTCCTCACATACTCGACGTCAAAGAAATATCTACTTCTTTCTATAAAGAATAAAGAAGACGCCTCCTATTAAGGACAATAAAAAGAGCAGAAAAAAAGAAACAAGAGACACAGCTAGTGAGGTCTCACCAGCAACACCTGCACGTGCAAATAGCAACACATAGAAATACTCTCTCACACCCAGCGCATTAAGAGAAACAGGAATCATAGAAACCACATTGATAATGGGTACATAGATAAAAAATGGTAGTATGCCAACCTCGAAATTACCCATAGCCAATAGAACAAAAAACGGAGCAATAGCAAGCAGCGCCTGAATAATAATCGAATGTACGACACATAAAGTGATTGGTCCCCATGCACCACCAAACTCAGTGGCAGCCTCGTGTAAACGGTTGAGTCTCTCGCCTAATCGCAATACCTTTAACTTCTGCACCATCGGTGCAAGCATCGAATATACTCTTTCTGAAAAGAATACATAGGTAATAAAGACTATGGCGACCAGACCAATCACAATAAAAGGAAGGAATTCTGTCTGTTGTTTTACGATGAGTAGGTATAGAACCGCGAAGAGAGCAAACACGAAAAGACCCACGAAACCCAGAATTCTATCCACCAAAACAATCGCCAGGGCATCGGCTTTTCGTTTTTTCATAGTATACAACACCCTCATTACATCACCACCCACTGTGGTTGGAAGTAAATTGTTAAAAAAGAGAGCGATGAAGTATAATACACTAGTTCTCCCAAAAGGAATAACGAATTTTTTAAAATCAAGGAGCACCTGCCAACGCCATGCCGACACGATAACAAAAAAAAGATAGGTAATGAGTCCATAAAATAAATAAGAAGCTTCTAAACTCTGAATATTGCTCAGGATTTTGTTAAAATCAAGACGCCAGAGAAGAAAGAGAATGAGGCCTACACCGACAACAATCCGTGTGATTGTCGAGAGTAATTTAAGGTTCTCTTTTTTCAAGACGATCAAGAACAGCACGTATTGACTCGCCAATGAGTGCGAGTGAGAAAAACAAGATACCAGAAATTACGAGGAGGATCACGAGATAGAGTAAAGGCCTAAAACCATAACCAAATAGCCTGAGGATGATTGCGATAATACCAACGAGAACACCGAAGGCAATTGAAAACAGCCCAATCGTGCCAAAATAGAGAAGCGGTTTTCTCATGAACGTTAATTGAAACTTTACTGCTAGGAGATCAAAGAGACCAATCAAAATTCTTGATTTCTGCTGATACTTTGGTTTTCCATATTTTCTTGGTCTTAGTGTGACTCCGATTTCAGCAATCTTGAATCCTGCATCCTTGGCAAGCGGTACAATATAACGATGCCAGTCTTTGCGTAACGGAATTTCGTAGAGCACCTCTTTTCTCAATGCCTTGACTGCGTTCATATCGTGGATTGTCAGAGCGAAGAGTTTTCGCGCCCAATAATTGTATACATTAGATACAAATTTCTTCTCATAAGAACCTTGTTTCCAGCCTGTTGCTACGTCTGCACCATTCTCTATTAATTCCACTAATTTGGGAATGTCGTTTGGATCAAACTGTAAATCAGCATCAAAGATCACGATAACGTCGCCCTCAGCAATCTTTGAGCCAGAAATTATCGCTTCTGTCTTGCCTAAATTTCTCTTGTGTTTAATTACTCTGAGATATGCCCTCGCATGCTTTTTAGCAACATCAAATGTACCATCATCAGATCCATCATCGACAAGTATCACTTCGCAATTCTTATGACGGCTCGTGAATTTGTCAAATTCTTCAACTAATAAAGGAATATTTACAGCCTCATTATATGCAGGAACAATCACTGAAATCTTCATGAGCTATATTATATAAATTATTACGATTGAGTCAAGAGCTGCTACTAAATAAGTAGGAAAAGAATGACAGGCCTAATTATCTGGTTTTGAGTAAGTCTTGCATGCTGTACAAACCAGGTGCTTTGTTGATGATAAAGCGCACCGCCGCAAGAGCACCAGCTGCAAAGCAATGCCTTGATGTTGCAAAGTGACGCAACTCGAGAAATTCTCCATTTCCCGAAAATAAGACCCTATGCTCACCAACCACGTCCCCACCGCGCACTGAATGTATACAGATCTCTCCCCTCTTCCTTTCGCCAATCATCCCCTCCCTGCCATACACAAATTCAAGATCAGGCATGACTTCTCTAATAATC
>Ga0209636_10004441_pt1 | contig 14290 bp, 14 predicted proteins | sample DeeMarSWOR152_54_FD_187464 | JGI IMG/M metagenome (GOLD analysis project Ga0209636, IMG submission 187464) | Marine sediment microbial communities from White Oak River estuary, North Carolina - WOR-1-52-54 (SPAdes) (version 2) | ecosystem: Environmental > Aquatic > Marine > Intertidal zone >...
GAACAAAATCGGTTTAACTCTCTCCTTCAAGCTTTGCCTCAAAACTGTTTCTGTTTGCGGCATAACTCCTTCTACTGCATCTACTAGGACGATTGCACCATCAACTGCTCTCATGGCACGAGTAACATCGCCTCCAAAATCTACATGCCCAGGAGTATCGATGAGGTTGACGAGATAATCTTCTCCTTGATAATTATGAACCATGCTCGCGTTAGCAGACCAAATGGTTATCCCTCTCTCTTGTTCTTGTTCATCGAAATCGAGAAAGAGTTTTCTGCCTGCCAGTTCTTTTGAAATCATGCCCGCCCCAGCTAGGAGATGATCGGAGAATGTTGTTTTACCATGATCAATGTGTGCAATTGTTCCGATATTCCTTATATGGTCTGGTTTGTACATCAATTCCTTAATTTTCTCTGTTATGTCTTTTTCTGCCATATGTACCACTAAAATAAAATACTATGAATTTGAAAAGAAATTAATTTAAAGGTTACATATAATGGTTAGGTTGAAATGAGAAAAGGATACAGAGCCGAATACAAAGCGAAAAAAGAACTCATACAGAAATACGGTGAAAAAAATGTTCTGAAAGTTGCTATTGGTGGCGCAGTGGATTTTTTAGTTTTAAATCCAAACAAGAATAGAATCGAAAAAATAGTCGAAGTTAAAGAATGTCACAAGAGTAAATACTACCCCACTCCCAGAGAAAAGCTACAGTTTGAGAGATTAAAAGAAATTGGGAAAAAACATTCGATTAAAACTGAGTTGTGGATTAAACACCCAAGGAACGACTTCATCAAGAAAAAGTTGATCTAATCCTTTAAATTGTTTCTCACCGTAATAATTCTCATGGTAATCGGTGTAATAATTGGGATCATAATCTTAGCCATCGTCATTTTTGTTGCAGTAAGAATAGTGAAGAATGTTTTAATCGGGGTTGCTCTGATAGCCTTAATACTGTTAGCATCTTTTCTCATACTTGGGTCTGTCCCAAGCTTGAGAACAATCCCTATAATAGGACCGAGATTACCGAGGGTTCCGAGCAGTTTAGGGGAAGTAATTTCAATAATCAGGGAGATCTTCTATGAGATTGAAATCCTAGATGTTTCTAGGGACTCGGAGGATCAAATTCTAATAACCGTAAAAAACACTGGAAGACTGAAAGCATCAAATTTTACAGTGTCTATAGACAACAAAACAGCTGAAATAACGAATAAACCAGAAGACCCTTTGGAATCTGGTGAAATAACTACGATACAAACAGATTGGAAGAGGACTTACAGTGAAATTTTAGTCCAGAGTTTAAGAGCGAATGCTACTATTAAGAGTATGACGTAAATTGAAATTTACTTATCTTGCTCCACCGGCCTCTCTTTCTATTCTCTCTTTCTCTTTTATTGCTTCAGACTTAGATGAATCGTTCTTATAAGCAAAAAATATCTCATCTACCAATGCATCAGCCATAGATGTTTTCTTCCCAAACGATTTCCTGTAGGCAGATTGAGTGATAACAGTCAAAGCCTTATCGACCCTTCTTTGAGGTGAAGTACAAACAGCCTTTCTAACCATTATACCCCCCATCTGATAGGATGTTATCTCTTCTCTTAGAGCAGCATTTTCTATAGCTCCGGCAAGAACTTCGATTGGATTTTTGTTAGTCCTTTTCTCCAATTTCTCAAATACTTCCTTGATTATGTTCAGAATAGTTTGTGTTTTCCCAATGTTTCTCCCAGAACTCAAAAGATGTTTTTTACCTCTGTGCCCAGGAACCATTAACTTGTTCACGAGTCTTTCGATGATATTCATCTTGGATTTGTAGAATTTACGTTGACTGAACTTACCACCAGTCTTGGGTATGACACAAGGGTTCAAGTTTATGTAAGGTTTGAGTCCTAGGTCCTTAATTTCTATTCCTCCAAAGCTCCATTTGTTGAAGAGTTTTAATTCTGGCATACATCTCACTTCATTCATCTCGCGGGTTTCTGTTTCTTTCCAGATAGAATTTCAGAAAGAGCAACACCATTAACAGCAACTACTTTAAATTTTATTCCCCACTGACTACCAATGGGACCGCGTTGACTACCACCAACTCCTTCGATTAACACTTCGTCATGTTCATTAATATGATCTATCGCTCCTGTTCCAGGAACAAAAGCAGTAACTTGAATATTGTTCTTTATCAACTGGACACGAACGGCTTTAATCATACCGGAATGAGGCTGTTTTTGTTCAACTTGTCTTTTATCGATGACTATCCCTCTTCCTCTAGGAGAACCCTCTAAAGGGTCCTTTTTAGCCAGCTGAAGCTGTCTGCGCATATACCTGACATCTTTCCACTTCTGTCTCTTCCTTTTTTTTCTAAGCCCTCTGGCTGAAAATTCTCCTCTTGCCATCATTTCACCTGTATATCCGATATGTTATGAACTCTCTTCAATATCTCCTTATAAATTTTTATCTTTTTCCCTCCCCTGCCGATGACGAAACCTTTATCGTTCCTGCTGACTTTTATTTCAACTTTTATCATGCCTTTCTCATTAATCACATTAACTTCCTTACATTGGGGAATTAAATTATTAACAAATTTCTCTGGGTCTCTAGAGTACTCAAAGACTTTTACTTTCTTACCAACAACCTTTTCCACGTTCTTGATACAATTTCCGTTCTTTCCTATGGCTAAACCTATCTTACCTTCTTCAACGATATAATAGACTACATCGTTATCCGTAAAACAATCTCTAACAGGAGCATTAGTCATGTTCTCGAACAGAGTCAAAAGTCTTATCGTTTCTGTGTCAAATGTTATCGTCATTTTTTTCCTCTTTTTATGGCTAATACACTGACTGAAAAGGGTTTACCACACAATAAACCCAAGTCAACACTATCTTTTGGATATTCTTTTACTTGAACTTTAGATATTTTAGCATTGAGTTCTATCATTTTTTTCTTATCCTCTGGGGTGTTAGAAGCAAGAACTACGAGTTCAGGGCGATCACTTTTTAATGATTTGATGACAGTCTTGTAACCGATTACGACTTTATCGTGTTTAATTTTTTCCTTGATTAATTTTGCTAATTCCATCTCACTCCTCGCCCATCTTTGCAACTAATTCGAACATACCAGTGCCTGCTGGAACTTGTTGATTGACCATAACGTTATCGAATATGGCATCAAAGTTATCTTCCTCGTGTCTAACTGAGGCCTTTACAAGATGCTTTATCGTTTCTTCAAACCCTGCTCTTGTTAAAACAGAGGGCTTCATTCCTGCAACACCATACCTACCTATTGGTTTAACTTCTCCTGAAAAAGTCATTATATCCGCCACCAACATTACGTGTCTGTAATCTATATCTAAGCCTTGTTGTTCCATCGTGCTCTTAGTTTCTTTTATTATGGCATTCCTTGTCGCTTCTATGCCGAGTACTTTGGCCATTTCATAAATGTTGTTTGTATAACTCCTTGTCATATCAATCTCATCAAAGTTTATTATCTTTAAGAAATTAGACCCAAAGGTTTTAATAACCCAATCGTCTCCCTCTTTCAAGACCAAACTGTTTTTTATATCTTGTATGCCAGAAACACACGTGTCCAACAATTTTTTCTTTATCCTTTGTAAATCCTTGATCGTGAATTCCTTATCTTTTGCTCCAATCGATATTTTATTGTTCTTACCTTTGATATTCAATCTCTTGAATTTCTTTTTCAACTTAAGAACTATTTCTTTAAATTCAGATTTCTTTATTTGTTTAAGCGAGATTTTTATTTTTTTGTTAGTTAAATCCAATGAAATGGTTTTTATGAAAGCTCTCAACTTTCTTTCAGTTATTCTTTCAGCTAAACTCTCACTGTTTGATTTATTGTTAAACTTTTTCTTCAAATAAAGCGTCATCATCGGTGTTGATGGTTCTTTTTTAGCATCAAAAATTTCTATCAACCTTGGAAGGCCTAAAGTAACTTGAACGCCAACCGATCCTGCGAAGTGGAATGTACGCATCGTCATCTGTGTTGCAGGTTCAGAAATAGATTGCGCCGATACGATGCCGATTGCTTCTCCAGGCTCGAATGAACCACTGAAATAAATTCTTTTAACTGAGTCTATGAGCTTCTTCTTCTTATTCGGGCTAAACTTTCTTTGTTTACAAACTCTTTCTATCTCATCCAATATTGTTTTGGGTAAACTAACATCAGACTGTGTCTGCAATTTTTCCGACATCTATTCCACCTTTTTGTATTTTTGATGGATCCAAACCATCTTCACCTGGAATGAATTCTATAATCTTTTTTCCACTATCCCTAACCGTTCCATCATACTCAATTTTTAAATCCTGTAATGCTCCGATTAATCTTCTCTCCAAGTAACCACTATGTCTTGTTTTAATGATTTATCCATGAGCCCTTCCCTACTGTTCATAGCATCGAAAAAGAATTCGAATGGAGTTAAACCAAGCTTATAACCACTCTTAACGAAACCTTTAGATTCTAGACTTATATCACCCTTCTTGAAATGGGAGAATGTCCTAGTATGGTAACCTATTTTTATTCTTTGACCTTTAATGGTTTCCTGACCAATAACTGCCGCACACTGAACTAGATTGATCATGCTTCCTCTTGCACCACTCTTTGCCATGATCACAGTATTGTTTTTAGGTATGCTTTTTTCAATGTTTTCAGCGATTTTGTTGAGACAATCAGCCAATTTTTTCTGAATTATAGTCTCTAAACTTTCTCTTGGTGTTCTCCCGATGAGCACTTTTATCTTTCCTTTCTTGAAATCCTTAATCGTTCTATTAACATCTCTTCTAGCATCTTCTATTAATTTACCTATTTTTTTCTTTGTTTTATCATCCAAATCTTGATCAGATATCGATACTGAAAACCCGTATTTTGTTAGGAATAAAAGTGCAACTCTTGTAATGTTGTACAAGAATTTTTGGGTAAACTTATGACCATATTTTTTATCCAATTCGTCCAGCATCTTACCACTGAATGCGGCGACGCTTTTCTTATCTATCGTTCCAGAAATAAGTTTTCCATTCTTCACGACAACGTAAGCATCATACTGACATTTTTCTTTTAAACATTTACTGCAACCTATACAGCACTCAGCTTTGTATTCAATGTTAAAGTCTGGTGGTAGAAACATACTGAATACTTCTTTTCCAGTGAATTTCTCTTTCTTCGGAATTTCTATGTCAGGATCACATGATCTTATCAACTCTATGACTTCTTTTCTTGAAAGTTCATAGTTGCCATTAGTCAGTATGTAAAGCGACGTGATGTGATCTTTACTGCACCCTATGATCGGTCCGCTAAACCTAGGGCTCCTGATATGATTGGGGACGTCCATGAGGAGTTTTGTTTCAGTCTTAGCTTCTTCTCCTTGTGGAATATGTAAATTCATTTCATCTCCGTCAAAATCCGCATTGTATGGTGGGCAAACAACTAAGTTGAGTCTAAAAGTCTGGTATGGCATTACTCTCACTCTATGACCCATCATACTCATCCTATGAAGAGAAGGCTGTCTATTAAACAGAGACCAATCACCATCCTCGAGTTGTTTTTCAACAGTAAAACCAGGTTCGATTTCTTTCAATATCTCTTCTTTGTTTCCTTCAGAAATTTTCTTTTTCCTACCGTCGGGTCTTATCACATAGTTTACAGTCGGCCAGTTTGGGAACCTTTCAATCAATGATTTTACATAATCTATGTTCTGCTCGTTAACGACTACAGAAGTTGTTAATTCCTTTGCCACAGATAGTGGGATGCCTACTTCGTTTATATCGATCAGAGGATCAGGACTTATCACGGTTCTTGCTGAATAATTTACTCTTTTACCGATTAAGTTACGTCTAAACCTTCCTTCTTTTGTTTTTAGCCTTTGAGTCAAAGTTTTCAGAATCCTTCCGGACCTATGCCTTGCAGGAGGAACTCCAGAAATTTCATTGTTTATATAGGTGGCAACGTGGTATTGTACCAATTCCCATAAATCCTGTATGATAAACTCAGGTGCCCCTAAATCTATGTTCTCTGCCAATCTTTTGTTTATCCTGACTATATCGACAAGTTTGTGAGTCAAATCATCCTCAGACCTTTCACCAGTTTCAAGTGTGATAGAAGGTCTAACTGTAACGGGTGGTATGGGTAACAGAGTTATTATAAAAAGTTCTGGTCTTACCTTTAACCCCAAGTAAAGCAAATCAGGCTGAGGTATTTTTTCAAACCTTTCTCTTATTTGCACGGGAGTTAGGGTTGTGGCATTCTCTATATAAGTCGTTGGTTTCAAGAATTTGATCTTCTTTTGTGGGGCGCCACAATGTGGACATTTAGTTTTAACCAATGCTTTTAGTCTTTTAAAGGATTTCTTACTACTCTTGAATTTTTCTACACCAGTTTCGTCCAATAAAATTCTCCCGCATTTCGAACAAGTTGTCTTAAGGATGTTGTAAATCAACTTTGCGTAATGGACATGAACCACAGGTCTTGTTAATTCTAAGTGACCAAAATGACCTAAACATTCCCCAACTGAACCACCACATGTTCTACATCTTAAACCAGGGTCAATAACACCCAACCTAGGATCCATCAAACCCCCTTCTATTGGATATCCTTCTTGATCGTACAGGTCAGTCTTGTTAATCTTAGCAGCAGACATCTTCCTTATGATATCGAAAGTCAAAACATCGAATATTATTTTATCTAACATTTCTATTCCTCTTTAACAACCATCTTTGGGTATATCAGCATGCTCTTGAGTTCATCCAATAATAGTTTGAATGCGTATGCTATTTCTAAATTCACGACTTTTGAGCCACCACAAACAGGGCAAGTTTTTTTATTCTTCACCCTATCATGAATTGCTACTAGACCACAATCTTTGCATACTGGTATAATAGTCTTGTCAGAATCGAACCTTTCTTTCAAAACTAAAGAAGCGCCTTGCGCGATTAGACAATCTTTCTCCATTTCTCCTAACCTCAAACCACCCTTCTTTGATTTACCTTCAGTTGGTTGTTTTGTTAATAGAGTTACGGGACCTTTTGATCTGGCATGTATTTTATTCGATACCAAGTGATCTAGTTTTTGATAGAAAGCGTTCCCAATGAATATTTGTCCCCTAAATTTCTTTCCTGTCTCACCGTCGTACAAAGTCTCTTTACCATCATTCCTGAAGCCACATTCTTCGAGAGACTCTCTCAACTCCGTTTCTGACAGCGGATGAAAACCAGGACTAGTAAATGTTTTTCCTTTTAATGACGAAAATTTCCCGGCCAGAATTTCTAACAATTGACCCATTGTCATTCTGGATGGGATACCATGTGGGTTAAATATGACATCGGGAACGACACCATCTTCGTTGAATGGTAAGTCTTCTTGAGAGGCGATCAGACCTATAACACCTTTTTGTCCATGCCTACTAGCAAACTTATCGCCGATTTCAGGTCTTTTAAGGTCCCTGACCAAAACTTTAACTAATTTGTTGCCATCACTGCTCTCTGTTACGAAAACCCTATCCACTGTCCCTTGCTCACCATGCCTCAATTTCACTGATGTTTCCCTGATGTTTTCTAAACCCGTGATGAACTGATCTAAACTACCCAAGAATCTTAAGGGTGAAACTTTTCCTATCAACACATCATCAGATTTTACTTCTGTTTCAGGATTGATGACACCGTCCTCTGGAAGATGCTTGTATGCTTCTTCACCAGGATAACCTCTTATTCCGGGCTCGGGAATTCCGATTACATCTTCCTGTCCGCCCATGTACCTCTTTTTTTCTGCTTCATATGCCCTGAACATGTAAGACCAGAAAAGACCTCTCTCCACAGATGATTTGTTGATCACTATCGCATCATCCATGTTGTAACCTTGATATGACATGATACCTATAACAACATTTTGGCCTCCCGAATGATTCTCCTCTTTGAGTACATCAGTCACATGTGTTTTAACCAAAGGAAGTTGTGGATAGACTAAGACGTTTGATTTTGTATCGATTCTCATGGCATAATTTATAGCGTACATCCCTATTGCTTGGCCGACCATTTTAGCTCCAAAATTGACCCTATCGCCCCTATTAAATTCAGGGAATGGGACTAAAGATGTTGAAAATCCCAGTATGACTACAGGGTCCAATTCTAAGTGTGTATGTTCCTGTGTCAAATCTTCTGGTCTTAATGCGATATAGGCGTTTTCTTCTTCTTCTGCATCCAAATATTCTATTGTACCATTCTTGATTAACTCTGACCACGTCATCTTTTTTTGTTTTATTTTTTCTAAATGTTCTCTGGTTAATTTTGGTTTTCCTTTTTCAACCACAATTAATGGTCTCCTTGCTCTTCCAGAATCGGTCAATATTCTAACCAAATCTAAATGTTCTAAATAGGCGGTGTTAATTTGGTCGGATATTTGATTCTTCCTTCTCTTCTCTTTTATTATCTGAACAAGTTTTTCTGGTTTATCGGTGGTTCCGATAAATTTTCCGTCTAAAAAAATATCAGTCATTATTTTGCACCTTTTTTATTAGACTAAATATGGGTTTCTTCTCCTTCTCCAATGTACCCTTAGTTATCTGAGTCATTACAGAAAGATATTTTCTCAAACCGATAGTTGCGCCTTCCGGTGTTTGGGATGGGTCGATCCTTCCCCAATGAGTTGGATGCAATTCTCTTGCCTTAAAATGCTCTTGAGTAGATGTTAAAGGTGAGAGAATATTCCTCATGTGAGATAGAGTTTTTATGTAACTGCTTCTCTCCAATCTCTGTGAAACACCAGTCCTTCCACCAACCCAAGATCCTATAGCTAATGCAGATACTATTTGATTGGTTAAAACGTTTGCTTCTACTATTGCTGGTAAAGGCGGGAACCTACCTCTTTTAGTCAATTTTTGATAATTGTAAGTAATCCTTGTAATCAGCCCCCATTTTCCTAACAAAATAGATCTGAACAATATTTCTAACAAATCCCCTGACAATCGCAATCTTTTGTTTGCATAATGGTCCAAATCATCCTCAGGAATTTTATTCAAGCGGAAACGTAAGAGTTTGTTAACGGCTTTTGAAATAAATATTGCCTTGTCAAACCTGTCTGCTTTTTCTTGACCCAAATGTGGCAACAAATATCTATCGATTAACCTCGTCACTCTTTCTCTTCTGTATGCAGCCTGGGGGATTCTAATACGTCTCCCTATCTCGTCTATCGCCTCTTTAGCTGTGGTTGATTCGGTTTCGAATAAGTTGGGATAGAATTCCTCTTGTATTTCTGGATCGAGTGATATCGCAGTTATTATGTCTTTATCAGATTCTAATCCAAGAGCTTTCAATAAAACAACTATGGGCAAGTTGTTTATATTAGCAAAATTTATTCTAATAATGCCATCTGTCTTTCTCTCGATAATATGCCTTTGTATATAACCATCCTTTTCTGAGTGTATTCGAGCCGTTTCTGTTATGTTTGAGATGCTAGATTTTTCGACGATTACTCTATTCGGTGCGATTTCCTCGATTAGAACCAATACTCTCTCAGTTCCGTTTATTATGAAGTAGCCACCTGGATCGTCAGAACTTTCGCCAGCTTCTATTAGTTCTCTATCCGTCATCGTTGAAAGTGGGCACATTTTTGACTTCAGCATTATTGGTAAATCCCCAAAGTTGACCCATATAGTCTCACTTTCAATCCCATTTAGGATCGGCGTCATTTCGACGTACATCGGAGAAGCATAAGTTAGGTTCCTGACTCTTGCTTCTGAGGGGAGAATATCTCTGACAGAACCATCAGCTTCCTTAACAGAAGGTGGTGTGAGTTTAAACCTCCCCAATTTTATCTTAAACTCTCCTAGGTCTGGAACTTCAGGTTTTATTTCTTTAATTTGTTTTATTATGTTTGGAATTCTATTGTCTATGAAATTGTTGAATGAGTCTATCTGAAACTTGACAAACCCCTGATCTTCAGCGAATGATTTTAACAATAAGTTAAACTCGTTCATTCTTTAATCACCTATATAACGATCCTATAATAGGTCGATTCTCCAGTGACATTACTCTTTCTTGTTATTTTTATCAAATCCCCAGGTTTTGCGTTTAATGACTTAATTACTGGGTCTGACTTGAGTATTTTCGGGAATTGTTTCAATTTTTTAATCCCATACGTCTTCATAACTTTCTTCTTTTGCTCCCGGGTTAGGACTACGTGTTTGGGGACCAATCCATGATTTAGTATGTTTATTTTAGCTTTCAAAATACCACCTTACGCCCTGAAGGGGATTTGAACCCCTGTCCCGGGAGTGACAGTCCCGGACTCTACAGTTAAAACTTTGATAGACCGGACTACACCATCAGGGCAATTATAGAAAATACACAATAGGAAATTACTAAATTCGAGGTGGAGGGGGTCTTCGATCAATAATGGGTCACCATTAAATTGGGTTGGCAACGCCCTGGACTTCCCATCCGAGGATAGTACAGCCCAGATCACTGGAGAGCTTAACTTCCGTGTTCGGAATGGGAACGGGTGTTTCCTCTCCGTTTTGGTCGTCAACCCATAAATTATTTTGCGGGTCGCTATTTAAATTTAACAATATTCTCAATGTTTGTTCCCAAAAGCTTAAATAGTTTACGTTAATCCCCGGAGCCGGATTTGAACCAGCAACCTATCGGTTTCTATCGAGCGATTGCTAATGATCAAGCACCAAAGTACTCGACTACAGCCGATCGCTCTACCGTTGAGCTATCCGGGGTTACTTTATAGAAATAGTAGAAAGATTATTTAACTTTTCCGATAATGGTAATAGTTTTCGAGAGTATTCTTTTTTTCTTTCCTTTCTTGGTTTCAAATGTGAAAAAGGCTTTGGGTAGTTTAAATCCCCCAGTTATTTCTATAACAGGTTTAATCTTGTATGTTATAATCCTCTCTTCCTTGGGGTTAAGCTGTTTAATGTTCCAACTTAATTCAGTCCCTTTAGTCTTTCTAACTATCTTGGGTTTCAACGTTTCGAATTTTTTGACGACTGAGGCTAGGGGTGGTACGATATCTTTTACTATCAAATTATTTAGTGTTTTTCTCCCTTTATTCTTTAAAGTTAATGATATAGTGGTTTCTTGTTTTTCTGCTAAAAACCCGATGTAATCCTTCTTGATTATTGGTTTGAAGAATAGCCAAACTATCCATACCACAGCAATAATTAAAATACAGGCAGTTATGGCAACATTTGTAAAACGCAGTTGATATTTTATAGTAATTATTTGACTGGGTTTTAATTCATCGATTAGCCATTTGTAAATGATTCTGTTTTCTTTTTCTTCTTCTGAAACCGGCTCGATCTCTGGATAGAAGAAGTTTTTAGAAATCGCTGGCATAGATTCTGTGACATAAAAGTTCTTCTCTACGTAGTTTCCATTGTTAGTTATTCTTATGATAATGTCACTGTACAAAATACTGTTTTTTGTTTCTTTCTCCTCATCTACTTTGTGGACGGTTTCTATGTTAAAAGTGGTTTTTCTTTCGTCCAAAATTTTATTCAATGCGTTTTTCGCGACAACTTTAATCTGGTAGTCGCCTGGTTCATTGGTTTTTTTAATTTCAAAACTGTAAGTCAGCTTTTTTGTAGACCTTGGTTCTATCGTGATGGACTCTCCAAATTTTTGAACGATTAAATCGTCCTTTAGGATTTCAGTTATGACAGAAACTTCCAGAGTATTTTTTTTGTTCAAGTTGGTTAATGTCGGTCCCATTATAATCGTGTCGCCTGGTTTGAACGTTTGTTTTTCTAACTCGATATCGGTGATGAAAATGTCGGATCCTCTTAAAACATCTAAGTATATCTCCTTCGATTCCGTAACATCGGAATTAAGCGAAAGCACTGAAAATGTGAGTACATGGGTTCCGGTTTCTGCGTCTCTAGGTGGTTCAATTTTTAGAGTTATATCTGTCGTCTCTCCTGAAGCAAGATTAACCCAAGGTACATCTGAAGATGACCAAACACTGGGTCCTCCCCAGAGAGAAAAATAGAATGTGTCCTTGACACCTCTGTTATTCTTTACTAATATGACCAGAGTATTGGTCTGCCCGGCATAAACAGTTGTTGATTTTTCAGGGCTTGTTATTAAAATATCCTCTGCATGAACAGAAATGAGCAATAATATAAAAACAAGAATTGAGATAAAAATGATAGTTTTAATTTTCATTAACTAACACACCTATTATAATTTTCTTTTGCAATATAAAATTAACTCCTGAATTATTTCCCCTTTTCGGATAATCTCTTCTTTATTTTCTCTATATGCTTCTCCAAAGGCTCTAATTTGTATTTCCAGTCAGATCCATAGTCATGTATCCATGAAAATCCCTCACCATATTTATCTATGTATGTAACATTTTCAAAGGGTATTTTTGAGGTTTTAGTCGGTTTTTCATACCCTCTAGGAAATCCTACAGTGATTAGCGCAATAGGTTTGAGTTTTTGTGGAATGTTCAAAACACTCCTTACTTTACCTCCCTCAAAAGCACCAATCCAACATGTTCCGAGACCTAAGGAGTTAGCTGTCAATAACATGTTTTCTATGGCAGCTGCAGTATCTTGAATGCAATAAAGAGATTTACCACGTTCACCGTATTTGTCAGCACTCTTTTCTGGATCTGCACATACGATGATTACGACTGGCGCTTCTTGAATATGCCTCTGTTTTAAAGCAGCCATAGCGAGTTCTTTTTTTATCTCAATATCTTTTACTACGATAAATTCCCATGGTTGAATATTGCCGGCAGAAGGAGCTCTAACTGCTGCTTCTAACATCTGGCCTATCAATTCATTCGGTACATCCTTTTTTTCATAATTTCTTATAGATCTTCTAGTCACAATACATTCAAAAACTTCCATGTCAGGCACCTATAATCATTTTGTGATATTAAAATATTAAATCTTAAAACAGAAAGTAAATTAGTATGAAATACTCAATTCTGGCTGAAACGTATGAAAAACTTGAGAAGGAGTCTGGAAAATTAAAGAAAGTGGATATTCTTTCAAAACTTTTATCAAAGACTCCTACTGAGCTCTTACCAAAAGTTGTCATACTCGCTTCTGGTAAAGTTTTTCCAGCATATTCGGAGTTTAAAACGGGAGTGGCGACTAAGATGATGATGAAGACCATAGCAAAAGCTACGGGGATTTCCCAAAATGAAATCGTGAAGAAATTTAAAAAATCCGGTGACTTAGGGTTAGTTGCGGAAGAGTGTGTAAAATCTAAAAAACAGAAAATATTCTTCAAGAAAACCTTAACTGTTCAAATGGCATTCAATAACATCCAGAAACTGGCCACTATAACTGGAGTTGGGTCACAAGAAAAAAAACTCAATTTGATAGCTGAATTGTTGGTATCATCAGAACCAGTCGAGGCAAGATACATTGTAAGAACTATTCTGGAGACTATGAGAATTGGTGTGGCAGAAGGTATAATTCGTGATTCGATAGCGAAAACCTTTAATGTCAATGCTGAAGCTGTTGAAAACGCATGGTTTTTAAGAGCGGATTATGGAGAAATAGCAAGACTAGTAAAGGAGAAGGGAGAACGTGGGCTCAAACGTGTAAAGATCGAGCCCGGGAAACCTATTATCATAATGCTTGGAGAGAAGTCCCCGACACTCAAAGAAGCACTCGAGACGTATGAACATCCAATCCTTGAGTACAAGTATGACGGAATGAGAGTCCAGATACATAAAAGGGGTGATAAGTTTTGGATATTTACAAGAAGGTTGGAAAACATTACTGATCAGTTTCCTGATTTACTCAAATTCGCAAAAGATGGAATTAAAACAAAAAGTTGTATTATTGAGGGAGAAGCAATAGGTTTTAATCCAAAGACAGGAAACCCAATACCATTCCAACAATTGTCAAGGAGGATTCAAAGAAAGTATGATATTGACATAATGGTGAAAAAAATTCCTGTGAGGATCTATTTATTCGATATCGTGTACTTGAACGGTAAAACTTTATTTGACAAGTCTTACTCAGAAAGAAGGAAGAAGTTGAAAAAATCTATAAAAGTAACGCCAAAAAAGTTTGAATTAGCACATAGTTTAATGACTAAAGATTTGAAGGAGGCAGATGAATTCTACAAATCTTCTTTGAAAGAAAAGCAAGAAGGTTTAATGGTAAAGAATCTGGGTGCTAAATACCAACCTGGAAGGAGAGTTGGGTATTGGCTCAAAGTCAAACCAGTCATGGAAACCCTAGAATTAGTCATAGTTGGGGCAGAATGGGGAAAGGGGAAAAGATCTAATTGGTTGAGTTCATTCACTCTCGCAT
>Ga0209636_10004442_pt1 | contig 14290 bp, 11 predicted proteins | sample DeeMarSWOR152_54_FD_187464 | JGI IMG/M metagenome (GOLD analysis project Ga0209636, IMG submission 187464) | Marine sediment microbial communities from White Oak River estuary, North Carolina - WOR-1-52-54 (SPAdes) (version 2) | ecosystem: Environmental > Aquatic > Marine > Intertidal zone >...
CAGGGGAACTAGAGGGATAATGCTGGATATGTACCGCCAGCCTGATAAGCTCATCCAGGCCATGGAAGCACTAGTGCCAATGTTTATTCAGATCGGGGTGGGCGCAGCACAACAAAGCGGATGCCCCCTGATTTTTATGCCCCTGCATAAGGGCGCCGATGGCTTCCTCTCTGATGAGCAGTTCAAGAAATTCTACTGGCCTACCCTCAAAAAGGTCATCATGGGCTTAGTTGATGAGGGAGTAGTACCATTTGTTTGGGCTGAGGGAGGCTATAACTCACGCCTGGAGGCCATCCGAGACTTACCCAAAGGTAAGACGGCATGGTTGTTCGACCTGACAGACATGGCCAAAGCTAAGAAAGCACTGGATGGCATCGCTTGCGTCGGCGGCAATATGCCCATGGATTTGCTGACCGTAGGCACAACCGAGGAAGCAAAGGCTCACGCTAAGAAACTCATCGATACTTGCGGCAAAGGCGGTGGTTATATCATGGCCAATGGTGCATTCTTCGATAAGGTCAAGTTTGAGAATCTCAAGGCGATAGTTGACACCGTTAAGGAATACGGCGTATACAAATAAATATTCAACGGGCTGCGGTTATAATGGTGGAGGAGAGGCTGTGTATCGGGGCCATGCTGATGGCATGCTCTTGCCACTGGCAAGGCCCCGAAAAGGAAGTGTATGCCTGTAATTCGTGATATCCCCCTGAGCTTGAAGACCGGGGAAGTGCTGCGCCGGCAGGGATTCAGGGGACATCCTAAAATCAGGCCTGAGATAAAAAAACTAATTCTTGAGCTACTAGCCACTGTGGATAGTACTCATCTCCTGGAGCCAGCGGTAGCCTATGAATACTATCAGGTAACCGGAATGAGCCCCATCCGGGTATCGCTGGAGGGTGACAAGGCAATACACGGCTCATTACTATCCGCAATCTTCCCTGAGGCGAAAGAGCTTGCCGTCCTCGTTTGCACCATCGGCCCCAAGCTGGAAAAACAGGCAACAGACTACAGCAAAAGCGGTGAGGCTCTGCGCGGGATGATTCTAGACGGCATTGGGAACACCGCTGTGGACATGCTGATTCCGGAAGCTTGCAGGCTCATTGCCAGTGAGGCTTTGTCGCGCGGGCATCAGTCAAGCAGTCCTGTCAGCCCAGGTTGGCCTGGTTTGCCCCTCACCGAGCAGTGGAACTTGTTTGAACTGGTCAACACGCAGGAAATCGGCGTGAGCCTGACCTCTTCAGGAATAATGGTTCCCCGCAAATCAGTTTCCATGGTCATCGGCATAGGATCACAAATGGCAACGTGGACACAAGCTGACGTATGTAGCCGCTGCAGCCTCAGGAGAACCTGCCCTTATAGAATTCAAACATAAGTGAAACAACAGGACAAAGCTAAGACAGGAAGAGAATGAACGCTTTTACAATTGATTTTGAGCCGGTAGGTCGAAGAGGGGAATGTCAAAGCAGCGAGTCCCTTCTGGCTTGTGCCCGCCGGCTCGGCGTAGGTATCAGTAGTATATGTGGAGGCAAGGGGACATGCCACTCATGCAAGGTTCAAGTTCTAAGTGGCACTGTCTCAAAACCAACGCCCAACGAACGAGAGGCATTTACATCACAAGAACTGAAGGAGGGATGGCATCTAGCCTGTCAGACTTATCCTCTCAGCGATTGTAAATTGACCGTGCCACCCGAGTCAATGACCACCACCCAGCGAATCCAGGTAGAGGGGGTAGAAATAAAAGTTCCTCCGGAGCCACCAGTCCAAGCTTACCGCCTAAAAATGGAAGCCCCATCATTATCGGCACCAGATGCTGATGCCGACCGTTTGCTCCAGGCGCTAAACCAACAATACCATTTAAACTGCAGCAAAATTGACATCAATGTCCTGCGTGTCCTTCCCACACAAATACGTTCTTGGAACTGGGTGTTCCAGGCTGTAGTCCGCAATGACGAAGTAATAGCTCTTCTTCCCCAAGCAAGCCACCAACTGGGGTTAGCCATAGACCTGGGCACCACCAAGATTGCCGGCTATCTGGTCAATCTGGACGACGGACGGACTTTAGCCGCCAAAGGGATCATGAACCCCCAGATAAGCCACGGAGAAGACATCATCAGCCGTATTACTGATGTCGTACATTCGCCGGATGATAGTGTGCTTTTACAGAAGCTGGCTGTTGAAGCAATCAACGAGCTTTGTGCTGACCTGTGTGCCGAGGTTAACGCCAGCGAAGAAGAAATTATTGAGGCAGTAGTAGTCGGCAATACCGCCATGCACCACCTGTTCCTCCGTTTGCCGGTAAGGCAACTGGCTCTGTCTCCCTTTGTCCCTGCGGTTAGCGGTGCTCTGGACATCAAAGCTGGCGACTTGGGCCTGCATATTGCTCCAGGGGCATATGTGCATCTATTGCCAAACATTGCTGGTTTCGTTGGTGCCGACCATGTAGCCGCTCTGCTGGCAACAGAAGTATTGACAGCTAATTGGTCAATATTGGTTTTGGACATCGGAACTAATACCGAGGTTTCTCTAATACATGATGGAAAATTTACTTCCACCTCCTGTGCCTCCGGCCCAGCATTCGAAGGCGGTCATATCAAGTATGGTATGCGGGCTGCCACTGGTGCTATCGAACGGCTGCGAATTGCAGATGATATCATACAGTACCAGACGATTGACGGAGCGCCACCCATCGGCATCTGCGGGTCTGGTATACTCGATGCCCTATCTCAGCTTTATCTGGCTAAAGTCATTGATGAAGGCGGCAGAATAACAGACAACCACCCTCGCGTTCGTACCTCGAAGGGACAACGCGAGTTTGTATTGGTTGGTAAGGAGGAGCGAGACGGAAAGCCAGCCATCACTATCACGCAGCACGATGTCAGAGAATTGCAGCTGGCCAAGGCAGCCATCCGCAGCGGTATCCAGACACTTTTAGAAGCGAATGGCTGCCCTGAAAACGAAACCGAACAGGTGATAATCGCCGGAGCCTTTGGCACCTACATCGATGTAGCCAGTGCGGTGACAATTGGCATGTTGCCAGCACTGCCTCTAAACCGCTTCAAACAGGCAGGAAACGCTGCCGGCATGGGAGCCAAACTAGCACTGATTTCCCTTGCCAAGCGAGCTGAGGCCGAGATTGTCGCCTCCCGAGTCAAGTACATCGAATTAGCCAGTACTCCAGGCTTTGAGCAGACCTTCATCCAGGCGAGTTACCTGGGACAATACACGATAATAGACGGCAAACGGAAGGAAATTGACTGATGGAAACGAGAGTATCAAGCCCAACAAAAGAAGTAATAATCGGTGATGCCCAACCCACAGTGATTATCGGCGAACGTATCAATCCTGCCGGTAAGACAAAACTTCAAGAGGCTCTAAAGGCGGGTAACTTGGATATCGTCCGCAGTGAAGCCCTGGCTCAAGTACAAGCCGAGGCGGATATTCTTGATGTAAACGTGGGTACATTTGGCGTGGACGAGGTAACACTGCTCCCCCAGGCAGTGCAGGCAGTCATGGACACCGTAGATATACCTCTATGCATTGACAGTAATAATCCGGCAGCTTTGGAAGCGGCTATCAAAATCTACAAGGGTAAACCGCTTATCAACTCGGTTAGCGGTGAAGAACACTCCCTAACCAGGGTTCTACCTATGGTCAAAGAGTATGGAGCAGCAGTTGTTGGTTTGGTGCAAGACGATGAGGGTATACCGAAGGATGCAGGGCGGAGGGTGAGCATTGCCCATAAGATAGTGGAGCGTGCAGAGGCTGCTGGTATTGCCCGAGATAACATTGTCATTGATTGCCTGGCTTTTGCCGTGGGAGCCGATACCAGCTCTGGACCAGCAGTCATAGAAGCCATTCGTAAAATTAAGGCTGAATTGGGAGTGAACATGACACTGGGAGCCAGCAATATCTCTTTTGGATTACCTGACCGCGGCTTGCTCAATAATGCCTTCGTAGCTATGGCTGTTGCCGCAGGCATCACCTGTCTCATCACAGATGCAGCCAAGATGCGGTCAACAATTGTGGCCACTGACCTCATTCTGGGTCGCGATAAACACGCCAGACGTTACATTGAAACTTACCGACAGCGTCAGCGGCAGTAGGGATAGGCAAAAAAAGAGCTTCAATGAGCAAGCAGTTCAGCTAATAACTCTCTTGATATCCTCTATCACCCAGTCTAGGCCTATCTGTCTCAGCTTTTCCTCTGTAGGTATGCCTTGGCGAGAATAGCCGAGGGCATCATAATACTCATCTAGAAGCGTATCCAGATTTCGTATCACCTGCCCGGTAGCAGGGCCAGCATTATTTAATGGCTCAGTTAGCATCCTGGCAGGTAGGGTGTCGTCCTTGCGGTTGAACCCCTCGCGCACATTAAAGGAACGCTCAAGGCAAAGAATCCTTTCCCCTATCAGGTCCAAATAGGCCGGGTCACTAAACTCGTTGAACCCAGTGGCTGCCACGAGGAGCTTCGCACGTGACTCAGGAGTAAATCCCGTAGCAGGAGTAAAGCTACATTGAACAACTGAGTCTTCCACTGCTTGTGATATTTCATTGCGGGCAATGTCTTTTCCCTTGCCCTCCTCAGCAAACCTATCAGCCTTGCCAGCTAATTCTTCCCTGGGGCGACCATACATATGATGGGCACCTACATTTGAGGTAGCAAAGATTAGTCCATAGCCCTTAACAGCGCGCGGTTCATAGGCTGGAATCTCGAGTCCCTTGACATGCATAGCATAGGCTTCAGCACCCTTGCCAATACGCTCGGCGGCTCGCTTTGTACCTTCACCAAGCAACTCTCCAAACCCTTCTCGCCTGCCAATCTTCTCCAATAACTTTATCATATCGCCATGGTTACCCCAGGTAAGGTCAAGCCCATCAGTATCTTTTTTGGTAATGATTCCTCTTTCGAATAGCTCACAGGCGAAGCCGATGGCACTACCAGCACTTACAGTATCCATGCCGAGCTTGTCACAGATGGAGTCTGCCGCTATTAGAGCGCCCTGATCAGTATTGGCCAAATTGCCCCCCAAAGACCAGATGGTCTCATAATCAGGACCTTCGCTAACAGCACCAGCATATGGGCCTTCGGTTATCTTACGTACTTGACCACACTTCGTCATGCAACCCCAGCAACCATCGTTTTTAATTTTTATCTTAGCTAATGCTTCATCGCCTATGTTCTCGACACCTTCAAGATGCCCCTCCTGGAAGTTCTTTACCGGAAATATGCCCATTTTCTCAAGGCCTAAGGTCAGATACGATGTTCCAAAATCTGTCATCTGAATACGCCGGGGGCTTGTCCTTAAACCTTCAATCTGCTCCCTGGCTAAACTTTTGAATTGCTGCGGGTCATATACACCGAGTGGGCCAGATGAGTTCACAGCTATAGCCTTTAAATGTTTGGCTCCCATCACGGCACCCACGCCGGTACGCCCACCACAGCGGAGTTCGCTGATAACTACGGCATAGCGAACCAGCTTCTCGCCAGCCGGCCCGATACAAATAGCCTTCGTTGAGTTGCCATGCATCTGTCGCAGCTTATTTTGGGTTTCTTCAGTATCCAGACCCCAAATTTCATCCGCATCCAGAATATACACCCCATTCCCATCAATATGGATATAAGTTGGCTTCTCAGCCTTACCTTCTAATATTACACCGTCAAAGCCAGCGAACTTAAGAAAGGCACCGAAGTTGCCACCTGCTATAGACTTAGCTACACCTCCAGTGAGAGGGCTCTTGGTTACCGCAGCTATTCTGGAAACAGACATCGCGGTAGTAGCACCAAGGGGCCCCATCATGAACAACAGCTTGTTGTCTGGACCTAAGGCATCTACCCCAGGCTTAAGCTCACTGTAAAGATATTTAACAGCAAGACCTCGTCCCCCAAGGAAATCCTTCATCAGTTGCTCAGGTATATCCTCTACCTGGCTCTCACGCTTACTCAGATTAACACGCAAAAGCTTGCCGGTATAACCACGCATTTTTCACCTCCAAAGTTAATATTAGCCCGGTGGGTACTAACCACCCATAATGAAGCTTAAGATGATAAGCTCGTCGTTTTCCTGCACAGGAGTATCTAAGTCCACAGGTTGAATACCATCGGACTTTAGGTAAATGCCAAAGATGTGAAGCAGCTTCCCCTGCCTATCGAACAGGTGATTTTTGATGTTGGGAAATCCCATCTCAAGGTTCTTAATGCATTCACCAACCGTTTTGCCGGTTACCTCGCATGCCTCAGCGCCACAGCCAAACTCTTGCAGCACAGACGGCAACTTAACCCTGACACTCATTTCACCTGTAAATGCTCTATTAACAGTAAAAGCCTCGGTTAATAAGGCAAACGCTTAACTGAGACAACAATCGCCTCAGTCTCCGATAACAAAACTAGCCCCTTGCTCCCCAAGTTCTGTTACTACTTTAGTTTATTATACTCGGAAGACAAGTCCCTCAGTAGCATCAACCCGAATTTTTTCGCCTTCTTTAATAACCATCGTGGCATCACGCGTGTTTGACACTACTGGAATATCATATTCTCTGCCGTGAATGCAAGCATGGCTGAGAGAACCACCACCATTAGTGACTATCCCTCTGGCCAGCGGTAGCACAGGAGTCCACCCCGAAGACATAGACGGGCAAACCAGAATATCGCCCGGTTGCACAGCAAATGCGTCTTCATTGGTTAGTACAAGATGCGCTCTACCTTCAGTTGTGCCAGCAGGACTACCACAATTACCAAAGCAGATGGCACCGGTTTCAGGTCTGCGGGCAGCTTCTGCACCGGCAACAACCTTAGAAACTATGGCGTCGTGAGTGCTAATCTGATGCTTATTTATATCCTCCGGTGTTAACGGTCCACTGGTAAAAATAGGCGGCCGCGATCGGTATTCCTTCTGCGCCGTCCAGGTTTTCTTGCGTTCCTCAGCAAGATCCTTGACATCGTATGAGTCGGGATAATTAATGAATAACTCCAGCTCATCAGGGATGAAAAAGAACATGTCATCAGGGCTTTCAATAGTGCCAAACTTTACCAGCCTCTTTCCAATCTGTCTCACCAGGTAGCGGAAGGTGGTCAAGCACCCCTGTTCCCACGCCACATCATGAGTTTCGCTGTAAGCGCTTGTCCTCTGACTCACGTTAAGGAGCGCCTTAAACCATTCCATATCGGGATAGCCGGCAGCCTTCACTTTGTCAATTAGCTCACGGGTCAATTCCTCCCGCTCCTTGATTAAGCGAGGTCTTATGGTATCAAGTAGGAACGGAGCTTTAATATCCTTTGACATCGAGAGATATTGCTGAATGTGATGTATGGCTGGCGTCGGGTCTTCCCACCACGAAGGAACGATAAACTCCATCATACGTGGCGACCGCCAACCATAGCCCTTGACCAACAGAAAATCGTTTAGGTCCTTCTCCACCCACTCCTTACCAGCCACGGTCTTTTTTAGAGCAGGTATTACCTCGGCGGCAGCATTGTTAGTGAAGATATCATCTATCTTAAGCTCCAAGGCACGGGCACGGAGTCCCCAGAGTACCTTGTCCTGCGCAAAAAGGGCGTTGTCATAGCCTCGTATTATTTTATGCCATGTGGGAGAAAACTCCTTTACACCACCGTATTCCGCAGCAATCTCGTCGCAATACCAGTAGGCGGTATACATGGGAAACATCATATAGAAGTGCCCTTCCCAAGAGCGGTAGAGATACTGCACCGCCTCCCTGAATATCTTGTACAACTCGTACTGTGTCGCCTTTTCGTAGTCAAAAGTCCTGAACTTTTTAGACAGTCCGTTTATTTCGTCTTCCATACCTTTATAAAGCTTGTCCCAATTGGGAGCGTACTCTTCAAGTATATACTTTTTAAAGTGTTTTTCTCTTTCCTTAATCTCAGCCTCGTCACTAATCCTCATGGCAGTAGCCAAAGCACATCCCTCTATATTGCGAACCTCACTCCCCCTGATGGTAGGTACCCAGGTCTCATTGATGCCGTATATGAGACCGTGAGCTAAGGCATAATTCCAGTGCCAGCCAAATAGCGGAGTCCAAGCCGGGTAGCTGTGACCAAAGTTCATGAACCACAGGGGGTATTTCTTAAGGTCTCTTTGGGGCATAAATTCTCTGACATACAAGTTCCATGTCCAGGACATCTTTTACCTCCTTAATTTTTACTTAATACGATACCGTAAGCCTGTTTAATAGTCAAATGCTTGGTTATTCCCTACCACAAACCCGTTCCCTGCTAATGCACCCGCCTTGCGCCATCAATTAGCAATGACTGACCACTAACAAAGTCGCTATCATCGCTGGCAAAAAAGATAACGCTACCAACCACATCCTCAGGCAGTTCAACACGCCCCAGAGGGACAGAACCTATGTCGAACTTCTCCATATTAATATAGGTTCTGGTCGCTGCAGTATCGACAACACCGGGGACTATCACATTAACACAGATGCCATATTGACCCAGCTCCCCGGCAAGAACCCGGGTAATGCCGATAACAGCTGCTTTGGAAGCAGTGTAGTGAATAAAACCCTTAGTCGGGGCAAAAACTGCCTCGGTGGATACATTGATAATTTTACCCTTCCCCTGTTTTTTCATCTGGGTGAATACCGCTTTGCAGCACAGCCAGGTCCCCTTGGCATTAACCAGCATCGCCTTGTCCCACTCTTCCGACGTGACCTCGTAAAACGGCTTTCTCTCCATCCCATAGTAATAGCCGGCATTGTTAACCAGAATATCAATTCGGCCAAATTTTTTAACTGTTTCCTCAGCCATGCGCTGGGTATCAGATTCAGAGGTGACATCGACTTTTATTGCAGCGGCGGTGCCACCCATTGCCTTGATTTCACTAACTGTTCCCTCTGCCTCTTGGGCAAGGATATCTGCCGCAATCACCTTGGCTCCTTCCTCAGCCATTCTCAGGCAATAGACTTTGCCCAATCCCCTACCACCACCGGTCACTATGGCCACCTTATTTTCTAATCTTCCCATTTTAGACTCCTTGTAACAAAAGCAAAGTATTATTTAGCTAGAAACCCCATCGATTAGAGCCCGAAAAATCTAGTGCACCCGCCTAGCACCATCGACCAGCAGCGTCTGGCCGCTAACGAAGTCGCTATCATCGCTGGCAAAAAAGATAACGCTACCGATTATGTCCCCGGGTACTCCGACACGCCCCAGAGGGATGGAACTTACGTCGAACTTCTCGATGCTCCCTATGGTTCGGCTTGCCGGAGTATCGGTAAAACCAGGAGCTACGGCATTAACACAGATGCCATACTGACCCAGCTCCCCAGCAAGAACCCGGGTAATACCGATAACCGCAGCTTTGGAAGTAACGTAGTTAATCATACCCTTGGTAGGTGAAAAGGCCGTCTCAGAAGACAGGTTAATAATTTTGCCCTTACCCTGTTTCTTCATCTGTGGGAATACTGCCTTGGCGCACAGCCAGGCACCCTTGGCACCCACCGCCAACGCACGGTCCCATTCTTCAGACGTGACCTCGTAAAACGCCTTCCTCCCCACCCCATAGTAGAAGGCAGCATTGTTAACCAGAATATCGATTCGCCCAAATTTCTTAACTGTCTCCTCAGCCATGCGCTGGGTATCTTCTTCTTTAGTGACATCAACTTCCAGAGCATAACCGCCTTTAGCTTCTATTTCCTTGGCTGCCTTCGTTGACTCTTCATCAAAGCGGTGCGCTGCCATCACCACCTTAGCTCCCTCTTCGGCAAGGCCAAAGCAAAAAGCCCTACCCAAGCCTTTTGCTCCACCGGTCACTATAGCCACTTTACCATCTAATCTTCCCATTAAAGTCTCCTTTCTATACTAATTTTATTTATTCCACGCCACCCCCCAGCTAACTGATCCCTCCCAGCAACCGACCCCTCCATAGGGAACAGTAAAGCTGACTCGAGATTTCCCTGTGAAATATTATACTGCCAAGAAGCCTCCGTCAATGGGGAGGGCAACACCTGTAATCGAGGAGGCTCTATCTGAGACAAGGAACAACGCCCCATCAACTACTTCCTTTTCAGTAATGTACCTGCCTATAGGTATGCGCTGCTTGTCTCTCCTTACCCATTCCTCCGGGTCAATGCCCATCGCTTTCCCTCTTTGCTCGGCAATAGATTGCCGCATAGATGTTTCAACCCTACCCGGACAGATACAATTGACCCGGATGTTATATTTAGCCAAATCTACCGCTAGTTTCTTGGTTAGCATCACAAGTCCAGTCTTTGCCAGTGAATAGGTCAGTGAATAGCCAGATTGCTTCAACCCGGCAACCGAACTAGTGAATAGAATGGACCCTTCTCCGACTTTGCGTATTTCAGGGACAGCATATTTTGCACCAAATACAGCTGCTTTCAAGTGTACTGTCATCATATTATCATATGCTTCTTCTATAATCTTTTCGATATAGTCTGACTCAACTATGCCGGCATTATGCCAAAAGATATCTAGCCGACCGTAAGTATCAACAGCTATTTTAATAAGCCGCTCGATATCAGCCACTACTAGCATATCAGCCGGAACAAAGCTTGCCTCATTGCCCTGTTCCCTTATTGTGCTCACAACTTCATCGCCTCGTTGGCGACTCCTACCACTAACGACGACTTTTACGCCTTCTTGAGCAAATAAAATGGCACCCGCCTTGCCGATACCCGACGTCGAGCCTGTAATGACCGCAACCTTTCCTTGGAGCAACAACTTTATCTGTTATCCCTCCCAGCTACCCCTGGTTATTGAGAGTTTTAATCTTTGGCAGGGTCCATCACCCAGGTATGCTATCTTGAGTACCTTACTGCGCTTGAATTCCCCAAAACATCGCAAACAACTTAAGTTAAGAATTCTGCCTGACTTGTTGGGGATTCCAAGAGTACCAGGTTAATCCCCCAATGTAGCCTTACTCTCGTCTTACAGACTGTTCCCTGCCATCTGGGTATAACGGAAGAATCTATTTCATTTCTTGTAGTTTATACGCTATAATCAGTATCCAACCAAAAGTGGATATGCGCGACGGGTATTATTTCACATGTTTAGCAAACTTGTCAAACATCGTGTGGCACGGGAAACGAAAACAGATTTTATCTAATGTCTCAAATATAAATAAGGTAAGAGGAATATGGACGAACTAAACAGTTTGCTGTTATACTTGGCCCCAGGCGATTCCGCTTACATCAACGGCCAGGTTTTCGCTGTTGATAGAGGATAGACAGCACCTTAAAGGTGAATAACATCAATTATTGTTACTAAAACATAGTTGAGTGCTCTGCGACAAATATTGTCGAGACAGGGAAAATGAGCTCAGACAAATTAATCTTTTGGTTCGAGGAACTGGGTCAAGAGCACAACAATCTGGTAGGCAAGAAATGCGCTAACCTGGGAGAAATGACCCGAATGGGTTTACCTGTCCCGCCGGGCTTCGCCATTTCAATTGCAGTATACAGGAAATTTGCTGAGGAAACGGGGGGAGCTGAGGAAGCTTCCCGCTACGTGAGCAGTCTTGGCGAGCTTAAAGGACAGAACGTCGCCATCTTTGACGAATTGAGCCAGAATATCCGAGGCGTGATTGAAGGCAAAGAGGTGCCGGAAGACATAAAGAGATTGGTGGGCTCATACTACGAAGAGATGGGCAACAAGACGGGAATCCCCGATGTCGCCGTCTCGGTGCGGTCATCGGGGACAGAAAGCCGACCCGGCATGTTTGAAACTTATCTGAACGTTGTCGGCATCGAAGATTTGATTGACAAAATAAAGAAGGTATGGGGAAGTGCCTATACTAGTCGGGCTATTGCCTTCCGGGTCAATAAAGATATCCCCGTCATAGGAGACGAACTCGGTGTTGCTGTCTCCAAGATGGTAAAAGCCCGTTCAGCCGGCATCGCCTTCACAGTGAACCCGGTTACCGGTGACACCTCCAAGATAATAATTGATGCCAACTGGGGCATAGGAGAAGGAGTGGTCAGCGGGGCGGAGAATGTGGATAGATTCGTGGTGGACAAAGAGGCCTTTACTATATTAGACACCTATATTGGCAAAAAGGCAAAGCAGGTAATAACCGAGAAAAGAGGTGCCTACTGGGACGACGTGCCTCTGGAAAAACAGTCGATACCATGCATGAGCAATGATGAGATAGTAGCAGTAGCTAAACTGGCCATATTACTCGAGGAGCGCCTGGGTGAGCCGCAGGACATGGAATGGGCTATCGACCCTGAATCCATCCCACCCAATAACGTATTTCTTTTACAGACTCGCCCGGCAAAGGTGGCAGCCAAGAAACCAGAATCGGTCACCGACCGTATGATTGACCTGATTACTAAAAGATTCTATAGTCCTTGACGAAAATACCATTCTGCCTAGTCTCGAACCAGTCATAGGAGAAAAAGTGTCGGAGAAAAAGCAACAGAAGGTTAAAATCTGGGATGCAGTGCCCGGCTACGACTTCATCAAAGAGATCGACATTGCCGAGATGCCTTCCTGGTTCCAGGATGGCACGCACAGCATACCGCCAGTGACACCTATGTTCGGATATCAGTGGGCGAGATACTGCGGCCACGGACTGAAGTTCGCTTGTACCGAGTTGAGCATCCCCACCTGCAAAGGTTGGGAGATCCGTATTCTGAACGGTGGTATCTATTGCGCCTTCCACATAGTGAGAGACCGGAAGGAAATTGCCGAACGCGAAGGCAAATTCCGCCAGGCGCTGCGCCCCTGGATTGAGGGCTTCGACAGCCTCTGGGCTGGTTACAAGCAAGAACTCCTCAGTATTTACACCAAGTTACTTGAGCTTGATGTAGACAATGCCACCAATCTCCAGCTGTACTACCACAACTATGATTTGATGCACGCCTACATGAGAATGTGGGAAATCCACTTTATGGCGATGTATTCCTCGTTTAACACCTGGTTATTGCTGGAGGCAATGACTAAAGAACGCTTCGGCATAAGTGATCAGGACCCTGAGTTCCAGGACATGATGCGAGGCTTCAACAATAAGGTCTATCAGATGGACAAGAAGCTGTGGGAGTTTGGACAGCTCGCCATCGAAATGAACCTGGAAGACACCTTTAAAGAAAACAAGCCCCAATCCATCCTTGGCAAACTTCAGCAATCAGAAAAAGGCAAGGAATGGTTCAAGAAATTCATGGATTACATGAAGACTGACGATGTCGGGGGCTGGCGGATGAGGCGCTTCACCGACCTTAACGAGCCATACTGGCTGGAAGATCCGGCTACGCCTATAGGGCTGGTAAAGGACAATATCATGAGGGGTATTAGCTACGACCTTGAAGCTACCAGAGCAGAGATTGCCAAGAGGAGAGAGGCAGCCATAGCAGCTTTCCTCAGCCGTGTACCGCAGGAGGAGAAGGACCTTTTCGAGGGCATAATACGGCTGTCGGGGAAGGCAAGCTCGTACAGCGAAGAACACGACCTCTACTGTGAGCTGTTTGTGCATGCTCTCATGCGCCGCGGCTATCTGGCAATGGGAAGAAGGCTGACCGAGCAAGGGACGATTGATACCCCCGATGACATATTCATGATGAACCCGGATGAAATCGACCGCGTTATGATGATTCCTGAATCGCATGATATGCGCTGGATAACGAGAAGACGAAAGGCTGCCTGGAAAGAGACTCATAAGAACTCCAATCCCCTCGTGATTACTAACCGCGCTAGCATTGAGGAAGCAATAAAACTGGATTTACTGCCCTCAGGGGATGCCATCGCCATAAAAATCATTGTCGGTGAAATGCCACAGCCGAAGCCAGAGCTAAAGGCAGACCTCTGGGGCATCTGTGGCTGTTCTGGAGAGGCTGAAGGAATAGCCCGCGTGGTAATTATGTACGAGGACTTAAAAAAGGTACAGCCGGGCGACATCCTGGTCTGCCCCAGCACCAACCCTACCTGGACACCAGTCTTCGGCTTAGTCAGAGGCGTAATCACCGACACAGGGGGAACCCTGTGCCATGCTGCCATCATCGGCCGGGAATATGGCGTACCCACCATTGTGAATACACAACAGAGCACCTCAAAGATTAAAACAGGGCAGCGAGTAAAGATGGACGCTGCCAACGGGGCTATCTACATACTGGATAAATAAACGGCTCGTTTAAAAGGTAAATTCACGGCAGCCCTTTTAGCAAGTGGGTATTGACAACGTTGGGTCAACCAACTATACTCTCACCTGTGCGAGGAGTTGCAGGATGCTGCGGATGTTTTCAAGTATTGACTGCTGCCCAAAAAACTTTCGGCAGCGCAAAATACACCCCAAGAGCTTACCAAGCCACCAGA
>Ga0209636_10004444_pt1 | contig 14288 bp, 10 predicted proteins | sample DeeMarSWOR152_54_FD_187464 | JGI IMG/M metagenome (GOLD analysis project Ga0209636, IMG submission 187464) | Marine sediment microbial communities from White Oak River estuary, North Carolina - WOR-1-52-54 (SPAdes) (version 2) | ecosystem: Environmental > Aquatic > Marine > Intertidal zone >...
AACGGCTGGTCGAGAAGACAATTCTCAACAAAGAATTTCCTTATCTTACCTTCGACGATTTTATCTATGATGTTGGCCGGTTTGTTCTTGACCTGCTCGGCGAAAATGCCTTTCTCTCGTTCAATCGTTTCGGGAGCTATATCGTCTTTATCCAATGCCAAAGGCTTGGTCGCGGTGATGTGCATCGCTATATCCCAGGCCGTCTGCTTTAACACATCTGCCTGCGCTGTGTTTTCATCGCTGGTCTCAATCTCAACCATTGCACCCACTTTTTGATTGAAGTGAACATATACGCTTAGAACTCCTGGGCCGTCGAGCTTAAATTTGGCGAAATCTTCCACCTGGATTTTCTCGCCGGTCTTACTGACTGTTTCAGTCAGAATGTCATTGAATTTCCTACCGTCAATAGAAGTTTCGAGGATATTCTCTGGCCCTTCATCAGATGGACAGGCCGACACGTAATCTTTCACAGCTTGCGCCATCGCCATAAAATCATCACTGTTGGCTACAAAATCGGTCTCACAGCAAAGCGCAGCTAAGCCAGCCATTTTTCCATCTTCGCTTTCCCAGGAGACAATTTTCCCCTCCGACGTTTCCCGCTCAGCGCGTTTGGTTAAAGTCGCAAGACCTTTTTTTCTAAGTATATCCGTAGCCTCACTTATATCACCGTCCGCTTCCTCAAGTGCCCTTTTGCAGTCCATCATCCCCTGTCCGGTCATCTTACGCAATTTCATAACCAGAGCTGCCGAAATTTCCACCATCTTAAGAGCTCCTATTCTCGTTTATCGTATAAATCTGAAATTCGAATATTCCCTGCTTCCGCAGGGATAAACTCGTCCCCGTGAAAACGGGGATCCGAAACAAGTTCGAAATTCAAATGTCAAATGCTCAAAACACCCCCGTCCTGGATTTTGTCATTCGTGTTTGTTTCAACTTTCGAGCTTTGGATTTCGCATTTATCTTTTCAGGATTGCTCTGATACTTACTGCTGGATTTGGCTTTCTTGTGAGGCCGGCTCCGCCGTCTGAGCCGAGTTCTGCCCAATAGTGTCCAAAGCCTGGGATTTGTTTTCGCGGGCATGGGCCAGTGCCGGTCTTCTGGAGCGGACTCGCCTCGGGCGTTGTGGTTCCGGACGGGCTGCAATCATTGTTTTGCCAATCGCCACCGCATCGGCCAGCTCATTCAGTATCAAATCAATCGCTCTGATGGAATCATCGTTGGCCGGTATCGCTACATCCACTGTGTCAGGGTCCGAATCCGTATCCAGAATTCCTACGGTTGTGATCCCCAGCTTCTTGGCTTCCCGCAGAGCAAGATATTCCTTCTTTGCATCAACCACCACAACGGCACCCGGCAAACGAGACATGTTCTTAACCCCCTGGAGATTGGCTTTTATCTTTCGCATCTCGCGTTTGAGTCTCGAGGCCTGCTTCTTGCTCTCAATGTCAAGCATTCCATCTTCCTGCATGGCCTCCAACTGCTGTAGTCTCTGCAGTCGAGACCGTATCGTTCTAAAATTAGTAAGCATTCCCCCAAGCCACCGATGCGAAACGTAGTGCATCCCGCATTTGTCCGCGGCCGACTCGACAGCTTTTTGGGCCTGCCGCTTTGTGCCCACAAAAACAACATCCTTGCCGGAAGAGGTCACCTCAGCAAGAAGTTTTTTAGCTATCAGCAATCCTTTCAAGGTTTCTTTGATATCAATGATATGAATATTGCCGCGCTTTGCGAATACAAACGGAGCTATTTTGGGATTCCATCGGCTCACACCGTGCCCAAAATGCGCACCTGCATTTATCAGTTCCCTCGTCAGCTTTTTAGCCACAAAAAGCTCCAAATAATCTACAAATCTCGGCTCATCAACCACACTAAAACGAATAAAAAGGAAAAATTAATGTAAATCGCACAATGTGTCAAGAATTTTTATGTTAAGAATTTTTGATAAATATAGCGATACTATGCGGGGACGTTACGTCTGTGGCTAACTGATGTAGATGCCTGACTGGTGCAGAAACAGTCCTTTTTTATCGAAGATTATGTAGCTTCAGCTATTTTTTCTGAACCGGCGAAGATGATGTTCGTCAGCTTAGGCGGCCTGGCTTTGTTCAACAAACGCAAAGCCAAAAACAATTAAAATTGTGCCTGCCAAAGGGCTATTATTCCACTTATAGTCGTTTTATTATTTGCTTTTTTATCGGCTTGGTGTGCTTTAATACCAGATTGAAATTATGATATTAGGCTCAGTCTTCTTGGCCTGGATCTCGCCTGTAACGATATTGGTTCGTTTTATCGTAACACCCGGGTTTTCTTTCAGCCACTTGGTGATTTGCTCATCAAGAAAATTTATTGCGCCGGGGTGCAACTTTGTAAAGAAAGTCTTCACGCCCACAATTCGGTCGGTGGAAACTACTTTCTCCGTTTCTTTTACGACCGGCTTTGGAACCTCAATCTTCGGCAGCTCTGCCGTGCCGCTGCCACCCAAATCCAAAGGCGAATGCGAAACACCCGTTTCGCTCATATCGGCATCGTCAAAAGGAATCGGCTCATCAACGTCTTTGTCAAGGGGAATCGGCTCATTAAGGTTGTTACTAAAAGGATTACTGCTGTTGAAATTATCCATATACTGTTCCTCCTTCACATCTTATTTTAGCAATACCTCAGAGATATGACACGATTAATGGTCAAATAAAAAAACGGCACGATTGAGCCAAATAGCTCACTTGCTTTGTCTGTTTCTTTAGGCCTTTTTGGCTTCTTCTCAGGACTTCTCAGCAGCCTTGACTTTCGCCTCGGCTTCGACACGTCTTCATTCAGACTCATCAGCTTTGCGCTGCTGTTCTTTTTCATGGGCTTTGAAGCCGAATGGGTCCATAATAACTTCGTGCAGTGCCCCGGCAGAAGGGGGTTCATGTTTACTTCTGACCTCTTCGATCATTTCCTCACGTGGGATACCACCAGTGGAGATGGTCGGAGTTAATATGAATATGGTCTCCACGGCTCGCTCTTCAAAATCCTTGCCAGAGAACAGGATGCCGGCTATCGGTATGTCTTTTAAGAACGGGATGCCGCGCACGACATCTCGCTTCTCGGTCTTTCTTATACCTCCTATTACCAGACTTTCGCCTAATCTGATGCGGTTCTCTGTATTTTCGATCTCTTTTTTGGTAATGATGGGCAATTGCTTGACACCTTCAGGGGTTAATTTCGACCCGAGAACGATCTTTGTTTCCAGGCCGATGCCGTCTGCGAAGACGTGTGGAGTGATTTCAAGCGAGTCGATCACATCTTCATATTCGACTTTAGTCTCCACCCAATCCGCCAGGGGACTCCTCATGTATGTCTGTTGCAGGGGTACGTGTTGCAGCGATGAAAACTTGGCTGGTTTGCCGTTGATCGATTGAAGCGTGGGGTTCATCAGGATCTTCAGATAACCTTGTGACTCCAACATATCTACCAATGCCATGTACTTATCAGTTTCCAAATATCCGACCTTAAGCCCCATTTTGCCACGAGCGAGCTCTCTAAGTGAAGCTCCTGGAAATGCAGGCAGAGTCCCTGTTTCGGTTAGCAGGTCACTGACGCTCGTCCCAAAACGCTCGGCGGCCGGTCCCGCCCAAATTTGCTCACCAAATAACTCTTCAATCAGAATGGTCGTTTGCCAGTCCAATGTTCTGTCTGCATAAACTTCGGAAATAATGCAACTTATTTTAACCTGAATGGGCGGCACATCGACCATTTCCAACAATTCAAGTACTGCATTGGCATCCTCTTCCGTTGGGCATCTTGCTATCAATTGGTTGGTAGCAGGATTGCTGCTGACGGTGTAGTCCACCAATTTAGTTTCTTGACCTTTTTTGTCGAAGAGCTTCGTCGCAAACTGCTGATGGACAATATCTCTTAACTCGTCTGACGTATGGTGCTGGCAAAAGTAGAATAGTTTCCACTCCGGCGTTCCGCCGACTATTTGCTTAACGATTTTTGGGGGGGCTTTGTATACCTCGGGCATAGGGATGTTTGGCTCAGGTTCAGTTTCAATTTTGCTCACCTCGCTGATGATGCTTGCGGATTGGGCGCCGGTGGATTTTTCGCCAAGAAAATCACCGCACCCTCCAACCCACAGCAGAGCGGCTACAGCAACAGTCCCGATTAGCCATTGACTGCAGCTAACTTTTCGGCTGCTAATATTCATAATCTCACAACCGCCATAATAATCCCCCACCTTATAGGCGGTATACTTACAAGCTCTCTCGAAACAAACACAGACTGTAAGCTCAAAACATTATATAGTGCATATTTCTTTATCGTCAAGGATATTATAATAGAATTAGAAAAAAAATTTCTTTTCTTCGGCCTTGACAAATCAAAAATATTAGACCAGATAACGTTATTTTGCTATTTTCGGGTGATAATGGCAAGAAAAAAACAAAAATCCGTAACCGTAGGTTTTGTGTCACTGGGTTGTCCTAAAAACCAAGTCGATAGCGAACGGATGCTGGCTGAAATCGCCCAGGCGGGCTTTCTCATAACCGCCGAGCCTGATAATGCCGACGTTGTTGTTATTAATACCTGTGGATTTATCGCCCCTGCTAAAGCCGAATCCCTCGAAGCAATAAGACACGCCGTCGGTTGCAAACTCAATGGCACCGTTAAAAAAGTAATTGTCGCAGGTTGTCTTAGCGAAAGATTAGGGGAGAAACTTTTTAACCAGGCCGACGGCATCGATGCCGTTATAGGTCTTGGTCAGCGAGATAACATTGCCCGGACAATCAAGAAAACTCTTTCTTGTGGGCAGCCGGCCGCTTATCTGAACCAATCGCCGCACTCAATTAGTGATGACAGAACCAGGTTACTTATCAATCCCGGCCATTGGGCCTACCTGCGAATCAGCGAGGGCTGTAATCACCGCTGCTCTTTTTGCACGATACCGGCAATCAGAGGCTCGTTTAGAAGCAAGCCCAAAGAACTCATTTTGGCCGAAGCTGCCGAGCTGGTCTCGGCTGGCGTAGTCGAATTAAATATAATCGCACAGGATACTACATATTACGGCCGTGATTTGAAAATTAAAAACGGTCTGCCTGCCCTTGTAATGGAGCTTGAAAAAATCGCCGACCTGGCCTGGATTCGATTGATGTATCTCTACCCCGCAGGTATTGATGAGAAGCTAATTGAAACCATTGCAAAAAGTGAAAACATCGTCCACTATCTCGATATCCCAATACAGCACATAAACGATAAAATCTTAAAGGCTATGCGTCGGCCAGATACCAAAGACCGGCTCTGCCGATTGATTGAGAGCCTGCGTTCTGCGATACCCGATATTGTGTTGCGAACAACACTGATAACCGGCTTTCCCGGTGAAACCGACCGGCAGTTCGCCGAGCTTTTGGACTTTATCAAGTGGGCCCGGTTTGACGCCCTCGGCTGCTTCAAATTCTATGCCGAATCTGGCACCGCCGCCGCTAAGATGCCGGGTCAGGTCCCTGACCAGGTTAAGCAGCAGCGCCTTAAAGAGTTGATGCTCACCCAGCAGAAAATCGCCTTTGCCAAAAACAAAAACAGAATCGGTAGCAAACTGACTTGTTTGGTTGATTCCGTTAATAACGGAGGCACCGGCCAGGGACGCTTTTACGGCCAGGCACCTGACATCGACAGCATCTGTATCATAAAGAGCCCCTCGGCGAAGCCCGGCACGTTCATCAATGCAAAAGTCGTGGATACAAAGAACTATGATTTGATTGTCGAGCAAATTTAGACATTTAATTATGCCGCTTAAAAAAAGTAAATCCCGTTAGAAATTTTCTCCTTTTGGTAAATATTATTTCTTGTGATGAAATTTCTAAGGGGGTAAACTTTCTGTTATGCTGAAACTTATTCCGAACATTTTGACTTTCGGTCGGCTTGTTTTAACAATCGTAATTCTGATTATGATTCTTTATTCACCGCGCTTCTATTCTAAAGGTGAACGTCCCTTTCCGGGTTTTCTTGACGTTGCCTTTGTGATATTTGTTCTCGCCGGTTTTACCGATTTAGTCGATGGAATAGTAGCTCGTAAATTGAATGTCACGAGCAAGTTCGGCCGGATGATAGACCCGCTGGCCGATAAAATCCTCGTTTGTGGCGCCTTTATTTGTTTCGCCATAATCGGCGAACCGAGGCTCTTCGCTTTCGGCCCACGTATATTAGCCGCTACCCACTGGTCGGTGGCAGGCATTCTTATCGCAAGAGAAGCCTATGTAACGACATTACGCCACATCGCAGAGGCCCGCGGGGTGAACTTTGCCGCAACCATCTCCGGCAAAATCAAGATGTTCCTGCAGATCTTTGCCATCGGCACGGTGATTATAAAAATGGCCCACGTTCAAACCGCTACCTGGGGATATTGGTTCACTACCGTGACGTTTGTAATTATGTTAGCGGTTACAGTTATTTCAGGCCTGAGGGCAACTCAGCGAAGTTGTTGGAAAAAAGCAGTAAGACCCACGAATAATTGATTATTGAATATCCACATTGTTGTCCGCAATACGAGGTACGAAATATGAAAAATAAATTATGCTACACAATAAAATTAACTGTTCTCTGTGCAGCATTTTGTGCGTTCACAAACGTAGTATTGGCAGCGGTGGGCCCGAAAACCAGTAAAACAAACAAGATGGAAGAATTTATGCCGCCCGTTCCTGAAGGGAAAAGATGGAAATTAGTGTGGAGCGATGAGTTCAATGGCACAAAGATTGACGAGACCAAGTGGGAAATCCTCGGGGACTGGAAGCGGCGAGATGGTTACTGGGTAAAAGCAGATGCCTATCTGGACGGCAAAGGCAATTTGGTACTTCGCACCAGGAAGGACAACAGCCGGTACACCAGCGGTGCGGTCCGGACTAAAAACAAATTCGAGTATAATTTCGGCTACTGGGTGTGTCGATGCAAGTTCCCCAAACAGCAAGGGCACTGGCCGGCGTTTTGGCTTCATACGGACAGCGTTACTAAAATAGGAGACGAAGGCAGAGACGGCACAGAAATAGATATTATGGAAAAACCCTGGCTCGAAGACAAAACAACGCATAACTTACACTGGGACGGCTACGGAAAAGAACACAAGCATGCAGGAAAGAACAGTACAATACCCGGTTTGAGCGAAGGATTTCATACCTTCGGTCTGCACTGGAAGCCGGATGAATACGTTTTCTATGTCGATGGTAAACAGATGTGGCGGACCAGTGCAGGCGGCGTTTCGCAGGTGCCCCAGTTTATAAAACTCACCGAGGAAATCGGAACCTGGGGCGGTGATATAAAAAAAGCAAAACTTCCTGATTACTTCATTGTCGATTATGTCCGCGTATATGACGTGGTGGATAAGCCTGCAACAGAAATGCAGAACGATAAAATGCGGGCTCTTATCCGCAAAGCCACCAACGTTAGGCCTTCGCCGCGACAGCTTGCCTGGCAGCAGGGCGAGTTTATCTGCTTTATCCACTTTGGCGTTAACACATTCACCGCCCGTGAATGGGGCACCGGCAAGGAGGACCCCAAAATCTTTAATCCCGAGAAGCTGGATACCGGCCAGTGGTGCCGCTTGATGAAGGCCGCAGGCATGACCCAGGCCATTCTCACCGTCAAGCACCACGATGGGTTCTGCCTGTGGCAGACGCGATATACTACGCACTCGGTGGCATCAAGCCGGTGGCGCAACGGCACTGGTGACGTGCTGCGCGATCTCGTCGATTCGTGCAAAAAGTACGGGCTGAAGGTCGGCGTGTACTTATCACCTGCGGACCTATACCAAATCGAAAGCCCCAACGGTCTCTACGGCAACCTGAGCAAATACTCCGAGCGCGTGATACCCCGGCCGGTGCCGAATCGCCCCTTCCGAGACAAGCGAACCTTCAAATACCTCGTGGACGATTACAACGAGTATTTCCTCAACCAGTTGTTCGAGCTGCTCACCGAGTACGGTCCCATCCACGAGGTCTGGTTTGACGGCGCTCACCCAAAACGCAAGGGCGGACAGAAATACACGTACGCTCAGTGGTATGAAATGATCCGCGAGCTGGCGCCGGAGGCGGTGATCTTTGGTAAAGGGCCAGATGTGCGGTGGTGCGGCAATGAGGCCGGTGGCACAAGAGCGGCCGAGTGGAGCGTTATCCCCATAAGTGCACCGGTCGATAAATTTCATTGGCCGGATATGACGGCGCGGGATCTGGCCAGCCTCGGCAAACTTCAGGAGTGTCTCGATCGCGGCGGATACCTCCACTGGTACCCGGCCGAGACCGATACATCAATCCGACGTGGCTGGTTCTGGCGAGACGAAAAGCAGCAAGTCAAGACAACCGAGCATATCCTTGATATCTGGTATCGAACCGTCGGGGGCAATACGGTGCTTCTGCTGAATGTCCCCCCCAATCGTGACGGTCTGTTTGCCGAGCGCGACAGCAAGGTTCTGGTAGAAATCGGGCGAATCCTCCGCGAAACGTTCAAGACCAACCTGGCCGAGGGTGCAAACGCAACCGCCTCAGCCAGTCGTGGACCGGGCTTCGAAGCAGCCAGCGCGCTCGACGGCGACACAACGACCTGCTGGATGCCGCCCGATTGGATTACGCAGGCCGAGCTGGTGGTAACGCTCGACGGCCAAAAGACCTTCAACCGCGTGATGTTCCAGGAACAAATCCGCGACTACGGTCAGCGTATTGCCGAGTTCGCCGTTGATGCGCATATCGATGGCAAATGGCAGCAGGTCGCCGAGGGACAGACAGTCGGCTACAAGCGTATCTGCCGCACGCCCACCGTTACTGCGGACATGGTTCGAATCAGGATAGTACAGTCCCGCGTTTGTCCGACCATCTCCAGCTTCGCGTTATTTTATGCACCTCCGATTGAAGAGATTATCGATAATCGTTCATATAACTAAAACTCAAGGGGAGAATTTGCATGAAGAGAATCATTATCATTGGATCAGGCATAGGAGGACTCGTTGCTGGCAATCTGCTTGCTAAGAAGGGACATAAAGTCACAATATTTGAATCTCATTCGAGTCCAGGCGGATATACTGCTGGTTTTTACAGGAAAGGTTTTTATTTCGAAAGTGGCACACTTGCCTTTGAAGCTTCAGCTTCAGTATTCAAAGCAATGAGGGACATAGGCGTCCTGGATAAGATAAAATTCACAAAGTTTAAGACGCGATGGGTATCAGAAGATTTTGATTCTATCCCTGAATCCTACAACGAATTTAAGAAGATATTTTATTCCGCGTTCCCATCTGAAAAGAATCAGCTTAACCAATATTTCGCTGAAGTAGACAAAATGTACAATGCGATGAGCGCTTCCGGAAATAAGCCTATCCCCCTACTTTACAGCGGCTTACCTTTTGCTTTGGCCTTGAGTGCTTATCTGTTCCACGGGATGAAATACATGAAAATATTCAAGCAATATGCGGATATCACCACTGCTGAGTTTGCAGCCAGATTCTTTGACGGACAATCTAAACCGCATCGACTATTGAGATACATGGGTTACCCTGACATGGCAGCATCGTTTATTGGCGGTGCTATGACGACGATATTCGACGACTACTGGACCGTATATGACGGCATGCAATCCTGGGCTAATATTCTTGCAGACAATTTCAAAAAGCTTGGCGGGGAGCTGAAATTAAGTTCATACGTTGAGAGGATTCTGACAAAAAATGGTATAGCCATTGGTGTTTCCAGTGAGGATACTAACTATGATGCCGATTATATAATAGCAGCCTGTGATTACAAGAAGACTTTTCTCGAGCTTCTTGATGACAAATCTCTTGTACCACCCCAGCAGCTCGAAAAGATTAAAAGAGCCGCTGTGTCTGAAGGTTTCTTTACAGTCTATCTTGGCCTTAAGCTCTCGAATGATAAATTAAAAGAGTACATGAAAATTCCTCATGTGACATATTGCGACTATAAAACTGATGCAAATATATATCGCCCTGATGATGAAGGTTTCTTTGAAAAAACATCTGTGCTTCTTTATTCACCCTCAATGATGAATGCAAAGCTGGCTCCCGAAGGCAAGTCTTCGCTTATGATACAGGCATTATGTCCGGCTGGCTGGATGCAAAACTGGGGCGGTAGCAGCAAGGAAAAGTATAAGCAGCTAAAGACAAAGGTGAAGGAAACCCTGATACGAAAAGCTGAGGCGATTATCCCGAATTTAAGAGATTTGATTGAATTTGAGGATGCCGCAACTCCACTGACTTACCAGAGATATACGCATAATACGGATGGTGCATCTTCGGCCTGGAGCTGGAATCCAAAAAAGAAGTTTTTCGAGAATACGATGAGCCTTAATATTGAGACCCCTGTCCGGAATCTCTATATAGGTTCTTGCTGGGCAATGCAAATGGGCGGCGTTCCTGGAGCGCTTATGGCCGCCTATCAATGCTCAAAGAGAATAAGTTGAACACTCCATTTTATTGCTCAAAGGAAAACACCGAACTTAGTCTTATTCAGAACGGACCAACCAAAAAAGCAAATCAGCCAACAGCTTGGCACTGCTGTCTTATTTAAGCGGAGTCGATGAATTCATCCGTAACTTCAAGAGGATTTAAGCCTATCTTGCTGAAGATTTCTTCTTCTAATTCAAAAATCAGCCGATCAACTTTAGCTGTGTTAATCTGACTTTGCGCTTCTGAGCCGTGTTGAGGGACATTTCTTTCGTGAGCTTCCTGCAGTCTCTCTTTTAACGGCACAATTCTGTCATGCATAACTCTCTTATCCGCATAATAAACTAATTTTTCTTCCCATGTATTTGGCCTTTCGTTTTCATTCAGCAGTGCCGTATACCTGTGTTTCTTTATAGTTTGAGCAAGCACCGGATACTTCTCTTTCAAAAGCTCATAAGCAACATCCTCATGGGGGATCTCTTTATACCTTGTTCTTAACTGCTTCCATTTTGCTTTGTCCTGTTCTGTAACAGGATGCTTAAATCTGCTGTAATTTGATTCTTTAAAATCACATATCCTTACAATATCGTGCAGCAAGCAAGCCCTATCCACAAGGTCGACATCTACTGCTATGCCCTTTTCTTTTAGTTTTTGCGCCAAAAAGCCCCCCAATTTGGCTGTACCCAAACTGTGTTTTAATATATGCAACGGAACGTGATATTCTCTTATTATGGCCAAACACTCTTTACGTGTTGGAAGATTGTATTTTTTCATTGATTAATTCAGCCACTTTTTTCCCGGATTTTAGCATTCCGCCAAAAATTGGCCCCATTCTCGGCAGGCCGAACGCATCGCATACAGACATACCCGCAACGAAAAGGCCAGGGAAAACCTGCCCTGTCTTTTCCACAACCCCAGCTTCGGACTTCTCCACATTCATAAAATACTCTTGTAGCTCCTTCGGAAACAGCTCCGGCTTCCTTGCCTTCAACATACCAACCAGTTCAGCCGGGTGGCCCGTCGCATCAATAAGGTATATTGAAGAAATACAAAATGGGTCAACGTGCAGACCGAGCTTCCGTGCACTTGAGCTATTAACTACAACACCTTTCACAGTTTCTTCCTTCAGTACAATATCTTCAGCCTCTATCAAGTTGAATATTTCTGCTCCTGCTTTTTTCGCTCTATAAGCTAAAGCGGTCGCGAATTCTATTGCATCTGCTATATATAAGTCGCCTTGCTTTTCTGTTGTCACACCAATTTCATCCAAAATATCTGTGTCTTCGACAGCGATGACATTATAGCCTGCGGCCCCTCCCCAGATCCCGCCACCTATCGAAAGTTTTTTTTCAATTACGGTGGTTTTGACCCCTGCTTTGGCCAGATAATAGCTGGCAGCTAAACCCGCAGGGCCTGCCCCAACTATAACCACGTCATTTTCAAGATGCTCCAAGAGTCTACGGGCATACTGGTCAATAATTACCCTGGAAATATCAGTCTCGATCATTTTTTCTCCTTCTCTAAATTTACATGACAACCTTTGCCTAAATCAAAAAGCACTCCTGCCCCGTTAGAAGTCCCGACCGAAGCTATGCTAATTCGACCTGCCGAATTCACTTCTAACGGGGCCTGCAAAAGGAGTGCTTCAAATCTATTCTTATCAGCCTCCCTTCGCGGGCATTATCCCGAGCAGGTTCATAGGGTCAACTCTCAGCCTGGGCCGACGTTTATATATCCGGTCTTCAGCTCCCCTGGCTTATTAAAATTTTCCTGGAAAGATTGTAATAGCATCCGGCAGGGGGCACAAGAGGTTTTTACTAACGCAATCAAATCTTTTACTAAAGATTGGCTTTGATTGGGTTTGTTTTTAGGGAGCCGGAAGAAGGTTTCATTTTCATAATCCTTTGCTAAAAGTAAGTTTGCGCTCATTTTGGGCCTTTCGGTAATTGGGTTTGAATTGGGTTTGTTTTTTTGGACTGCGAAATCATCTTTTTTTCTGTAATACTTTGTTATAAGTGAGCTTACAATCATTTGGGCTTTTCGGGAATTGGGTTTGTTTGGGTTTGAATTGGGTTTGTTTTTATATCCGGCCAGCGGGATAAAATTTTGATAATCCTTTGTATCATAGATATTTATATAAATTTGGACATTTAGTGAATTGGGTTTGTTTTGCATAAAATAGGGCCGATTTGTAGAGGATTCTTGACAGATGTAGAGGGCAGATGCTCGTATTGCGTATTGTGTATCGCGTATTGCGTATTGCATAGATAGTAACCCAGGGTTGCATTTGGTAGTCTGAAATCCGAAATCCTAAGAACTAAATCCTAAACAAATCCAAAATAAAAATGTTCGAATGCTCCAAAAGAGGTTTTTTGGCGTGTCCAGCACCAAATTACCCCGCACCAATTAGACGTGAGTTCTCACTCAATTCGTGCGGGACACGGCGGCAACAGCCTATCCTTCGATTACACTCAGGACAAGTTTGGTGCGGGACGATTCGTGCGGTTCTCCGCTATATACGTCGCCTGCTGGCTAACATATGTGTATTATAACATATTTTCAAACAAAAATCAAGAGAAAACGGCTGGAAGGAATTCACCGCAGAGAACGCGGAGTGCGCAGAGAGGTTGGGTTCACCGGCCGTAGGTTAGTGCGAGAGAGTTTTAGTTGATGTGTTTTTGGTTCGATATTAATTGAGGATTAGGGTATTATACAGAAACTATAGAATTTTATGTTATGATTTAAGTTTCTAATGTAAGGAAAAAATGGATGCCGAAGGTTTCAGAAGAATATAGGAAACTATATCACTATACTACTTGGGAGGGATTACAAGGAATCCTGCAAACCCAAACTTTGTGGGCAACTCATTATCGATTTCTGAATGATTATTCAGAATTAGTTTTGATTAGGGATAAATTAATTGATTTTGTTGTTCCTATTGTGAAAGAAGAATGTAGGGTATTAATCGAGAAAGACAAAGATGTACAAGGAGCTATTGATCAGATGGGAGGACTGGATCAAGTTGTTCGGAATGATGCCGCGGCATTTGTTGACGGTGCATATAAAGCAACTGGTGAGGAAATTTACATTGTTTCATTTTGCGGTGAGGACAAAAATAGTTATGTCAACAGTAACGGGCTATTAAGCCAATGGCGTGGCTATGGAGCTGGAGGTGGCATTGCCTTGGTATTTGATACAAAAAAACTGGAAGAAATAATACAAAAAGAAGCAGAAACATACTCATATAATGCGTATATTGCTGATGTTATTTACAGCGACGATGAAGAAAAATTTAAAAGTGAGCTATCCCCTAGTTTAACCAATTTCGCTGCATTTTACAAAGAATGTCTCCGTAATATGGCGCTAAAAAAGCAGGAAGCTCCAAATGGCAGAAAAGCCTTTCCTTCCTTTACAGGATGTATTGGCCGATATAAGCATCAAGGTTTCAAGGAAGAGAACGAGGTGAGAATAGTTTGTTTCCTCCCTACCAAAAATGAGGAATATTTAAGACTAGCTAAAAAGGAAGGTTATACTTTAAAACATAAAAAAGAAAGAAAATTTCGAACAAAAAACAATACACTCATACCCTATATTGAACTCTTTAATTCAACCGATATTGTCCTGCCAATAGAAAGAATTATTGTCGGACCTCACAAAGAAAAAGATTCCCGTGCATCTGCTTTACGTGTGATGCTTAGGAACATGAATATCGAAATAACAATTTCGGATATTCCTTATGTGGACTAGTAGTCAAGTTTTTTTTGGACGTTAGGCGAAGCATTATATGGCTTCCAGATAATACTCGTCCAATCTCTTGTCCAGACGCGCCGGAATACTTTCGTTCCTTGCGACAATTCTGGAAGCGCGATGCTAAGCATTT
>Ga0209636_10004445_pt1 | contig 14287 bp, 16 predicted proteins | sample DeeMarSWOR152_54_FD_187464 | JGI IMG/M metagenome (GOLD analysis project Ga0209636, IMG submission 187464) | Marine sediment microbial communities from White Oak River estuary, North Carolina - WOR-1-52-54 (SPAdes) (version 2) | ecosystem: Environmental > Aquatic > Marine > Intertidal zone >...
GCTAAGGGCAATGTCCCGCCGCGGAAGCTCGACGTCAAGGCGCTTCAGAAATTGCTGCTCAGCCAAAACGCTGAGTTGCGTATGCAGCAGCGCGTAGGATAATCATCCTGGTTATGCCGCCTTCAAAAATGCAGTCGGCCGCAGGTTTAAGTCCCGCACCTCGCATTAATACCACTGTCTGCCGGACATACGCTCGTGAGGAGTTTACCTTCGCAGAGACGAAGAGACGAGTATAACATTCATAGACCGGAACACTTATGAGTGTTTTTATTCGTTGTGGATAAAGGCAAAAGCCGGTAAATTTTGTTCCAACACTCGTTAGCTTCGCTTGAAGGCCTTTTTGTATTTACTTTCTTGTGAGCAGCTCACTCAGCGCTTGCCAGCCACAGGCAGACGGAGCCGGGCGGTAACGGGGAAGTGGTCGGAAGGGTAGCGTCCATCAACGTTGTCGTACAATATTTGCGCCTCGAGCACTTTCACGCCTGGGGGCGTGAACACATAATCGATCTTACTGCCTTGGCGGTTCCCCCTGAATCCATGGGCGGTTCTAACATTATTGGCGTTGGGATGCAGCACGCGAAACGTATCGACCATAGGAACCGGATTCGTGGATTTTCCCTCGTCTTCGCCGCCGAGGCTTGTAATGTCCTTTAGATACATTATGATCGGATTGTTTTCACCTGCATTGAAATCACCTGTCACCACAAAGGGGTCTATGTGCTTCCTATCGTGGATGCGTTGGGCCAAAAGTACAACACTTTTTTCCCGTGACGGCTGGGAAACATGGTCCAGGTGAAGATTAAAGAGATAGAAGGCCCTGCCCGATTTCTTTTCGACAAATCTTGCCCAGGTACAGATACGGACACAGGCGTTGCCCCAGTGGCTTGAGCCGGGCACTTCCGGCGTATCGGAAAACCAGAAGGTTCCCGATTCATCCACGCTGAAGCGATCATTACGATACAGGATTGCGCTATACTCGCCTTCTGTCTTGCCATCTTCGCGGGCAACGCCAATTTCGCCGTACGAGGGCAAAGCCTTGCGGATTTCGTCGATCTGAAAACGCAGGGCTTCCTGCAGTCCCACAACGTCGGGGCGATTATCATGCAGGACGTTAAAGGCCATTTGCCGCCGATTTTCCCATCGGTTCTCGCCGTCATTGGCAGTGCCATAGCGAATATTGAAACTCATAACCCGCAGCTCGAGGCCGTCTTCTACTGTCCTGTCAAAAGCGGCATGTCCGGCATCCTGACAAGAACAGAGACTAAAAACCGCCCACAGACTCAAAAGAATGCTTAAAGAAAAGGCTGCCATCGCCGCTGTGGAAGTTTTTCTGTAATACATAAATTACTCCTGAACTGCTGAATTTGATTTAAAAATTCTGAAGCCTGCCTAACTAAAGGCTCTTTCGCTTTTCCTCCTCGGAGAGTGGCTCGTTCAGCGAACCGCTGCGGAAGCCCTGCAGGTCAACGGTTACGAACTTAAAACCGAGCGATTTTAATTTTTCGACTATTTGTGAGCGAGCCGATTCTGTCGTAACTTTTTCGATATCCTGCGGATTAACTTCGATTCGGGCAATGGTGTCATGATGGCGGACGCGAAATTCAACCAGGCCAAGACTTCGCAGAAATGCTTCGGCCTTGTCGATTTGTTTTAGTCTTTGCTCAGTAACTTCAACGCCATAGCTTAGCCTTGAAGCCAGACAGGGAGACGAAGGTAGATCGGCTGTGGGCAGATTTAGCTGTCTGCTTAGTCGGCGAATTTCGTCTTTGGTAAGTTGAGCCTCGGCCAGTGGTGAGCGGATGCCGAAGACCTTCATTGCGCGATTACCCGGACGAAAGTCGTCAAGGTCATCGTAGTTGGTGCCAAAGATAACGTGGTCAAAATCCTGCTCTTTGGCGATGTCCAAAAGAACCTTGCAGATATGCGACTTGCAATGAAAACAGCGGTCGGCTTTGTTGGCGGTGAAGTTCGGGTCGGACAGCTCATCGGTATCGATAACCTGAAGGCAGACACCTATCCGGTCGGCGAGTTTTTGAGCACGGGCAAGCTGGTTCGAAGGCTCAGCTACGCCGGCACTGATACAGGCCAGGACGTTTTCAGCTCCAAGCGTATCGACAGCCGCTTTCAAAAGAAACGTGCTGTCCACACCGCCGGAATATGCAACAACGACCTTACCCAGCTCCTTGAGGATTTGCTGCAGCGAATTATATTTTTCCTGGATATTCACAAAGCCGATGGAGGGATTCGGACCCTCAACCCCAGCTTTACGAAAGCTGTGCTCTACCATTGAGCTACATCGGCATATATGGCGGATATAATACTGGCCGTTGCCTGGTTTGTCAACCCCGTTAGAAAGTTCGGTCGGCGTATCAGATGGCGGCTGCGTTATTAAATGTGCAAAGATTACCGTCTCCGCCCGAAAGGCACGCTTTCTAACAGGGTAAAGAGGCAACATCGGGTCAACAATAAGGTGTCCTGTTTGAAATTGGCCCATTCGACTGCGCCCTTCGACATACTCAGGACTGCGCTTAGGACAGGCTTTGATTGGTCTCTGGTTTGAAGATTCCAAGAAGCTCACCCGTAGGGATCTGCGCTGCGCTTCGAGTTTGAATTGGGTTTGTTTGGCTTTGTTTTGTATAACGTTCATTGTTGATTGTTCATTGTTTTTTTGTCATAATCCTTAATCATTGCTATACTTACGTTCATATTACCTATTTTATCATTGGGTTTGTTTTGTATAAAAAGGGGCTGATTTGTAGAGGATTCTCGACAGATGTAGAGCGGCGGCTCTGTTCAGCCGCCGAAATCCTAAATCCTAAACTCGAAATCCTAAACAAATCCAAATTACTCAAATTCAAATGTTCAAAACCTCGTGTGGCTTGACAGATAATGCTTTTTTGCGTGTCCAGCACCAAATTACCCCACACCAATTAGACGTGAGTTCTCACTCAATTCGTGCGGGGCACGGCGGCAACAGCCTATCCTTCGATTACACTCAGGACAGGTATCGTATCGTGTATTGCGTATATCGTATCGCTTATTTCGTGGTAATTGGTTATTGGTAACTGGTAATTGGTTATTGACCATTCATTAGCCGTTATATTATCTGAACTTACGATTAAATTTGACTGGAACTGCTGTTCCTTTTCGTGCGGGTCTCCGCGTGCTTCCCGCTCCTGGCGGGAGTCATTTCCGCCCCAATTAATTATATTATACCAAATTTTGTGTATTTTTTCAATGAAAAAATATCTCGTTGCTGGATGCTTGATATTTGAAAAAAGCTTTACCATAGAAAGCGCGGAGGGCGCAGAGTATATAAGTATATGCATATGTACTTATGAAGTACACTATGTTTTGAGACAAAGAGTGTACAGAGAGAAAAAGTCTATCAGGAAACCAGGTTGCACGTTATCAGAATATCAGATTATCAAGGATAAGCATTCGTAATCTTCGTCATCGACCTTCGCGTTGAGGCTGTTGCTTCACAGGATCCCTTACGGGGTTAACGGTATCTCTTTCATTATTCTCTTACCTCCGCTTAGCCAGCTACTCTTCTTATATGTGGCTGTACCTAATTTGCTACCTAATTTGCTACTATTTGTCTGATTTGTCAAAATGTGCAACCATTTTCAAATTGGCGCATTATAATATCAAGCGCGCTTATCTTGTTATGCTTAAGCTATGGATTTAAACGAAGAAAAAGAACTGATTAAACTGGCTAAAAAAGAACCAGAGGTTTTAGCTAAAGTTTATGGCCACTATTATCCCAAAATCTTTGGTTATGTTTTGAAGCGAACCGCCAATCTTGAAATTGCCCAAGACATCACTTCGGAAACATTTTTTAAGGCTCTCAAAAAACTTTGGCAATTCCGCTGGCGCAACATCTCTTTTTCCTCATGGCTGTATAAAATTGCCACCAACGAAATCAATAAGTATTTCAGAAGAGGCAAATATAAATCCGCTTCTATTGATGAATTACAAGAACTGGGCTTTGAGCCGGGTTCTTTGCATAATCCCGAAACCGAAATAATTGAAGTCGAAGAAAAGTTAAAACAACATCAGGATTTTATTGTTTGTCAGCAGAAAATCGGCCAGCTCGATATTAAATATCAAGAAGTAATCACTCTGCGATTTTTTGAACGAAAGCAGATAAAAGAAATCAGCGAGATTTTAGGTAAAACCGATGGAACAATAAAATCTCTACTTCACCGCGGCCTTGAAAAACTGCGAGCATCAATGAACGAAGAAAAAACGCAACCTTTCGGCGAGTCGCGCATTATAAATAACGCAAGCGCGCATTGCAAATAACGAAAGGTCGAAAAAACTAACATTAATCACTAATAATACCCAGAATTATGAATAAAGACGAGTTAATCAAAAAATTAGAAAACCTTGACCTTCCTGAGGTCGAGCTTCAGAGTCATCAGCGCCGGCTCAAAATGGCTCTGCTTAATTCTGGCTATTGGAAAGGAGAAAGAACTACTATGTCTTTACTCAAAAAACAAATAGTTCCCGTCGGCGGCATTATTGCTATCGCCGCAATTATTGTGGTGTTTAGTTTCGTCTTCAAAGGCGCAACGCCGCAAGCTAATGCACAGCAGATCGCACAAAAGAGTTATCAGGCGGTATCGGCACTAACGCCGGAACAGAAGGAGGCACTTAAACAAACAGTGCATATTGGTGACCCTCTTAGCGTGTTGCAGGAAGCGGTAAACGCAGAAGACCTGGAAGTGTTCACCTATGACGAGTTTGTCAGTCAATACCCAGATGCTATGCCGCCAGGACCGCACCCAATTGATATGAGCGATGTAAAGGTTTTGCGGTTTACGAATCCGAGTGGCGTAACCATTGCTCTTTTTATCGACCAGGATAACTTACCTGTACTCATGATTGGGTCCTATGGACAACCGCCAGTAGGGAGTCCTAGGCCGTCAGGAGGAGAAGAGAAAGGTCTTAATTATAGATTCGATGACGGAGAGCCTGGCCTTAGTGAAGGCGGCAAAGCACCTCCGAAAGAATGAGCTAAGTGCTATAGAGACAAAGAGAAAGCCAACCTCTGTTGGGGGTTGGCTTTTTTTCGTGTGCCCGGCAGGGCACATCTGGAATTCCGTGGACACCATACCTATTTCTCTCTTTTATTGGGGTCCTTCGTATCTGGCTTCGACTGGGCTCAGAGCAGGCTGAAAAAACGTCAAGCGTACCGCGCATAGGGTTCTGCAAACAGATGCGTCAAAGGCCCATAGAATTTTAGATTTGAGATTTCAAATTTTTAAATTATCGACCACAAGCTATATATTATCACACGTGAGTCTGCTTGGCATGGATTATCTGGGAAAAAGGAAAAGAGAATTGAGAAGACAGAATACAGGAGACAGGAGGAGAAAAGCAAAAGGCAAAACATTAGAATGCAGAGTTCAGAAGCCCGTCCTGAACCTGTCGAAGGGGCATAACCCGCAAAGCGGAAATCAGTCGAACCATTCATCTTGGGGGTCGAAGGCGGGGATGGAGACGTTGACAATTCGCATCTTTCCTACGGCGCGATGGCGGCAGCCGGGCTTGATGAAAATGGCGGTGAAGGGCTTTATCGGCACTCTGTGGCCGTCGAGCTCCATATAGCCTTCGCCCTCAAGGATAAGATAAATCTCGGTTAGCTTTTTGTGATAATGCACTCTGGCATCTCGCTCGATGTCAACTATGTGCATTGTGGCGACGGGATTGTCGGGGCTGACAAAGGCCCGCCGGGAAAAGCCACAGGGGCACTTCACCGCATTGAGATCGTCGAATTGTGCTATCATATAATTTGCCATATTAAGCTACCTGGAATAAATTTTTAGAAAATCGAGCGGAGCCATCCCCAAGCTGCGCTTGAGGCTGCCACCCAGTTGTCGAATTGTGCAATCATATAGTTTGCCATACTTTACTCCTCACAATAATCCTGGCTCGGCGGTTCCTGAGACAAATACGCGAAGCATCTGGTATTTGAATTTGAAAAGAGATTCTTCACTGCGCTACGCTCCGTTCAGAATGACAGGTTATCCATTCCGTTACGGGTCCTAAAAACTGTTGAAATCGTAACAGGCCTTGTGTATATTCTGACGAGGATGCGTGATTTAATCAAGACTACAAAAAACTTATAAGGGAGTAGTTGCCATGAGTGCGAAACCTAATGCTATTGTGGCACAGTCCGGCGGGCCGACGGCGGTAATTAACTCAAGCGCCTGCGGCGTAATCCAGGAAGCAATCAAATCAGGCAAAATCGGCCGGGTTATAGGCGCAAACAACGGCATATTAGGCGTATTAGGTGAGGATTTGTTCGATATCTCGGCAGAGAAGCCGGAAACCATCGAGGCTCTAAAGCGAACACCGGCGGCAGCTATTGGCTCGTGCAGATACAAACTAAAATCTCTCGAAGAATCCAAAGCCGATTTCGACAGAGTACTCGATGTCTTCAAGGCCCACGACATCCATTACTTTTTCTATGCCGGCGGTAATGACTCTATGGACACCGCCGACAAGGTCAACAAGCTGGCGGCGGATGCAGGCTACGAGCTGGTTTGTATGGGTATTCCGAAGACGGTCGATAACGACCTTGCATTCACGGACCATTGCCCCGGCTACCCCAGTGTGGCAAAATATGTCGCAACCTGCGCGGCCGAGGCCGGCCGAGATACCGAGGCACTCTATACGACAGATACCTGCACGATTCTTGAGGTGATGGGAAGAAACGCCGGCTGGATAGCGGCAGCGACGGGTCTTGCCGCTCGATGTCCCGAAGATGCACCGCACCTTGTATATTTGCCGGAAGCAGCATTCTCCTTCGATAAACTCGTCAACGATGTCAAGGAAGTGCTCAAAGAATTGGGCAGGGTCTTTATCGTTGCGGGCGAAGGGCTGAAGGATGACAAAGGCCAATACATCACCACTGATAAGGGTAAATTTGCCAAAGACAGTTTCGGCCATGTTCAACTCGGCGGCGTAGCTGAGATGCTCAAGGCGGTAATTGAAAAGGAAGTGAAGATAAAGGCCCGATTCAATAAGCTCGGCACTAATCAGCGAAGCGCAATGCACTTTGCCTCGCTAACAGACGTCAACGAGGCGTATATGTGTGGGCAGATGGCGGTGAAGAATGCGATGGAAGGTGTCAACGGCAAAATGGTAACACTCGTTCGCGAAGAAGGCCCCGAATACAAATGCACAACCGGCCTGGCGGAGTTGAGGGATGTGGCGAACGGCGAAAAGAAAGTGCCGGCTGAGTTCATAAATGAGAAGGGCAATCATATCACCGATGCGATGCGTGATTACGTTCGGCCTTTGGTCCAGGGTGAGGCGCCTATAACAATCGGCGAGGACGGCCTGCCCGTGTTTATGAGATTCGAACGAAAACCATTGGAAAAGAAATTGTCAAAATATCTTTAATGCCCCTAACATACCATTGTCATTCTGAGCGCAACGAAGTGGAGCGAAGAATCTCACTGCCTCTATGATGCGATTATTCTTTGCTAAGGCCAGATGCTTCGCTTTGCTCAGCATGACAGATTAAAACCGGTCAGTTTGAGTAAGTAAAAAGGATAAAAAATGGAAGACCTGTTTGACATCAAGGACAAGGTAATCGTGATTACCGGCGGCGGGGGTGTTCTTTGCGGTACAATGGCAAGGGCACTTGGGAGTGCCGGAGCAAAAATCGCCGTTCTGGACATAATCGAAGCCGCTGCACAAAAAGTTACCGACCAAATCAAATCCAACAAAGGCCGGGCTACTGCGATTAAATGTGATGTGCTGGACAAAAAGAGTCTGGAGGCCGCCCGCGAAAAAATCAATTCCGAGCTTGGCAGAATCGATGTGCTGATTAACGGGGCCGGCGGCAACAAAAAAGAAGCCACCACCTCGCCGGACCTTTCTTTCTTCGACCTGCCATCCGAGGCCGTCCGGTTCGTTTTTGACCTTAATTTCATCGGCACCTTGCTGCCGACACAGGTTTTCGGCAAAGAGATGGCTGAAAATGGCGCTGGTGTAATATTGAATATCTCCAGTATGTGTGCTTTGAAGCCCTTAACCAAAGTCGCCGCGTACTCGGCGGCCAAAGCAGCGGTGAGCAACTTCACTCAATGGCTGGCGGTGCACGTTTGCCGGAACTATTCAAAAGATATTCGCGTCAACGCAATTGCACCGGGCTTCTTTCTGACCGAGCAAAACCGGTTTCTCTTAACTGATGAAAAAACCGGAGAGCTGACAGAGCGCGGCAAGACAATTATCGAGCATACGCCGATGAGAAGATTCGGCCAGCCGGAAGAGCTGATTGGAACGGTTATGTGGTTGTTAAGCGATGCCGCGAAATTTGTTACCGGAGTTGTCGTCCCCGTTGACGGGGGATTCTCAGCTTTTAGCGGAGTCTAATTCGTGATGCATCCCGCGTATTGCGTGATGCGTGTGACAACATAATAATACGAAGCACGATATAGGAGAACGAAATGGTTGATGTTGACCCGGCAAAACCATTAAAGGAATTTAAGCCGAAAAAGAAATTTTTCGTCGGTATCGATTCGGACGGCTGTGCCTTCGATACGATGGGGATTAAACAGCGGGAATGTTTCTGTCCCTGGATGATTGCCTATTTTGGCCTGCAGCCGGTAGCTCTGGCGGTACGCGAATGCAAAGAATTTGCAGATTTGTTTTCTAAAACACGCGGGGCTAACCGGCACAAAACGGCCAAGCGTATAATAGCAGAACTGTTGCCGTCTCACCCGATGGTCAAGGCCAGAAATTTTCAAGTTCCGCAATATCCGCACTATTTTGCCTGGGTTGATGACCCCAAGAGTCTGCTTAGTAACGACGGGCTCAAACAGGCTATCGAAAAGACCTTGGACTCAAAGGCCAAGAAAGAGCTGGAGCTTGCGCTTGCGTGGAGTGAGCGGGTCAACTGGGCTATAGGAGAGACAGTCAAGGGCATGCCGCCGTTTCCGTTTGTGCGGGAAAGCCTGGAAAAAATCAAACCGCTGGCGGATGTTATCGTGGTTTCAGCCACACCTAACGAAGCGCTCAGGCGCGAGTGGGAAGAACATGACATTGCAAGGTACGTAGAGGTTATAGCCGGCCAGGAGATGGGCACGAAAGCTCAGCACCTTGAGTATGCTACGAAAGGCAGGTACGAGAAAAATCACGTTCTGATGGTCGGCGATGCGCCAGGGGATATGAAGGCTGCCAGAGCGAACAACGCTCTGTTTTACCCGGTCAATCCAGGTAATGAAGTCGAGTCGTGGAAGAGATTCCACGATGAGGCATTTGATAAATTCATCAACGACGAATACGCGGGCGAATACGAGGAAAAATTGATTGCTGAGTTCGACTCATATCTGCCTGAAACGCCACCCTGGGAAAAGCATGAAGCGTAAAGCGAAATACGAGATACGCTTCACGAGATACGAATAATGGTAATTGAACGGCAAAATAAAAATGGATTCATTGAAAATAATCAGGCCGGCGAAGCAATCGCCGAGTTCTTTGCGCAAAATGACTATACCGGCAAGCGGATTCTGCTAATAATCCCCGACAATACGCGTTCAGGCCCTGTAGGTGACATATTCAAAATCATTTACGAATGTTTGGACGGCAAGGCAAAGGCGGTCGATTGTCTGGTTGCGCTCGGAACCCATAAACCTTTGACCGAGGAGCAGATCTGTAAAAGACTTACCATCAAGCCGGATGAACGCAAGAGCAAATACTCACCGGTAAAGTTTTTCAACCATGAATGGGAAAAACCGCAAACGTTTACTTCGATTGGGAAAATTTCTGCCGACGAAATCGAACAGATAAGCGGCGGCTTGTTTCGCGAAGAAGTTGACGTGGCCATTAACAAACTGATTTTCCAATACGATGAATTTCTAATCTTGGGCCCTGTATTCCCGCACGAAGTTGTTGGCTTTTCCGGCGGACATAAGTATATCTTTCCAGGCATCGCCGGTGACGAAATCATAAACTTCTTTCATTGGCTAAGTGCCGTGATAACAAATCCTGTTATAAACGGAAATATCTGGACGCCGACCCGGCAGGTAGTTGAAAAAGCGGCCTCGTTTATAAAAATGCCGCACAAACTATTTGCCATCGTGGCTGTGGAAAACAAGCTGAAGGGAATATTCATCGGCGATTGTACCGAAGCGTGGGAAAAGGCGGCTGATTTGTCCAAGGACGTCCATATTATCTACAAAGACAAGCCCTACCACACAATTTTGGGGCAGACACCAGAGATGTACGATGACCTCTGGACGGCCGGCAAGGTGATGTACAAGCTCGAACCGATACTCGCGGATGGCGGGACGCTGATTATTTACGCTCCGCACATCACGGAAATTTCATACACTCATGGCAAAATTCTTGATAAAATCGGTTATCATACGCTTGGTTATTTTCTCAAGCGAATGGATAAATTTACCGGTATCCCGCGTCTGGCCATGGCGCATTCTACGCATGTTAAAGGCATAGGGACATACAACAATGGTGTCGAAAAGCCGCGGGCCAACGTGGTACTTGCAACCGGCATCGGCAGGCAGCGCTGCGAAAAGGTGAACCTCGGCTATATGAATCCTGATGAGATAAATATAGCCGACTATGAAAACAAAGAGGATGAAGGAGTTCTGTACGTTGCGCACGCCGGCGAAGTGCTGCACCGGTTATCTAATGGATATATTCCAACTATTCCGAATGAATAAGCTAAGTGGGTAAGAAGAATGAATTATCATGGAATAGACATTTCTGAGAACGAGCTTACTGAATTATGCCAAAAATGGAAAGTCACAGAGCTGTCGCTTTTCGGTTCAGTCCTACGTGATGACTTCGGCCCGGATAGCGATGTTGACGTGCTTGTTACTTTCCAGCCTGATGCTCCCTGGAGCCTATGGGATCTGATGGAGATGAAAGAGCAGTTGGAGGTACTTTTCGGTCGCACGATTGACCTGGTCGAGAAGGAAGCGCTGCGAAATCCCTGGCGCAAGCGCGAAATATTGAATACTTATAAGGTGGTTTATGCGGCCTAACAAACAAGATATGGCCCGACTGTGGGATATGCTGGACGCAACTCGAGCTATAATACAGTTTACCAGTGATAAGAGATTTGAGGACTTTATTGCAGACAGGATGGTCCGAAATGCTGTGGAGCGAAATCTGGAGATTATCGGAGAAGCGGCCCGATGCGTCTCCCAAGCCTTCCGCGAAAGTCACCCCGAGATTCCCTGGAAGGCCATTATTGCCTTGAGAAATGTGCTTGCCCATGAGTATGGCGAAATACGGTATGAACGCCTTTGGCTCTTGTGTACGCAACAACTTGCTATTCTAATCCGACAACTGGAAGATGCCGGAGTCAAAGATCCCCCAGAGAAAGACTGTTAATGTTCAACCAATTTGCACTATATGGAAACGATACTCGCAACCGCCATCGTTAAAGAGCGCTGCGAAAAGGTGAACCTCGGCTGTATGAATCCTGATGAGATAAATATAGCCGACTATGAGAACAAAGAGGACGAAGGAGTTCTGTATGTTGCCCAAGCCGGCGAAGTGCTGCACAGATTGTCCAGCGGATATATTCCGACTATTACGGCTCAATAGTAAACAATAAATTAGAAAGGGAGTGAGAAAAATGGCAAAAGCTGACATAGGTCTTATAGGTCTGGCAGTAATGGGTGAAAACCTCATCCTGAATATGGAAAGCAAGGGCTTCACAGTCGCCTGCTTCAACCGTACCGTATCGAAGGTGGATGATTTTATAAATGGCAGAGCCAAAGACAAAAACATCATCGGCTGTCATTCCCTTGAAGAGCTTGTCGAGAACCTGAAGAAACCGCGCAAGATTATGCTGATGGTAAAGGCAGGCCCACCGGTCGATGATTTTATCGAGAAATTGCTTCCGCACCTCGAAGATGGTGACATTATCATAGACGGCGGCAACTCGCACTTTCCCGATACTATGCGCCGCACCGAGTTAGTTGAGAGCAAGGGCAAACTCTACATCGGCACCGGCGTCTCCGGGGGTGAGGAAGGGGCGCTGCGAGGTCCCTCGCTTATGCCCGGCGGCTCGCCAAAGGCCTGGGAACACATCAAGCCAATATTTCAGAAAATCGCAGCTCGTACAGACGATGGTCAGCCCTGCTGTGACTGGGTGGGTGAAAACGGGGCAGGACACTTCGTGAAAATGGTGCACAACGGCATCGAGTATGGCGATATGCAGATGATATGCGAGACCTATCAGATAATGAAGGAAGGCCTTCGGATGACCAACCGGCAAATACACGATGTTTTTGCAGAGTGGTACAAGGGTGAGCTCAACTCATATCTGATTGAGATAACGCGGGACATCCTCGCCTACAAGGACGAGGACGGCAATGAGGTTATCGACCTTATCCTCGACACCGCCGGCCAAAAGGGAACCGGCAAATGGACCGGCATTGAGGCGCTGAACCTGGGCCAGCCCCTGACGCTAATTGCCGAGGCCGTTTTTGCCCGCTGCCTGTCAGCATTGAAGGAAGAACGCGTCGCAGCATCCAAGGTCCTCACCGGCCCGAGGCGGAAATCCATCAGCGACAAGAAGGCTTTTATTAAAGACTTGCAGAAGGCGCTTTACGCTTCGAAAATCGTCAGCTATGCCCAAGGCTATCAGCTTATGCGAGCCGCAGCCAAGGAGCACAACTGGAATTTAAACTACGGCGGAGTCGCCCTGATATGGCGAGGAGGCTGCATCATCCGCTCGGTCTTCTTAGGCAAAATCAAGGAGGCCTTCGATAAGGACCCCGATTTGACCAACCTGCTGCTCGCTCCGTTTTTTAAGCAAGCTGTTGAAAAAGCGCAGCCTGCCTGGCGGCGTGTCGTCACCAAAGCGGTCGGGCTGGGTATCCCAATGCCGGCTATGAGCTCAGCTCTTGCCTTCTACGATGGGTATCGTCACGAGCGTTTGCCGGCTAATCTTTTGCAGGCCCAGCGTGATTATTTCGGCGCCCATATGTACGAACGTGTTGACAAGCCGCGAGGCGAATTTTTCCACACGAACTGGACCGGCCGCGGTGGAGTCACCGCCGCCTCAACATACAATGTGTGATTACAAAGAAAGAATTACCCACAGAGTTCACAGAGAAAGAAAAATAGAATTAGACCCCGGGGGCTACAGATCTGTCAACGCTGCGAGAGCAGGGCAAAGAACGCCCAAACATTTAGCCTCGGCCGCACCAGCGCCTCAACGCGGTCAATAATTTATATAAGGTATTCGCTTACGTTTTGCCTTTTCCGGCTGCTTCTCTCCCACCGCTTTCTTTGGTTCTGCTTTGAGGAGCATCATGTCTTTGGTAAGGTCCACAGCATCTAAAGCATTCGGAGTAAGAACCCTTACCACAAAGGACGCCTCCCTGTACCTGCCCTCAAACACCGTCTCAACTATCCCTCGCTCTCTTGCAGAGCGGTCCCTTTCTGGCTGATATCTATAAGGAACAGCCGAAACGAGCCAAAATTCCAAACGGTGAAATCCCTCTCTAAGGTTACATACGCCCTGCGCTGACGATTCACGGGCTACCTTCACGATGTCCACACCCCCGATTGTCAGTTTACAGACGTTATCTGTATCGTGCAACAACGTAAAACCATAGTCGCCTGGTTCCTTAGCTTCATAGTAGAATGAAAATTGAGCAACATATCGAGCTTCCCTGCCAACTTCTGCAACACGGTCGGGAAGAAGAAAACCCCCAATGTGAGCAAGGTCACGTTCCCAGTATGTACGAATAACGGGTAATTTCGGGGTAGTCTCGATAGAGTCGGCCTTAAAAATCTCTAATAGGGCTGCACCCGGCTCAAAAACACTTTTGCCCTTCTGCTCTGCTTCAAAGGTTTTCTGCTGAGATTCTTGCTTTTTTTCAGAAGGCTGAGGTGGAATTTGGGCTGGAGATTTTTTAATGTTGGTGATTATCTGAAGGACTGTTGTGTAAATTTTGACTTTTTTCGTTTCTTGCAATGGCTGAGCAGCTTCAAGATACGCTCCCAACATTTTGGCCTGCGCAAGGAATATCTCGTTGGTGACAAGATCACTGTGCAAATCCATAATTTCAAGCAGCAGCTCCTCAGAGCTTTTCTGGCTGGCCTGCACGCGATCGGAGCATGCCACGAATAACATAAGGACTAATGGGATACTTACAGCAAGTGGTTTAGAACAAATTCTGGTTAGCTGTTTAAGATTCATAGGCTACCCCCTTTCTATTTATTGGTCTTCTGGTTCGATTGTCCTTTCTTTTCTTTTAATAATTTCTGCCTTTTTCGGCTC
>Ga0209636_10004446_pt1 | contig 14286 bp, 7 predicted proteins | sample DeeMarSWOR152_54_FD_187464 | JGI IMG/M metagenome (GOLD analysis project Ga0209636, IMG submission 187464) | Marine sediment microbial communities from White Oak River estuary, North Carolina - WOR-1-52-54 (SPAdes) (version 2) | ecosystem: Environmental > Aquatic > Marine > Intertidal zone >...
GATTTCACACGGGCGCGACAGGCTTTGAGAATGGAGCGAGGGAGTGCTTATACGCCGGCTATTTCCCTTGTTAAAGCCGCTGACTTTGTGTTAAATGAAATTCATCAAACCGGGCTGGAACGTATCTGGCAAAAAAGAAAAAAGATCGCCACCAATTTTAGAGAAAAAGTTATCTCTTCAGGGCTAACAATTTTTCCTGAAACACCTGCTGATTCTTTAACCGCAATAAAAATCGAATTCTCACAAGGGGCAAATCATATCATCACTTTGTTACGAGATAAATATCGAATCGTAGTCTCTAAGGGACAGGGACAGCTTTCAAATAAATTGATACGAATTGGGCATTTTGTAAATGTTGAGGCTGGTCAATTGGAAAGATTTTTAGAGGGATTGAGTGGCGTCTTAAACCATTTGAATTAGACATTTTTTCCCGTATGAGTTTTGATCTATGAGGGAGTATCCCAACAAATATTAGCTAAAATTATTCTTTGTAAGTATTCTCATCAATCATGAATTGCGTGAAGTAATTTGAATTTAATATCAGGAGGCCAAAATAATGGGAAAAGGTGATAGACGCACAAGACGCGGAAAAATCTGGAGAGGCACGACTGGAAAACGTCGTCCCAAAAAGAAGAAAACGAAAGCAAAAAAATAAATTTTACTTTCTATTATATTTCATTTACTACTAATTTATACTCGTTATGGATAAGAATTTCAGTACTGCTGTCATTCCTGCGAATGCGACCGAAGGAAGTGCCTGTGGTACAGGAATCTCCTTATTTACAAACAATTAGAAGATGCCTGCATGCACAGGCATGACATGAAAAAACAACCCGTAACGAATATACAAAGGCTGAAAGGAACTTTATAACTCTATTTTAGGTCAAAAAATTATAAATCATTCCAGTATTTAATTTTGAATCAAAAACTTTTTATTTTTCTTAGTTTCTTGGTGGTTAAGAACCATTGTTTATATAACAGAATGTAGGTAATGATATAAAGGTTTTACAGAAATGGCTCGAATCTTAATTGTCGAAGATGACTTAAATACACTTTCCGGGCTTGCTGAAATCATTAAAGATGAAGGGTATGATGTTGTTGCTGTCGAATCAGGAAAAAAGGCTTTACGCTTCCTGGAGCGGGAACAATTTGATTTGATGTTGACCGATTTAAGAATGCCAGATATCGATGGACTAAAACTTTATGAAAAGTCTATTTCTTATAATGCTGATATGAAGACCATTGTCATGACTGCCTATAGTTCTGTCAAAGAAGCAGTCGAAGCCATGAAAAAAGGGATTTATGAATATTTAACCAAGCCTTTGAATCTGGATGAGTTGTTTTTAACAATTAAGAAAGCCATTCAAGAAAAACAAATTTTAGAAGAGAACATCCAGTTACGTGACCAATTAAAAATTTCCTATCGTTTTGAAAATATCATCGGAAATAGCAAAGCTATCCGCAAAATATATCGTATTATTTCCAAAGTGGCACAAACTCAATCGACAGTTTTGATTCGTGGGGAAAGTGGAGTCGGTAAAGAATTAGTTGCCAGGGCAATTCATTATAACAGTCCCCGAGCTGATAAAATGCTGGTTGAAATAAGCTGTGCATCGCTACCCGAAACACTCCTTGAAAGTGAACTATTTGGATATGAGAAAGGTGCCTTCACCGGAGCAGTCTCTCGAAAAAAAGGTCGCTTTGAATTGGCTGATGGCGGAACCATATTTCTCGATGAAATTGGAGACATCTCTGAAAGTGTACAGACCAAATTGCTGCGTGTATTGCAAGAGAAAGAATTAACCCATCTGGGTGGCACTTCGGCGATCAAAGTCGATGTTCGAGTGATCGCAGCGACAAACCGCAACCTAGAACAAGCGCTCCAAGAAGGTAAATTCCGTGAAGATTTATATTACCGTCTTAATGTCATTCCTATCGTTATCCCTCCTTTACGAGAGCGAAAAGAGGATATCCCGCTTTTGATTGAGCATTTCGTTAAAAAATTCTGTCAGCAAAATAATAAACAGCTAATGAAGTTTTCAGAAAAGGCACTTGAATTATGTATGAATTACGATTGGCCCGGTAATGTGCGCGAATTAGAGAACGCGATTGAAAATGCGGTTGTACTGGGGGAAGGTGATAAGATTTTACCTGAATTTTTGCCGTTAAATATTTATAGTTACCATAATCAGTCTTTAAAGGTTGATTTTCTGGATAAAATGAAAGATGAATCACATCGGAAAAAGATGGAATATGCTGAACGGCTTGTCATTAAAGATGCGATAGAAATGGCGGGTGGCAATAAATCCATTGCAGCAAAAATTTTGAAGATCAGCCTCCGGACAATGCGGTATAAGATCAAGAAGTACAATTTGTAGTTCAATGCTTTATATACTCAGACCGAAGTGGTTTTGATCGTAGTATAAAAACTATAACTTTTTTCCAGCTAATAGAAACAACCCAACAGATATTAAGCGTTTATTTATTTACTGGATCTTACCAATATATATATCGCTCCTATTCCAAAAAATAGATTCCCGATCCAGGCAGCGAATAATGGTGGCAATGTGCCGTTATGCCCCATGCTTTGTCCGACTTTAATAATCCCAAAATAGAGAAAACAGATAAACAGGCTGATACCAAAGCTTATCGCTGTCCCACTCCTCGTTTTCCTCGATGCCAATGGAGCGCCGAACAGGATGATAATGAAGTTGGCAAAAGGGAAAGCAATTTTTAGATAAAGATCGACCAACCACCTATCAGGATTTCCTCCAGTTCTCCTGATCTCTTTTATAAAATTTTTTAATTCCCAGTAGCTCATCTCTTCTGCCTTTTTTTGAACTTTAGCAATATCCTCTGGTTTAAAGCGGAGATCATGCATCTTTAATTCATTAAAGGCTTGTGCTGTTTCAGTATTGTTTAAAAATTGGCGAACATAACCTTCTATTAAACGCCATCCATCGCTCTCCCAGATCATTCTAAGCGCATCAATTCGTTTCACTAATAGGTTCTGCTTATAATTTTGAATACTCACTTTGAAGGCAGTATTCAGATTTGTATCAAAAAATCCGATTAATAACCACCGATCTTCATCAATTTGTAAGGTAATATCTTTTGTTTGTACTTCCAGCCTTTCTCTTTTAATCCTATCCACATTAGTCTGATAGATTTCCTTTTTCTTCTGGTTTGTGTAGGGAATAAAACGCTCGCCAGTATAGGCTGCAAATAGGCTTATCAGAACTCCGAATGTGAACAAAGGACTCAAAATCCGATAGAGTGATAAGCCAGATGAATACATGGCAATTAATTCATTATAGCGAGATAACTGCCCCACGCTGAAAAGACTGGCTAATAGAGTAGCAACAGGAAGAGTAAGAATGATAATGTATGGTAAATAAAAGATATAGTATTTGGCGACAACAAAAAAACCGACATTTCGATCGATGAATTTGTCCATGAATCCGACAACATCAATGATAATGTATATTGCTGAAAAAGCAATCAAAGCAAATAATAAAGTTCCCAGGAAATTCCTGATAATATATTTGTCAAGAATTCTCATTTAGTCTTCCATCTATAACGTTCGGGTATTAATCGAGTTAAATAATCAAAGTTAATAAAAGAAACTTCTTTGGCGGTGTGAATTAACAGATATATTCCAAATGCTCCCACGATAAAATTAGCCAACCACATGGAAAGAAAAGGAGATAACATATCTCGATCTGCCAGTTCTTCTCCACCGATCAAAAATACCCAATAAATGATAAAGAAAACCAGACCAATTCCTCCGCCAACAGCCATATTTCCTCGTCTTGCCATGATTCCGAGCGGCACTCCGATTAAAACAAAGATAATACAGGCGAAAGGTATAGAGTACTTTTTATAAATCTCAACCAACAATCTGTTGTTAGTTAATTCATAACTTCGGTTGATATCACGCTCCCCTTTTATTCGCTGAAGGACATTTCGATGAATCCGAATTTGCTTCGCTAAATTCAACTTTACACGAGAGGATTTTTTCCGTTCTTCAGTTAGTATAGGAGAGAGCTTAGCAGTTATTTTTGTTTCAGTTTGTTCATTGAATTTATTTTGTTTCATTTGAAAATATCGATGGATTTGCGATTCAATAAAAATTGAAAGATTTTGCCTACGTTTGTCAATTAAATTCAAATTATTATCGATTTCCTGCCGCATCATTTTGATACTTTGTTCACGGTCGCCGCGATAGCCTGATTCGGAGCGTTGAAGCACCATATTGGGAATCGGGATCGTTATGGTATATTTTTTAAATTGGACACGGGTATAATTTTCTAATCGATCGATTTTTACTTCATGAATTTCGCCGTCATATAAAGTAATTTGTAATAGTCCTGTGCTTTCATTCACAAATATCTCTCCCCGACGTGCGACAACTGTTTTATTCACCTCTGGGTCAGTTTTATCATAAATTAATACATCCTTTACTTTCGATAAATTTTGTTCTTCAACTAAATGATCGACACGAATCGATAGATTTGGAATTTCATGATATAAATAACCAGGCTCTAAATTAACTGTAGGTTTTTTGATTGTAATGTCGCGTGCTAAAAGCCTGAGTCGATGATTAGAATCTGGTAACACATCATTATTAAACCAGATCAAGAAGATACTTAATCCAGCAGCAACAATAAGGACTGGAAGAATAATGCGGTAGAGACTAATGCCACTCGCTTTAATCGCCGTAATTTCATTATCTGCGGAAAATTGACCAAACGCCATTAAACAAGCCATGAGCACAGCCATTGGCACAGCCAGCGCGACAATCCAGGCAAGGTTGAGAGCAAAAAACTCCACGATCACCCAGAATTCAAGCCCCTTGCTTAAAATGCGACCCAATTCTTTGAACACCAGGTTCAACATGAATAGCAGAGTGATAATAAAAAACCCGAACAGAAAAGGACCGATATGTTGTCGGAGTATATGTTTTGATAGGATATACATCCAGCGAAATTCTCCCTCGAACCAATAAATGTAAATTTTAATACTAAAACTTTAGCATAATAATAAAATATATTTGGGAACTCCATTCATCTGGTAGAAGTTATAATATACGTAATTAACATTGGATTAGCAAGTAATTTTCTACCCATCGCTCTCATAATTAATTAGTGTGTATTACCTTACAAACCTAATCTACTCATCAAACCAGGGAGGTAGTTTTAAACTTGTTAATGATTTCAATTGTTTCTTAGGATTTTTAGGGGGGTGAGAATAAATCCGCCAAAGGCGGGTGAAATTTTGTTTATTCTAATATTAATAAAAATAGTAAAATTATGTTTCAAAAAAAGTAATTTGATTTTTCTTATCCTCCTTACAACGACAAATGTTCTGAGTGATTATGTTTAAAAAAATTAACGGCTAATTGTTTGAACATTTAATGTCGTTGCAAGTTTAACTGGGTAATTCATTTGAAATTTCAGGAATAAGCTTACGACGATATTCATGGCATTCGGCATCAAAATTAGATCGAAATCTAATCCGTACCATCTCTTTTTGATTTCGATTTTTTTTTCATCAATATTTGCAGCTACTGAGAGCGTTCAAGCCTCTGATAATAGCCAATATTTGGGACTGAGACCGAACTCGACTCAACAATATGGCATTCCGCTCTTTACCAAACAACCAGAGAACTGGCTTTCTATGGCTGGTGCCAACCGCCCGCTATTAAATTGTTATCCCAGAAATTTCAAACGAAATGTTGAAATTGATAGTACCGGACAAAATGTAACCATAGAGGAAACAATCTTTGATATTCCACTTCATATTCCTGCAAAATATTCATTAAAAGAGTACACCTATTATTATCGCAAACAAAATTTAAATCTGCTCTGGCAGTCATACAAAATCAAAGAAATAACCGGGGAAAGATATGCCCAACAGGGTGGTGGTGGATTAGAAATTGCCATTCCAGTTCGTATTCGAAGTCGCGCATTCCAGACAATATTTGGGGGCGATCGGGTATCATTATCTGTCACCGGTCAAATAAACATCAATGGTGGTTTCCGCCATGAAAAACGAAGCCAGGTAAGGGATGCCTATAGCCGTGGCTCGAATTATAATTTTAAAATGGAGCAAACACAGAATTTTAAGGTCCAGGGTAATGTTGGTGATAAAGTAACGGTTAGTGTTGACCAGGATAGCGAACGACCGTTTGATTTCGAAAATACGGTTAGACTCAATTATCAGGGTTATGATGACGAGATCATCCAATCCATTCAGGCAGGAAATATCGCCCTTTCATTACCGGCAACACGATTTGTCTCCTTTAGCGCCCAAAACAGCGGTTTATTTGGGATTAAATCCGAAGCACAAATCGGAAACTTTCACTTAACCACCATCGCCAGTCAGGAAAAAGGTGAGAATAAGACCCTTACGATTACTGGTGGCGCAGAAGAAGGGGAAAATATCATTAAAGATTATAATTATATGGGAGGAGTTTATTTCTTAATCGACAGTCTATATCTAGCTAATTATGATGGTTTAGATAAAGATGGCAATCGCCTGTATGATCGCAATAGAATCATTACTAACCTTGAAATCTATAAATCTGGACCCGGTTATGAACAAAAACAAGGAAGAATTCGAGGCTGGGCATTGTTAGATCCTGCCTCGCCAGATACATCAGCCGAAAATATTAATAGCGAAAATGCATTGGGATACTGGATTCGACTGGAACAGGAGAAGGATTATTTTTTATGGACTGATCTTGGCAAGATAAAGCTCAACGTTGCAGTTTCAGATAATGAGATGCTGGCTATTGCTTATACCACTACCAGGGGTGATACAGTCGGAGATATATTTTTTGATCCACAAACACAGTCTACAATATTCTTGAAAATGTTAAAACCCCGAAATCCCAGACCATCAGATGAGACATGGGATTTGATGCTCCGAAATGTCTATTGGTTAGGTTCGAGAAATATTGATCCAGAAGGTTTTGAATTAAAAATTTTCTACGATACACCATCAGGCAACGACCTGGAATCCGAGGGATCGAATTCCTATCTATATATCTTTGGTTTGGATCGATTCGATCTAACTGGTAATAGTAATCCTGACAACATTATTGACAATATGGGGAGTATTATTAGATTGGGAGACGGAGAACTAGAATTCCCCCGCTTACATCCTTTTGCTGATACACCAGCATTTACAGATGGTCCTGAACTTCCTGATGATAAACTCGTTACTAAAATGTACAATTCTACAGTGCAGAGCGAGATCGTCAATGATAGCAAGTTTTATATACAGGTCAAATCTAAAAACAAAAGCGCCAACTATGATCTCGGCTTTAACGTTATAGAGGGTTCAGAAGAAGTCATTTTAAATGGAACTCGGTTACACAAAGATACCGACTATATTATTGATTATTTTTCTGGCAAATTAACGATTTTACGAGAGGAAGCTACCAGCCCTTCGGCAAATGTAGAAGTGAATTATCAGCGAAATGAATTGTTCCAATTAGAGAAAAAGACATTACTGGGAATGCGGGGGGAATATAAATTCTGGGAAAATTCATTTATCGGTGGAACCTTTCTATATTTGAATCAGAGTACACTCGATCAAAAAGTTCGTGTTGGCAAAGGTCCCATGCGCAACATGATCTGGGATCTCAATACTTCTCTGAAGTTTGAACCCAATTTCCTGACCAAAGCCATTGATGCGTTTCCAATTATCGAAACGAAACAACCATCCACATTTAATTTTGAGGGAGAAATCGCCCAGATTTTACCCAATCCGAATACGCTAAATAACGAATCCACTCTTGATCCGAACGGTGTTGCTTATATCGATGATTTTGAGGCATCCAAAAAAGTAACTCCCCTGGGCGTCATCAGAAATGGTTGGCGTGATTGTTCCTCTCCGCTTGGAATAGGGAAAATTCCTGACCCGCCCGAATGGACAAACACTTTTGAGATTTATAAAAAACGGGGCAGATTTCTCTGGTCGAATCCTTATCAGCAGGTAGCCATTAAAGAAATCTGGCCTAACCGGGATACGCATAATCCCAATACACCGCAACGGGTTCACGTTTTAGATATAAAATTTACCCCTGTCCCGAAAGATAGCCTTCCCGATGATGATGATTATCAACCCGAACAATCCTGGGGCGGCATTATGCGCTGGCTTTCTGCCGGTTATTCCGATCAAACCGATAGTAAATACCTGGAAATCTGGGTGAATGGAGATGAGGGTAGACTTCATATCGATCTGGGACAAATCTCTGAGGATGTTATCCCCAACGGCGAGCTGGATACGGAGGATATTCCGCTAAATGGAATAAGAAATAATTTACTCGATCCGGGAGAAGATGTTGGAATTGATGGCATGCGAGGCGAAGACCCAACCGATTGGTGGGATATTAATAAAAATGGAATTCGTGACAAAGGTGAACCGATTAGCTATGATTACTACGAATATTCGCCAGGAAGTTATAATTATGATCATATTAACGGTACAGAGGGAAATGAACGAGACACTGGCGGTCGATTTCCAGATACTGAAGATCTGAATGGAAACGGATCCTTAGATGTGCGTAATGACTATTTTGAATATACTTTTTCTTTGGGTGATGATCATCCAGATGCAGTCTATATCAAAGGTGGTCAGGATAATGATTATGGATGGCGCATGTATCGAATACCATTGAGTGATTATTCTAAAAAAGTCGGCGATCCCGATATGTCTCGAATTGAGTATGCCCGTATATGGATCGATAACTGCGCCAAAACGACATATCTGAGGATTGCAGAAATTAATATTGTTGGAAACGATTGGAGAGAAATGGGAGTCGTTTCTGCTGATGGCAAATACTTTCCTGAAGATGATTCTACTGTCGTTTCCGCTGTGACCAATACCCATGATAACGATGACTATATTCCACCACCAGGCGTTCGGGGTGTTATCGATCGAATTTATCGGATTGAGTCAAAAGAGCAATCTTTAGTTATTAAAATCGATACTCTACAAGTCGGTGCCAGTGGTTTCCTGCGAAAGTCTTTCTTTCAGGCAGAGAATTACATTCATTACGATAAAATGAAAATGTTCGTTCATGGCGGAGATTACCAGGGAACTAATTTTTCAACAGATAAGACCAATATCGAGTTGTTCCTTCGGTTCGGTTCTGATGAAAATAATTACTATGAATTTCGGGAACCGGTATTTGAGGGCTGGGAAGGCAATGAAATGGAGATTGATTTAAATCAACTCGCCTTATTAAAAGAACTACAAGACCCAGATTCATTGACCAATCTGCGGGCTGATACACTCGAAAATGGAAAACAATTATATGTAAAAGGTGAGCCATCGTTAACCAACATTCGACAACTCGTATTGGGCGTTAAGAATATTTCCAATAGTGATTCAAAAGCTGATTATAGTACGAAAAATCATTCACCTTTTACTGGTGAAATATGGGTCAATGAGCTGCGGCTATCTGGCGTAAAAAAAGATAAAGGAATCGCCCTTCGGGCAAAGGTAAATTTGCAAATAGCAGATGTGTTTTCCGTAAACGGGGAAATTAATAAAAAAGATGCTGACTTCCACAATGTAAACACTCGTTTTGGTACCGGTAACAATGAATTAGGCGGAAATTTTTCTGGAAATCTATCACTTCATAAATTTCTTCCCAAATCATGGGGACTTTCGATTCCAATCAATTTTAACTATTCACGAAGTGAGCAAATACCAAAATATAAGCCGGGTAGTGATATCGAAGTTACCGAAGAGTTTAAAAAGACTTCTCCTGAAGAATTTGAAAAAATTAAAAGTGTCAACGAAAGTCAGGGATTTGGAATCTCTTTCAAGAAAAATACCCGATCCAATAACTTTTTCATCAAAAATACGATTGACCAGATTTCTGCCAGTTTCAATACTGCTCAAGGTCATGGAGCCAGCTCAACCCATGAATATTCGGATCGAAAAACCTATGCTGCGAATGTGAGTTATAGTATTCCATTTCCGAGAGATAAATCTATCCGCCCATTTAAATGGTTAGGCAATGCTCCAATTATCAAAAAAATCGCCGAGTTGCAGCTTTTCTATTTACCGAGTAACTTTAGTGTTCGGGCCTCTGGAAATCGGTCCATATCAGAAGCAAAAACACGATCGGGCGTGATTACCGATAATCGACAATTTATAATCTCTCGAAGCATTCAAACCGGAATTCAACCGTTCAAGAGTTTAGGTATGGATTTTTCCCGGTCCTATAAAAATGATCTTAGAAATTCACCAGATCGTATGAAAGATATTTCTACTTTCAAATTTGGTGACTTAACAGACATGGATCAATCATTCAGTACTAAATATAATCCTCAAGTTTTCAGATGGTTAAAAACAAATTTCAATTATTCAGCAAATTTTAAGTTTACCAACAACCTGCAATTAAAAGAGCGAGGTCGCAACGCTGCAAGCAATACTTCGCTTTCAGGATCTTTTACCTTTGATCCGGATCAGCTAATTAAATCGGTATTTAAAACTTCTCCGCAGTCAACGAAGCCCAGAACCAGCGTGAGGCCTCCAGCCAGAAAACAAACTGATAAAAAGGAAGATCAAGATCAAAAGAAAGAGAAAGAAGAGAAGAAAAAACCAGCGATAAATCCCCTGAAGATTGTGTTAGGTGGAGTTCAATTTTTTACCGGCCGCATTCAACCCATTAATGTGAATATTACAAGCCGTAAAAATTTAAGTCAGTATGGACTTGATCCGAATGGGGGGATGCCTTCAATAAAGTATATGTTTGGACTAAGCGACACAACAGGCATGAACAGTGTGGAGAGCGTTGGAACCAATAGAGGATCGTTAAGGAAATCAAACAATATTTCACTGTCAAGCGGCATCAACATTATGAAACAGATGGATATGACGTTAAAATATAATCGAGATCAAAACAGGAGTGAAACGACAACAATAACCGGAGACCGATCCGAATCATGGTTTTATACAGAATCCAAAGGAGGGTTTCGGATGCCCGAATGGTCCCTCCGCTGGACAGGATTAGAGCAAATTAAATTTATCCAAAAATTTGCCCAGCGGGTGAGTTTTGATCACAATTTTTCAGGTAGAAAACAGGAATCCTGGCAAAACAACTCAAAGAACATTACTCGAGAGTCATATACAAAACAATTCCGTCCGATAGCTGGTTTTAATATCAGCTTAAAGAATAAAGTCAATGTAAATATTCGATATAATTGGTCTGAAGATGTTAATTTGACCAAAACTGGTGGATCGGGAGGACAAAAAAATATATCATCAGATTTATCAATGACAGCCTCTTATTCTCATAGTGGTGGTTTTCGTCTACCACTACCATTTTTAAAGAATAAAGAATTAAAAAACAATATCGATGTCCAGGTTACCTTTAGTATGAACAAAAATACTGGTTACCAGAGATTGAGAGGACAACCCTGGACGGAAACAAAAAATACCGAGTCATGGAATTTTGAGCCGAGAATGACTTATTCTTTCAGTCGCAACGTCCGCGGTGGCATGAATTTCAAAATCGGCAAGAATAAAAATAAGACCATTGGTGATACTTCAATCAAAGAATTTGGAATACATGTGAATATTATTATTAGTGGAAGGTAATTTTTATTATCAGGACATTGAAAAAGAGTGAAATATAAAAAATCATAAAGGTGAAATACATGAGAATACATATAAAATTAATATTCTCATTTTTTTTATTTACATCTATGTGTTCATCCTGCCAGGGTCAGGTCATGCCAGAATTCAATGAACAGAATGCATTTCAACATCTGGAGAAACAGTGTCAATTTGGTGCACGGGTACCGGGAACAGACGCGCATTTGAAATGTCGGGATTATTTAGATGCGACACTCCGAAAATATGCTGATCGGGTAATGCAGCAGCCATTCAAGGCAACGATGGAGCAGGGCAAAAGCCCGGTGACCTGTTATAATATTATTGCTAATTTTCACTCCGATAAAGCACGACGAGTTTTACTCTGTGCCCACTGGGACACGCGTCCCTGGGCGGACCGAGACCCTGATCCTGCCAACCATAAAAAGCCTGTCCCTGGCGCCAATGATGGGGCTTCTGGGGTAGCAGTTTTGCTGGAAATTGCCAAAATCATCAGCGCTGCTCCGCCAAAATATGGTATTGACATTGTGTTTTTTGATGCCGAAGATTTTGGTAGCTACGGTCAAAACGAAACATGGGCATTGGGTTCCAAACAATTTGCGCAACATACCGTAAAAACATATCATCCGGAATTTGCTATTTTGCTCGATCTCATCGGCGATGCAGACCAGCAACTGTACATTGAACAAAATTCATATCGGTATGCCCGTAAAATAGTAGATCGAGTCTGGAATATTGCCGAACAACTGGGCATTGTTGAATTCATTCCAGAGGTCAAATTCGATGTCTATGATGATCATTTGAATCTGTTGGAAATCGGTATCCCCAGTATTGATATTATTGATTTTGAATATAAATACTGGCATACCATTGAAGATACGCCAGATAAATGCAGTCAACGAAGTCTTGGTAATGTTGGGAAAGTACTTATAGGATTGCTTTATGATTAATAAAAAGTTAACAACTGGAATTATTCATAAATTTCAGATTATATTAATTGAAAAAGTAATAAGAGTTCCTTTGCAAATTTCTTTTCTTCTCCGCGATCGTAGCGTCCTCTGCGGTGAGTTCTTTCGCCCAAGGATATGGAAAAAGAGAATAGCAGTTTCTGAGGAGGAAGTATGAGTTTACTTCAAATTATCTTCAAAGGCGGAATTTTAATTATCCCTATTTTTTTATGTTCACTTATTGCGGTTGCTGTCATCATTGAACGCTGGTTATTTCTGAGAAAAGTAAAAATTAATGCCAGGAGCTTTATCCTGCAGATCAAATCTTTGATTCTCAAAAATAGAATATCTGAAGCTGTTATTTTATGCAAGAAAACTACCGCACCAATCGCAAAAATCACCAAAGCCGCAGTAGAACGCTACAATCGACCCCGTGAAGAAATTAAAGAAGCAATCGAGAGTGCTGGCAAAATTGAAATTTATCATCTGGAAAAGAATTTAGGTATTTTAGGTACTATTGCTGCTATTGCTCCGCTATTAGGTTTCCTCGGCACAGTGACTGGTATGATTCGAGCGTTTATTCAAGTGCAAAACCTCGGCGGTAATGTTGATGCCAGTGTTTTAGCCGGTGGTATCTGGGAAGCACTGGTGACAACCGCAGCCGGACTTGTCGTTGGAATTCCTGCTTTAATTTTTTACAATTGGCTCCAGGGTCAGGTCGAATATTTCGTTTTTGAGATGGAAGATAATTCCACGGCATTGTTAGATATGCTCATTCAAAAAGGGGAATCGCAAGATGAATTTTCAGACGAATCGAACTAAAATTATTGCATTTTCAACTATCTCTCTAACCGATATTGTACTGTTGCTATTGATATTTTTTCTATTATCGTCATCATTCTTTGTCCAGCCGGGGATAAAGGTTAATTTACCCAAAGCAATTACCGGTCAGATTGAATCCAAAGATCGGATTTATTTAACGATCACCAAAAAAGAAATGATTTATCTGAATAATCAACGAATTTTGAAAAATGAATTAAGAGGAAAGTTAAAAGAACTGTTGAAAACTCAACCCGAAAAACTTGTTGTTATTCAGGCTGATAAAGATTTAACATTAGAAACGACGATTGAAATCGTTGATATTGCAAAATTGGCCGGTGCAGAAAAATTTATGATCGCAACTCAGCCGGGGAGCAGCTTATAATGATGATATTGAGAGAAAAGACTTCTCGCATGGCAATTATTATTTCCGTATTATTGCATCTCATTTTTTTATTGCTATTTTTATTAATAAAACTAAATTTCCTGCCAGAATTCCCTGACTTTGCTGAAATCACTTTTGTCAGCGGGAAAAATAGATATTTTGCTGCTCCTACACCAATAGAAGCTATTCAGTCCCCAACAACAATAGAGGATCAACAGGGAGCGACATCGGAAATCGTAGAGCTTCCGATGCGAACCATGCTGGAAGACGAGGAGCCGCAATTGAAGGTTGTTGATCGGACAAAACAGGTTCCTGATGATGATCAAAAAATCCCGGAAATAGAGCATACAAACAATCACAGATTATTGACCGAAACGCTGTTAACAAGTCCTTCCGTTGGTGAAAAAGAAACTGCAAAGTCAACAGAAGGCATTTCCCTGGCTGAAAAGCCTCCTCCATCGACTTCAATTGCAACCGAATCAAGCGGACAAACAC
>Ga0209636_10004447_pt1 | contig 14280 bp, 14 predicted proteins | sample DeeMarSWOR152_54_FD_187464 | JGI IMG/M metagenome (GOLD analysis project Ga0209636, IMG submission 187464) | Marine sediment microbial communities from White Oak River estuary, North Carolina - WOR-1-52-54 (SPAdes) (version 2) | ecosystem: Environmental > Aquatic > Marine > Intertidal zone >...
TATAAAGTTTTATTTTGACCAGATTTTAATGTTATTCTACGTTCGATAAACATTGCGCTTTTTTCATCGTTTCTTGAAAGATCCCATTTTAAAGGATCTTTTACTTTCTCAGGATACAGAACACCTTGTTCTCCAAAAAATTCAGGCGCATTAGTACTGATAGCATCAGCTTTATCATCAAGTGAAATTAAAAATGTTGGAGGAGGATTCCAATCTTCAAAAGAGGCCTTCTTTATGACTTTTTTATCATTTTCCCTTTTTAAGTTAGTTTTTCCTTTAAGGAACTTCTCTTCTAAAATACCCTGGTTTTCATTGATAATTGAAAATTTATGTGTAAATTGCTTATTTATATTTCTACGATGTGTATTTGCAATAGATGGATCCTTTTTAGCTAAAGCTATTCCATATGAGTTTAAAGTAAATTGATACATTTGGCAACCCCAATATTCAATCCAGCGCAAATATACTTCTTCTTTCTTTTTATTTGTAATATTTACTTGAGATATTAGAATTGGATCATCGCCATAAGGAGTATAAATAATTTGATCTATTAGATAATATTGATCCTCAACTTTTTTTCTCATATATCCAATCCCATAATATCTTTCAAACTTCTCTTTATCGTTCGAATAGTAAGTACTTAAGTGGTAATTTCCATCACTAAGATATCCAAAACCTCCAGCATATTGCTGCTTTTCGGGATTATAATCATTAAGAAATTTGGGTCCGCCTTCATCTTGTCTTACTTGTATATATCCATAATTTGAAGCAACTCCAACTACACGGTCATTTCCCACTAAAAAAGAATGATCTGTTTTAGAGCGAAATACTTCATTAACAGGTGTGATCGCTTTAGGATCATTTATTTGATCACAAGTATATCGATAAGCAGGTAATCCATGTTCATCCTCAATCCACTCACCAAAATGACCCGATCCAAATGGTTTTTTAGACACTTTTTAATATCCTCAGTTAACTTATAATAATAGAAAGAATTAATTTCAATATTTTAGTTTTAAGTATTTTTCTTCTATTTAATTTTAATAGTACAATTTACATGTATAAAGGGTGGTTTTTTTTGAAATTTAAGGGTTTTGTGGATCTTCAGGTTAATGGATATAAAGGGATTGACTTTTCGGATCCAAATTTAACATTAGAAAATATAGTATCAATTTCAAACGAACTTTATAAGTTTGGTGTTGTTGGATATTGTCCTACTCTTATTTCTTCTCGTTTGGAAACTTATAAACATAATCTTCCTTTAATCTCTAAAGCTATGAATCAAGAGACTGGAGCAAAGATTTTAGGGATTCATTTGGAAGGTCCGTTTATAAATCCTGAAAATGGTGTTCGAGGTATTCATCCAAAAGAAAACGTTATTAGGCCTTCCATTGATTTATTTAAAAAATTTCAGAAGTGGTCTCAAAATCAAATTATTCTCATAACGCTTGCTCCTGAAATTAATGGTGCTTTTGAGTTTATTGAAAATATACTCGATACTAGCGATATAGTTGTTTCTATTGGGCATACCAATGCGGGAAAACATATAATTAGGAAAGCGATAGATATAGGTATTCAAGCAGCAACTCACCTGGGAAATGGTCTTCAGAATATGATTCATAGGCATGATAATCCATTATGGCCTATTCTCGCGGATCAACGAGTATATGGATTATTTATAACTGATGGTTTTCACTTACCTGATGATTTAATTAAAGTTTCTCTTCGTTCAAAAGGATCTTCTAGATTTATAGTTACGAGTGATTTAGTTCATATCGCGGGTTTGAATCCAGGAGTGCATAACTTTCATGGTGATTCCGTTATATTAGAGAAGAGCGGATTATTACATTGTCAAGATTCTGAATATTTAGTGGGGTCAACTAAGACGATGATTGAATGTATGAATTACTTATCATTATTGGGAGAATTAAGCATAGAGGAACTGTATAAAGTAGGTTATGAAAGTCCATTAAATCTTATAAGTAAAAAAATTGAACAAAAAAGGATAAATCAATTACTAAAAATTCAATATGTAGATAATAGATTCGTGTTAAAATAGGAAGATTGATTTTAATTTAAATTTATAACCTTTTACTCATAGGATAAAAGACAGGATGAATATAAGCACCTAAAATTTTAGAATAGAATTTAATTGTATCTCCAACAACCCACATTATAGTACATGTTGTTAATCCCTTTTGCTTCATATCCCAGATACACCATGATAAAAGTTCACCACCTATCCCTTTTCCTCTCAATGATTTCAAAACCCCAGTCGGTCCAAATGAACCAGGAAAAAGGTTACTATGAGTAGCCCATCCTACAATGTTGTTATTTGGATCTTTTGCTATAAAAGTAGTTGGTGGATCATTCTTGTATGATAATTGAACTTCTTCTGCCCAAGAACCCTCTGGGAAATGTTCCTTAACAAATTCATAAGTTTTTTCAAAATCTTGTGGTTCAATTCTAATAAAGCTATATTCTTCTCTTGTCTTTTTAGGAACATTTTTAATATTTTGTAAGGGTACAGTAAGGTTATATCTTATTCGTTGGGTTTTAAAACCATGTTTCTTAAGAAAGAAAAACAAACTAGTATGTCGCAAATCTAATCCTGGTTGCCAGTAATTTGGTCGGCTTTCTCCGTAAAAGATCGAAGCTGACAATGGCAATTTTCTTTTTGTTGTTAAAATTATTTCTTCCAACATTTTAGAACCTATTCCTTTACGTCTTTGACTAATATCAACTATAAAGGCTTTTATATAACAAACTTTTCCAATCAATCCCTTTCTAATGACTGCTAAAAGTGCTGCAATTGGTTTTCTTGTTTCTGAATTAATTAGTATTAAATTCATTTCGGGATCGTAATCCTCATCATATAAAGTTCCATTAAGGAAATAAGCTAAAGGCATTGGATAGAAAGGCTCATTTTGTTTAAACAATTCATATATATCTTCTACATTGTCTTTTGTTAAAGGCTGGAAATCCATTTCATTTAATCCTTTCAAAATTAATTATAATCTAATTATAAAATAAGATTTTTTAAATCATTTAAAGTGCCTTTATAATTAGGCTCTGGAGTCTCTAAATCCAATTCAGTGTTAGAACTGTGAATTAGGAAGGTTTGGCATCCTATCTTTGCAGCAACCATATCTTTATCTTCATCTCCAACCATTAAAGCATTTTCAGGAGAATAACCTAGGTACTGTAATATTTGCTTATAATAGGTTAAATTAGGTTTTGTGGCACAAGAGTTTTCAATACTGGTAATTAAGTTATAAGGAAAATCTCCTACATCCGCCCATTCGAGTCTTTGTTGAATTGCAGTTAATGGAAGAACTGGTGTAGTTGCAATAACAACATCAAAATCCTTATCAAATATAGCCTGAATTACAGCCCTAGCTTCAGGTTTCTTGGTTGTAAATTGTCGTAATTTTTTAAATTCTTTTTTGTAAAATTCATCAAGAAGGGGTTGTATATCGTCCTTAGAATATCCATCAAGCGGGAAAAAAGTTTCAAAAAAGACTTGTTCATTAGTTTTTTGTCCATTATTTTTATTGACAGCCTCTGAAGATTTCAATAATTTCGGAATAATCTTTCTTTTTGGCAGAAGGTCAGACATAAAGTCAGCTAAAAGTTTTAAATAACCAGGTATGAATAGTTTTAAATCAACATTTATTAGAGTGCCATCTAGATCGAAGAGAATCGCCTTGATATCTTTACTTAAATGTTCCTTTTTCATTTTGTTTTCAAAGAACTTTCTGAAATAATATGAATTTTAAGGAATAATTAAAATTATAGTTTGCTTTTTAAAATTTTAAATTATACTTTATCCAATTTTTATTGAATTTTTAAATTGATTGATTAATATTTGTCAAAGTTTGAAAAATTTTAAAGTACTTATTAAATGGATTATATAATCCTTATATCTTAAATATATAAATAAAAAGTATTAATAAAATTACACCATATATATTTACATAGAAGTGTTCATTAACTCCCTCTGTCAAATAATACTATGAAGTTAGAGCTTACTGATTTAAATTATGGTTCTGTGTTTATTGGAGATAAATTGAATGTTAGAACTAAATTTGAGTTTGAAGATAACAGCTCTATATTATGGGCAGGAGTTCGTTTAATTACTTACCCTCCATGCGTAAAAGAACTAGTGATCGCGAAAGAAGAGATCTTTTCGAAAGGAAATTTTGAAGCTGGAGAGTATATTAGAGAACGATCTATTCTGGTTAAAAATAATGTGGTACCAACAATAAAGAATCGGGATTTAGAGTATGAATTAAAGCTAAATCTAAGACAACCAAATCCGCTAAATCCCGATGACGATTTAATAGTAAATAGAACTCAGAAAATAGAAATTAAAGCTAAGGATTCTGGTATACAAACAAAAATACCACAACCGATTTCATTTTCTATTTCAGGATTGAATATTCTTCTTTCTAAAGATGTTTTCAAACCAGGAGAAGCAATTAAAGTTAGTTTTAGTTCAGAAGAATTAAAGCAAATTGAAATTAGATTACTTCAAAAAGCGAATTTAATTTGCTATTGCGACGCCTATGGTCAAACTTGTCGTAAAGTGGAAGAATTACCTCCTGCTATTGCTGGAGATGCTAAAACTTCAAATATCGAAAAAGGGTTTTTATTATTGAAGGTTCCAGAAATTGCTGAACCGAGTCATAATTATCTTTGGGAACCAACTGAAAAAGAATATTGGGGTTTTAAATTTGGTGATTATACTAAATGGTCGTTGATGATTATTGGGACTAAAAAGCCTGAGTTTGGTAGAGAACCCATAAGATTTGAATTACCTATCACAATAGTCTCAAAAAATTTATTTGATTCAAAATCTGATATTGATCTATTTTCAGGAGCACCCTCCGCAGCTCCTACTTTATTAGATGGGGTCTCATCAAGGTTCCAAAAATCTTATCAAATTGTTTCTATTGATTCTGATTTAGAAAAATATATAATGAAAGTAAAGAATATCTCTAAAGAGAAATTAGAAGGTGTGACTGTTAAAGTTTCAGGATTACAAGAAGGTTTATTTGAAACTGCACCAATCCTAACAGGATTCAAGAGCTGGAAGCCAAATGAAGAGAAAGAAATTAAATATGCAACCAAACAAAATATTTCGGCTTTAATTTCAATATTAGAAGATAATTCTCAAAGATCTATAAGAATTCAAACACCAGTTTCATCTGAATTTTTTTAAATATTATTTTATTAATTAAATAATTTTTAATTATTATTATGCAGTTTTCTAAATCAGAAATGATGGATTTTTATTTTGAAAATCCGATTAAAAACACTATAGTACGTACAATAGACTCATCCGAAATGAAATATTTTTATTTTAATAAAGATCTTAAAATTAAGACAAAGATAGATGAAGTATTAAATGGATGCTTATTATCTGGTAATACTAAAATAATCTATAATCAAAAATTTTATGAATTAAATCAATTTGATTTCTTTTTTCTTCCTTCAGATGTTAGTATAATAATAAAAGTTCAACCAAAAAATCGTGAAAACCTAAAGATCTGTATTTATTCTTATAATATCAAGACAACACCTAATACTGCTTTTGAAATCCAACGATTTGACATGGATAAATTATTAGCGCGAGGTGAGCAAGGTTCTGAAGAAAAAATGGCAACATTTCGAACAGTTTGGACTGCTATTAAAAATGGTTACTTCATGTCAGGTTTTACCAATATTCCCAATGAATCATTAAGACAAGGAACAATAACGAGCGTTAATTTAGAAGAAAATAAGGATGGTAAGAGAGAAATCTATTCACACATTCATCCTGAATATCCTGAAGTATATATTATGTGTATTGATGACCCTAATTACGCTATAACTCAATATTTAATAAATACTCAAGGACAATCAATTTGTAGAGACTTACAAAATGGAGATGGACTATTTTTCCCAGGTGAATTAGGCCATTGTAATTTTGCCAAACCCTTATATAAAGAATTGAAATATTGTATGTACATGTGGATTATCCCAACATATGGAAAAACAGATACAGTAAATCCTATAACATTAAAGATATGAATTAAAACCTATATATCTTGAAATAATTTAACTCTTTTTCTAAAATTTAAGTATTCCTTATCTAATCGTTTTTCTAGAAATATCGATCTGAAAAATTCTAAATTATTAATACTCTTAGATAAAGGAGTTAAGTTTGTTCCTCCTCCGATTAAATAAAATAATCTTGAATTTAATCCAATATAATCTGGATATAGATTAATCATCTTCATTACTTTATACCATGATTTTTTGATACATAAATTTGGATTACCTATAAATTCAGAATATACAACTTCTAAATTTAAAAAGAGTTCGGCTTCAGCTCGTATATTATAAATTTCCTTGAGTCTATTAATTAATCTTAGTTCCAAAAATCGTAAATTAGGATCATTAGTCTGTTTGATCAAATCGAATACAGTCTTAAGTAAAATTACAGAATCGTCATGTTCTATAACCCATTTTAATGGTAGCATTGCCTTTTTATAAAAATTATTAACTAATGTAATTATAGAAGCATTGCGTACTAAAGCGCTCTCATCTGAAACTAGACTGTTTTCCAATACTAAAAAGATTCTACTGCTCTCTACTCTCAAAAGTCTAATCACCTCTATAGATTTAGCTCTAATATTAAACGCCTCACTTGCTTCGATCAAAGAGATTAATAAATTTATGGCAGTATCTCTGGTTAATCTCTCATTTAAAACATCAGTATATATTTTCTCAGGAGATGATTTCTTAGTCAATGTTTTTTATCATACTTTTTTAAATTTTTATATACAATAAAAGAATATTTATTTAAAAATAGAAGAATTTCAATATAAAACTTTTATTGAAATATATTTAAAAAAAAGATAAAAATACACTCTAAAGATTAATGAAAAACCGAAATTAATTGATTTTTATAGATATTTTTGAAAATAAGACTCAAAATTTCTTCAAAAGAGTCTAGAATTCCTTCTCCGTTAATTGCTATGGTTTTCTTATAATCTATACTCTTAAATTCATAATAATCAATTTCATGTAAAAATTGAAATGGAGGAAATTTATCCATTAAATCCTGTTTATTAAATGCTATTACTTTAGGCAAAGAGATAACTTTTTCCTCAAAATAGGAACATAATTCATTCCAGGAAATTAAATTTCTTTCATATGCGTTCTTTTGAGAATCTGCAACAAAAATAATCCCATCTATGGTACTTAATGTTATGGGTCGAGTAACGATGTAGAAATCTTGTCCGGTTGTAGAATATACATGAATTTTTAATAGCCATTTTTGATTCTGAAATGAAATTGTTCCAAAATCGAAAAATAAAGTTCTACGAACTGAACTTTCGATAGATTCTACTTGATCTTTTTTTCCGAAATGATTAAATAATGATTTCAACGAAGTGGTTTTGCCCGATAACGCAGGACCGAAATAAACAATCTTTAATTGTATAGTTTGTGTTAATTGATCAATTATCATAATATTAATGAACAATTTTAAAATAAATTTAAAAAAGACTATAATTTTAAAACTAAGAAATGTACTAAAATAGTAAATTATCCTCTTCAAATTTAGCTGATAATAGAGATCTTAATATCAAAATCTCAATTTCTCGCCTTAAAATTGAAGTATCAATATTAAGACCTTCATTCTCCTTTAAAAGATGATTTAACTTATTAAGAGAAATAGAATTTCTTTCTTTTGAAAGAGTAAGGAGATTTTTTAAGATAATTTGTTGATTGTATAGCGAATTTGAATTCGAATCGAGCTGGTATAATTTATGAGTTAGATTATAATTAAAGTCTCCAGTTTTTTCAATTTTTTTTAATTGCTCAATTACTTCGATGGCTTCCTTATATTTTTCCTTAAACATCAGTTCTTGTGCATCATTCAATCGCTTAATAAATTCTTGAGTTTTCATCTTTAACTTAAAAATATTCTAAATATAACTCTAATTAATTTTGAATAAGAAAATACTTTATTCATTTTTAATTTATTAGTTAAAATTTTTTGTTATTTGCTAAAAATAACATTAATGAATGTATATTCCATATTTTATTAAGAAACGCTTTAAATAAGAGATCTTATTTATATTATTAAGAATAAAAAATAAAATTTTGAGGGATTAAAATGGATAAAGAAAAAGTAAAACAAGTAATTGAAAAAATTCGACCTCAACTGCAAATGGATGGTGGAGACGTTGAACTTGTTGAAATTACTGACGACGGAATAGTTAAAGTAAGACTACAAGGGCACTGTGTAGGTTGTGCTCATGCTCAGCAGACTTTGCAATGGGGTATCGAAAGAGCAATCAAACAATTCGTTCCTGAAGTTAAACAAGTCGTCGGAGTTCCTTAAAAATTCTTATTTTTCAAATTTTTTATAGTAATATTTTCAATGAATAAATTTTTAATAGATTATGGCAAACCTATTCCTTGAAATTCAACTTTTACAAATTCAATACGACCGAAATCACTATGAGTTCTTTCATGAATCGAAGTCCCTATGAATAGAGTTTGACGATTAGGACCACCTAAAGTACAACAGTAAGCATCAGTCTCAACTTTTACTATATGTGTAATTTCGCCTCCTTCTAAAACACGAACAACTCTTTTCCTACCTGGTGCTGTTACCCATATTCCTCCTTCATTATCTAATGAGATTCCATCTGGGGGAATAGACTTAAGTTTCGCCCATATACGGCGGTTTGAAAGTGAACCATCCTTTTCTATATCAAATGCAGTAAGACAAGCTGCAAAAGTTTCACTAACAATAAGAGTTTTACCATCTGGGGTAATAACTGCACCGTTTGGGAATGCCATATTATCTACAACTACTCTTGATTTACCATCTGGTTCTACAAGAATAATTTCAGCTGGAGTGAATTCTGGTTTTTCAGCATAATAGTCAAAACCATAATTTCCTACATAAGCACGACCTGCTGTATCTACAACCATATCGTTCAAATAGAATGTCGCTAATTTACTTAAATCAGCATGAACTTTCACTCCATCATGATCAACTCTTAATAAAAGCCGATCTTCCATTGAAATAACGAGTAATCGATTATCTGGGAGCCATCCTAAACCTGAAACTCGATTTGGGCGTTCAAGGACGTTTTCAACATTTCCATCTAGATCAACTTTCATAACTTTATGGGCTTCCATATCAGAAAACCATATTTTATTATCATGCCATCTTATTCCTTCAGGGAATTTCAACCCATCTAAAAGAATTTCTGTTCTTAATATTATTCGTTTGCTCATAATGTGAATATTGAAAGTAACTTATTTAAAAATTTATGAATAAAAGTGCAAGATTCAATTTTTCTTTTTCCAAAAGTTAATTATCTTTCAAAAATTAATATCTAATTAATAATTGTACTAAATTTTTGAATAAAATATGAATGAAACTGAAAAAATCAAGGAAGAAGAACAACAAACAAAAGAAAATAAAAAGAAATCTAGACGTTCAAGAGCAACTAGAAAAACTCAAGGACAAATGATTCAAGAAGCTTTAGGCATGAATCCAAAAGATATTAAAGATGTTGAAGAAAAGTTGTTTATTGCACGTTTCATAGACTATTTTTCTGAAGAAACTTTGGATTTCATCTATAAGGACCGAAATATGGAACAATATTTAAGTAAAATAGTAGAAACAATTAATAAACTTGATATGGGAGACGAAGAAGATAAGTTATTAAAAATGAGCTTTGAAGAGAAACAGGTTCTCGAGACAATACAAAAAATAAAAACAAAAACTGAAGAATTAGCATTAAGTAAAGGTATAAAAATGGCAGCAGATAAGCGATTACGTAGGTTAACATTATATATTACAGTCCCTATGTTTATTGCTGTATTTGCATTAGCATTAATTCCTAATCTTAATATATATTTCTTATTACCTCTCTTATGTGTTTTTTGCATGCTACCTCAGTTTCTTAGGAGCACTGTTTTGAAAAAATGGTTTCGATTTAAAGAAGAGAATAAAAGTGAAGTGTTTACTTTGAATCGTGAAGATATAGTTGCTCTAAAGAGTTTTGCTGGAGAAAACTTAAATAATATCAGAGCAAAACTTTTAGAATTAAAAGTACCTCTCCAACTAATCAAATTTACACTTCATAGTAGGGATTATGAGAATTTAAGTTTAATAAATCAAAGAAGTATGAAAGGTGTTACACAATATTACTATAATTTTGAATATCCCGAAGGAATGGAACCATTTCGAATTCCTGAAAACCTTCAACAATTTGAATCACAAATCATTCCAGAAGCTAAGACAAAAGAGAAATTGGAAAAAAATTTTATAGTACTTACGGAAATGAAAGGAAAAAATGGAGTAATTGAAAGTTTTATACCAACCTTAAAAGATTTTCTTGCAGATAAAATAAATCAAATGTTAAATGATTCGGTTTTTACGCAAGCAAAAGAAGATTTTAGAAAGATTATACCTAATTATCCCGAAAAACAACCTATTTATTGTGTATGCGGAGAAATTGCAGAAATAATCAATGTTCAGATTTGCAATTGGAAAGATAAATTTAAATATTACTTATTTGAAGGAATGAAATGTGATTGTGGCGAGAAGATTTATGTAATTTCTCTAATGGATGAGAATTCTGAAGTTTCCGAAGAATTAAAACAGATTTTTCAAAGTTAATTTTCAATTCTTTTTTATTTTTGAATGATAGTCATATAAAAGTTTAAAACCTCTCACTGCACGTTCAATTTCGTTTTCAAATACGGGAATTTTAAGTTCTGAAGCTGTTTTCATTACTCTTTTTGCACCTTCATGTTCTGCTTGGATTAGAATTGTAATAATAGGTTTATCTGGATATTTTTTTATTAAAGAAGAATAAATTGAAAAATCAAATTCTATTTCAGTAAAGAATTCAAGAGCAAGTATCAATCCATCGACAGCACTATCTTTTAAGAGAACTTCAGATGCTGTGTTGTAAATTCCACAAATTTTAATCCCAACAAACTTTTCCGGAGGCCAATAATCTACAGGATTTCCAAAAGCACATGTAGAACCTCCTACTTTATCCATTATTATATTTCTTGCTTCGTTATTTGGTTTTGCTAATGATAAATGTTGATTTCTCATTTCTTTTACAACAAGGTGAATAGCTCCGCTACTGGGACCTATTAGTCCTAAATTCACACCCTTAGGAGGAGGACACCATAAAAATATTTTAGCTATTTCAAATAATTCTATATAATTGAGAACAGGAATCCCTCCTGCCTTTTTTAATTCATTTTCTTGCTTCTCTTCTTTTCCAACGTAGAAGTATAGAACAGGTTTATATAAGCTGACATTACGTACTGCTTTAATCAATTCAGCAGAAATCTCTCGAAGAAATAAAGAAATTACTTTGGTAGTATTATCATTTAAGAAATAGTATATTACATCTGCTTCATTTATATGAAAACCCTTTCCTAAATGAATAACTTTTGATATTGGCAACCTTTGTGAAGGTGTCCACCATCCTAAGGCCCCTGCTAGACCTCCTGACTGAGCTATAAAGCTTATCCCTTCAGAAATATTCCTATTTTCACGCATTATATGTTGTCTAACAGGAATAATGGAAGTAGTAAAATTATTTATAAAATTTATAATGCCAAGCATTGATGGTCCTAAATAGGTTATATCGTATTTTTCGCAAATTTGATGCAATCTTATAGTAATATCATTAATTTTAGCGCCAGGTTTTAGTTCGGTTTGGATGGCGACATATTTCACTCCAAATTTACCTAAATTCTCGACTATTTCTAATATATGTTTTCCTAATACAATAACGGCAAGTTCTGGAACTTCTGGTAATTCTTCAAAAGAATGATATGATTTAACACCTAAAATATCATTAGCATTCGGATTTAAGATATATAAGTTCCCTTGATAAAAAATCTCTAAAAGGTTTTTCAAAACAGTATAGCTAAATGATAATGCTTGTCTTGAAGCTCCAATAATCAGCACGCTTTTAGGATTAAAAAAAGGTTTTAGATCTTTCAAGAGATTTCCTTAAATATTCAAAATTACAAGTATATTATTTATAACATAAAAGAGTATATTAAAAATTTAACGTTAAAGTTCATTAAACCTATCCTCAATTTTTAAATGAATAGGCATCTAAAACAAATTCTACTGCTTTCTTACCATCTGCAAAATCAGGGTTTTCTTGTTTATTTTTTAAGACACAATCAATAAAATGATCAATCAATATCTGTTGAAAATCCCTTTCAGTTGTTTTATAAGATAAAGCTTTTTTAATATATTCATTCTTTTTTAATTTTTTAGGACTGAAATTGAAAGGTTTTTTTGAATGTAAATCAAGATGAATATATCCTCCTGTTCCATAGATTTCTATTAATTCAAGTGGTTCATTACACCAAGAAACACTAATAACTCCAAGAGTACCATCTTGAAATCTAAATAAGACATTACAGTTATCTTCGTTGTTCATATTTATACAGGAAGTATTAAAGTTCACACCATCTATTTTTGCATATTCTCCAATTAAATATCGTAAAAGATCAATACAATGTACTCCTAAATCAATTAAGACTCCTCCTCCTGCTTTCTCTGAGTCATAGAACCACCTTTCTTTAGAGATTGCTTCCCATGACTTATATGGTCCATAATGGCTAAAATAATATCTAGCTAAGATTAGCTTCCCAAGAATCTTAGTATTAATTATATCTTTTATTATTGGAATAAGAGGATTATACCTTTTTTGAAAAGATGTAAAATATATAAGATTTTTTCCTTCTAATTTTTCTTTAATCGATCTCAATTCATCTTTAGAAATACAAATTGGTTTTTCGCATAAAATATTTATATTATTCTCAATCGCCTCAATAGTCATCGGATAATGAAGATAATTTGGAGTACAAATACTTATGATATCTAAATCCTCCTTTCTCAACATCTCTTTCCATTCATCTTCGATATAAATATTGGGAATATCAAATTTATCACTCGCGGACTTAGCATGTTCATATGTTTTAGCGGCAACTGCAACTAATTGACAATTCTTATTATTATTATAGCCATTTAGATGAATATGTCCAAATCCACCTGCTCCAATTAAACCAACTCTTAATTTCTCCATATTTAACTTAAAATTTTTAGAGTTATTTAGATATTTGTTTTTTTAAATTAAGAAATATGAAAATAAAAATTCCAAATGGCGAATTTCTTTCTTAACCATTTTATTATACTAAAGCTAATTCATAGAGAGGTATTTCTTGGCGCTTCTTAGCATCATAAAGTGGTAAACCTGATTTTTTTAAGAATTCAGGAGCTTTATATTTTAGAACTACAACTTGACACGAACACGGAATTTTCATACTGGCTACTCTTAGTCTATCTCTTACTAATGTAAGATTTTTTAGATTTGTACCAACCTCACAGACCACTGAACCTGCTCTAATTCGCGCACATACTCCTGTGGAACGCCCAAAACTATTTCTCATGCCTGATTGTACACGATCCGCACCTGCAAAAGCAAGCATTCGGTTTTCTCGGTATTTTTGAAACGGTTTTGATCGCATACGCAATCGAAAATTATTTCTACCTAAATATTTTTGCAAGGCACCATTTATCGTAACTCTTATGGCCTCAAGTGCATTTGAAGATATTTGAACATTATTATCTACGATTAATCCGATTACGAGTTCCCATTCTTCCCAAGGAATATCTTTATTTCCTCCCCAATAACGAACTATTTTTGATTGACTACCACCACGAGCATACTCTCTTCTATGATTTCGACTTCTCTTATGTTGATACGGACGCCTTGTCCATTTAGCATAGCATTTCCAGGGTCTCCTATGAGCCATTAATATTCACTGTGTTAATTTATATTTTCAATTATAAGAATTAAAATTATAAATTTCTGTTATATTAATTCCATGAAGAATAATTAAAAAATTTTATTAAATTAAATTACTTTATTTAATGTTTAAGTTATTACTTATTAAAGTATGATTGATGATAATACGGTCTTTGAAAAGAAAACAGAACTTTTATGCAAAGGATTATATCTCGATAAGAAACTGTTGAGTGTTTATAATAATCAAGGAATTGAAATTGATTTTGGACGAAAAGGAGGAGCAGGACCTCTAGGGGGGAGATACTTTTTATTTGAAAATGGAACTCTTGTAAACGCTGCACTTTGGGGTGAACAGGAAAAAACTAACTTATTTTTGAAAACTTATGATGATGGCTTCTTTAATATC